>Ga0256405_10010531_pt1 | contig 12182 bp, 9 predicted proteins | sample RumenRJG_02DNA_FD_189096 | JGI IMG/M metagenome (GOLD analysis project Ga0256405, IMG submission 189096) | Bovine rumen microbial communities from Lethbridge, Alberta, Canada - RJG_02 | ecosystem: Host-associated > Mammals > Digestive system > Stomach > Rumen | place: Canada: Alberta | collected...
AAGGTATTCTTGTCCAAGAAAAACCGCGAGACTGGAGGCATGGAATATGAAACGAATGATCGCTGCGGTCCTGACCCTGCTCCTGGCCGTGGCCCTGTGCGCCTGCGGCGGGGAGAAGATCCCCGACTCCCCCTATCTGGGGACCTGGACCGCCGTTTCGGCCCAATTCGGGGATGCGGACGTTCCCATCGACGAGGTCTTCCCCGGCGGGATGGTCCTGGAGCTCCAGGCCAGCGGCGTCTGCCAGTTGACCCTGGGAGACCAGTCCGACCCGGCTAGCTGGTCGGCCGCAGACGGAAACATCACCATCAGCGACGGTGAGACCGACCTGCTGGGCACCGTAGACGAGGACGCCATCGTCCTGGAGATCAGCGGGATGTACATCACCCTGACCCGGGAAACGGAAGAGAGCGCCGGAGAGACCGAGGAAGCTCCCGCGGAAGCTGAGGAAGCCCCCGCGGAAGCCGAGGAAGCCCCCGCGGAGGCCGAGGAAGCCCCCGCGGAGGCCGAGGAAGTTCCCACAGAGGCTGAGGAAGCCCCCGTGGAGGAGACTGCGGAAGAGGCAGCCTGAGCAGCAAACGATTCTGCTCCAAGGACCGGGAAGCGGCGGCTTCTCGGTCCTTTCCTTCATAAAACTTTAAGATATTACCGGATTGACAGCCCGCCGCCGGGTGGCTACAATGGGGGCGGAAAGGATATAGGAAACCTTGTTTTGAAAGGAGATCCCGTCATGAAGAGACAAACCATCCAAGCCCTGCTCCTGGCTGCCGGTCTGGCCCTGTCCCTGGCCGCCTGCGGCGCCCAGCCCGCCGAACCCACCCAGGAGGCGGCCGAGGCGGTCGCCGAGACCGCGGAGGATACCGGGACCGAGGAGGCGCCCGCCGCTCTCCCTGCCACCGAGGACGAGGCCGTGGCCCAGGCCCTGCTGGCCCATGCCCGGAGCGGCTATGCCCAGGGCGAGTGCCCCGCCGAAGGCCATGCCATCCTGGGAACGGAGACCGGGGAGGATGGGAGCACCGTGGTCTACGCCCAGTGCAGCGTGGGCAATTACGGCTTCGTCAACGGCAACTTTGAGCAGGTTTCCGGCTCCGGCGTCATTCCCAGCCGCCTGACATTTGCCAAGGGCGAAGACGGCAGCCTGACCTTGACCGATTACTGGGAAGCGGAGGACGGCTCACGGTATGAGCCCTCCATCAAGGAGACATTCCCGGAGGAGCTGGTGGACCTGGCCCTGGATACCGAGTTCTACACCAACGATCTCTTCGCAGCGAAACGGGTTTACGCGGAGACCTATCTGGCCGAGATCGGCCGGGAGGCGGAGATCGGGGATTACGCCGACTTTGACCATCCTCTGGCCACCGATGCGGGCATGAGCGTGGAGGTCTCCAACGCCCTGTTGGAGGAGATGTGGAACTACCCCTTCTTCCTGGGCAATGAGGAGCGCATCGAGGATGGCGTCCGCTGGGTCTACAGCAGTGAATGGGAGCCTGTCGAGGACGGCGGCACCGCCACCTACACCAAGACCAACTTCGACACCGGCGAGGTGGCCGAACGGCACGTCTTTCAGGTCACCGGAGATACTTACACCGAAGTGACCGAGGCGCAGTCCTGACGCCATGGAGAAGATCGACGCCGAGAGGAAGACGGCCCTCCGCCGGGGAAGAGACCTGGGCCTGACGTTTTTGTTTTACGCCTTTGCGGGCTGGTGCTACGAGTCCCTCTTTCTCTGCCCCATCCGGGAGCATCAGTTCGTCAACCGGGGATACCTCTTCGGCCCCTGGCTGCCCATCTACGGCTTCGGCGCCCTGATCCTCCTGGGGATGCTCTCCCGTCTCCGGCAGACCCAGGGTCCATGGAGCCGGCGGCTTCTCCGCGCCCTGGCGGTCTTCCTCGCCATCACTCTCCTGGCCACGGCTGTGGAGCTGGCGGCCGCCTATGTGATCCAGGCGGCGGGGAAGGACTTTTCCGTCCTCTGGTACTACGGAAGCTACTCCTTCAACTTCCAGGGCCGGGTGGCCCTCTGGCCCTCGGTCCGGTTCGGTATCGTGGGGATGCTCGTGCTCTACGTCCTCCAGCCCCTTCTGGAGGGGGTCCTCCGGGGGCCGGGGCGGCAGAAGGGGCTGGACATCGCATTCCTTCTGCTGGGCGCCCTGTTCCTGGCCGACCTGCTGGCGCGGCACTGGCTGGGCAGCAATTTCACAGCATAAAAACAGAGACACAGGACGGTTCCGCAAAGCCGACCTGTGTCTCTGATTGTCTGAGGTGATCAGCACCCCGCCGGGTCCACCCCCACCACGGTGAGGACCCCGTCCGCCACGGTGAACTTCACGTCCACCGTCCCGAAGGCCATGCCGTAGACCCGGGCCGGGTCGTCCTGGTAGGAGGGACGGGGGTCCTGGGCCAGGACGCCCACCAGGGAGTCCCGGGCGGAGAGGGGGACCTTTTCCAGGAGGACCTGGGGGAAGTCCACTACCAGCCGGTAGCCCCGGTACCCGTCGGTAAAGCCCCCCAGGGCGTCGGGGTGGGAGTCGGTGTAGGGAAGGTAGGGCTTGATATCAAAGATGGGGGTCCGGTCCAGGAGGTCCGCCCCGGTGACGTGGATGACGGGCCCCAGCCTGGGGTCCTGCTCGATGGCCTCGATCTTCACCGAGGAGAGCCCGATGGCATTGGGACGGAAGGGGGACCGGGTGGCGAAGACACCCATCCGGGTGTTGCCCCCCAGCCGGGGCGGGCGGACGGTGGGAGACCACCCTGCCCGGACGGCCTTGGAAAAGGACCAGATCACCCAGAGGTGGGAAAAGCCCTCCAGCCCCCGGAGGGCGTCGGGGTTGCGGTATTCCGGCTCGAAGACGATGGTGGACCGGAGGGACTCCACCAGTCCGCTCTGCCGGGGGATGCCGAACTTGGCGGGGAAGGGGGAGCGCATGGTGGCGATGACCTGCATGGGGACGGCGTCTGACATAGTACCACCCTTTCCGTGGATTGCTGCCTTGTAGTATACCGTTCCCGGCCCATTTCCGCAAGAGATTTGCGGAAATGGGCCGGGAAGGCTTGTTCCCGAAGGGAAAAGCGGGTATAATACCCCGGTGACTTGACGCGGACCCAAAGCATATCCCCAATTAACCAATTAAATTGAAAGAGAGAAGGAACTATGCCATGAGCAAGCAGATCACCGCCCAGCAGGCCGTGGAGCTGGTAAAGGACGGGTGCACCCTCACCACCACGGGCTTCAACGGCTTCGGCTGTCCCGAGGACCTGATCATGTCCCTGGCGGAGCGGTACGACCGCACCGGCCACCCCCTGGACCTGAAGCTGGTCAAATGCACCAGCCAGGGAGACGGAAAGGGGAGAGGGGTCAGCCACCTGGCCGCCAAGCCCGGGATGTTCCGGGAGGTCATCCTCACCCACATGGGCTACGACCCCGGCCTGCGGAAGCTGGCGGCGGAGGAGGGCGCGGCCTTTTTCATGCTCCCCCTGGGGAACCTGATGCAGCTTTTCCGGGCCATCGCCGGGGGCCTCCCCGGGGCCATTTCCACCACGGGCATCGGCACCTTTGCCGACCCCCGCAACGGCGGCGGCAAGGCCAACCAAAAGGCGAAGGACTCCGGCAAGGAGATCGTCTCCCTGGTGGAGCTTGGAGGCCAGGAGTGTCTGTTCTATCCTACCTTCCCCATCGACGTCTGCTTCATCCGGGCCACCCTGGGGGATGAGTCCGGCAACCTGTCCATCCGGGACGAGGCCATGAGCATCGAGCAGTTCGAGGTGGCCGCCGCCGTCCACAACTCCGGCGGCATCGTCATCGCCCAGGTGGACCGGGTGGTGAAAAACGGCACCATCCCCACCAAGGACGTCCTTATCCACGGCTTCATGGTGGACTACCTGGTGGAGGGCCGCCCCGAGTACAGCAAACAGAGCTTCGTCACCGATCTCTTCCGGCCGGAGATCGCCGGCCTGGCCACCGTCCCCGCCGCGGGCTTCGGGGCTCTGGACCTGGGCCCCCGGAAGGTCTGCTGCCGCCGGGCAGCCATGGAGCTGCGGCCCAACTCCCTCATCAACCTGGGCATCGGGATGCCGGGCGGCATCGGCTCCGTGGCTGAGGAGGAGGGCATCGCCCACCTGCTGACCCTGTCCATGGAGTGCGGCCCCATTGGCGGCATCCCCCTGGGGGGCATCGACTTCGGCGCGGCGGTAAACCCCGAGGCCATGTACCGCATGGCGGACATTCTCCAGCTCTACGACGGCGGGGCCCTGGACATGGCGGTCCTGGGCTTTGCCGAGGCGGACGCCGCCGGCAGCGTCAACGCCCACAGCTTTTCCGGCCGCACCGTGGGGGCCGGGGGCTTCATCGACATCACCCAGAACGTGAAGAAGCTCTGCTTTATGGGTACCTTCACCGCCGGGAAGGAGCAGGACATTGCCATTGAAAACGACGGCGTGGTCATCCGGGCCTCCGGGAAACAGAAGAAGTTCCTGGACCGGGTGGAGGCCATTACCTTCTCCGGCCCCGAGGCGGTGCGGAAGGGCCAGGAGGTCCTGTACATCACCGAGCGGGCGGTGTTCCGCCTGACGGACAAGGGCCTGGTCCTGGCCGAGATCGCCCGGGGGGCGGACCTCCGGCGGGACATTCTGGACCAGATGGAATTTGCCCCCGTGGTCCCTGAGGAGATCCCCTTCATGGACGCCCGGCTCTTCCGGGAGGGCCCCATGGGCCTGACGTTCTGAGAAAACCACTGAACCCCAGAAAGGAACGCGCTATGCTACAGGATATTGCCCCCAGCCGCTATCATGTGGAATACACCGACAAGCAGCCCGACGCGGACAGCCTCTGCTTCGCCTTCCGGGGACGGGAGGTCCTGGAAGCCCGGCAGGACGGGGGCTTTGTCCTGCCGCGCTGGAAGGAACTGGCCCCCTTCGCTTCCGCCGTCCGGTATCTCTTTCGGATCGATGAGCAGGACTACTTCCTGGCCGATCTGCGGGGAGAGGAGACCCTGCCGGGCTGCGAATGGACGGACTACCGGGAGGGGCAGAAGAAAAAGCCGAAGGCCTTCCACTTTGCCGAGACAACGGCCTACCACCTCTCCGTCTGGTACCGGGACAACCGCTTCTGCGGCCGGTGCGGAGGAAGAACGGAGCAGGACAGGACGGAGCGGATGCTCCGCTGCCCCGTCTGCGGCAATATGATCTACCCCAAGATCGCCCCGGCGGTCATCGTGGCCCTCACCGACGGGGACAGGCTCCTCATGACCCGCTACCGGGGCCGGCCCTACAAGGGCTACGCCCTCATCGCCGGGTTCAACGAGGTGGGGGAGACCATGGAGGACACCGTCCGCCGGGAGATCATGGAGGAAGTCGGCCTCCGTTGCAGGGACATCCGCTACTGCGGCAGCCAGCCCTGGGGTACCGAGAGCAACCTTCTCCTGGGCTACTTCGCCAAGCTGGACGGGGACGCCGCCATTCACCTGGACCGCCAGGAGCTGTCTGAGGCGGAGTGGCTGGACCGGGAGGAGATCGACATCCCGGCCGACGGCTACAGCCTCACCAACCACATGATCCAACTGTTTCTCCGGGGACAGGAACCTTGACAAAAGGTGATATGCCGGCGATTTTTAGGAAAGAAAAGTTTGATTTGAAGGATTGCGCCCTGCCGCTTGCAAAAGCGGCAGGGCGTTTTGAACAAAAACTTACAGAGGAGCCGCCGGGATAAAAAAGCGATTCTGCCAAACTTTTGAAGCTGTTATTTGGGAAAAAACGAAGTGATTCCAAAATGCTCGAAATATATAGCTGAGTTGCACAATTTTTAGCATCAAAATTTGTTGCATTTTTCTCTCTTGGCATTCTTCTGACAATCCGACGGGTTTTGCGCAGGAAGTTTGGACAGAACCTTCATTTACAAAAAAGTAGGATAATGATAGGATGATACCAATAAAAACGCAGCCTTACCAGGCTTGGACAGCGGACCCCGGTTCCGTACAGGTTAGGAGGAATCATCATGGCAAGAAAGCAAAAGACGATGGACGGCAACACCGCGGCGGCCCATGTGGCCTATGCCTTTACCGAAGTCGCGGCCATCTACCCCATCACCCCGTCCTCTGTCATGGCGGAGCTGTCGGACAAGTGGTCGGCGGAGGGCCGGAAGAATATGTTCGGCCAGCCCGTCAAGGTCTCGGTGATGCAGTCTGAGGGCGGCGCCGCCGGCGCGGTCCACGGCTCCCTGACGGCGGGGGCCCTGACCACCACCTTCACCGCCTCCCAGGGCCTGCTGCTGATGATCCCCAATATGTATAAGATCGCCGGCAGTCTGCTCCCCGGGGTCACCCACGTCTCCGCCCGGGCTCTGGCCACCCACGCCCTGTCCATCTTCGGGGACCACTCCGACGTCATGTCCTGCCGGTCCACGGGCTACGCCATGCTGTGCTCCAACAATCCCCAGGAGGTCATGGACCTTGGCGCCGTGGCCCATCTGGCGGCCATCGGCGGCCGGGTGCCCTTCCTCCACTTCTTCGACGGCTTCCGCACCTCCCACGAGATCCGCAAGGTGGAGATGTGGGACTACGAGGACCTGAAGGAAATGGTGGACATGGACGCCGTGGACGCCTTCCGGGCCCGAGCCCTGAACCCCGACCACCCGGTCCTCCGCGGCTCCGCCCAGAACCCGGATATCTTCTTCCAGAGCAACGAGACCCGGAACCAGTACTATGAGGCTCTCCCCAGCGTGGTGGAGGAGTACATGGGCAAGGTCAACGCCAAGCTGGGCACCAACTATCAGCTCTTCAACTACTACGGCCACCCCGAGGCCGAGACCGTCATGGTGGCCATGGGCTCCGTCTGCGACGCCGTGGAGGAGATCGTGGACTTCAAGAACGCCCAGGGGGAGAAATACGGCCTGGTCAAGGTCCATCTCTTCCGTCCCTTCGCCACCGACCGCTTCCTGGCGGCCCTCCCCGCCACGGTGAAAAACGTGGTGGTCATGGACCGCTGCAAAGAGCCCGCCTCCATCGGCGAGCCCCTGTATCAGGACGTGGTGGCCTCCCTGGCCCGGTCTGCTGACCTTGCCTCGGTCCGCGTGGTGGGCGGCCGGTATGGCCTGGGCTCCAAGGACACCACCCCCGGCGGTATCCTGGCGGCCTTCAAAAACGGCCAGAGCGAGAAGCCCCTTAACAGCTTCACCATCAATATCAACGACGACGTGACCCACCGGTCCCTCCCCATCGACGAGGAGCCCGACGTGGCCGACGAGGGCACCATCGCCTGCAAATTCTGGGGCTTCGGCGGCGACGGCACCGTGGGCGCCAACAAGAACTCCATCAAGATCATCGGCGACAACACCGATATGAAGGTCCAGGCCTACTTCCAGTACGACTCCAAGAAGACCGGCGGCGTCACCATCAGCCACCTGCGCTTCGGGAAGAACGAGATCAAAGCCTCCTACTATGTTACCAAGGCGGACTTTGTGGCCTGCCACCTGCCCGCATACATCGAGAAGTTCGACATCGTCCAGGATATCAAGCCCGGCGGCACCTTCCTCCTCAACTGTTCCTGGAATGAGCAGGAGCTGGAAGACCACCTCCCCGCCGCCGCCAAGCGCTACCTGGCCCAGAACAACATCCGGATGTTCACCTGCGACGCCACCCACAAGGCCATCGAGCTGGGCATGGGCAACCGGTCCAACACCATCCTCCAGGCGGCCTTCTTCAAGCTGGCCAACGTCATTCCCGTGGACGAGGCCGTCCAGCACATGAAGGACGCCATCGTCAAGAGCTACGGCCACAAGGGCATGGACGTCATTATGATGAACTGGAACGCCGTGGACGCCGGCGTGGAGGGCGTGAAGGAGATCCACATCCCCCTGGGCTGGGTTGACGCCGTGGACCAGGAGGCGGAGCCCGTCATCGACACCGACCGCCCCGAGGTGGCCCAGTACGTCAAGGACGTGATGATCCCCGCCAACGCCATGCGGGGAGACGCCATCCCGGTCTCCAAGCTCATGTCCGGAGCCGACGGCACCCTTCCCCAGGGCACCGCCGCCTTTGAGAAGCGGGGCGTGGCGGTTTCCGTTCCCCAATGGGACGAGGAGGCCTGCATCCAGTGCAACCGCTGCGCTTATATCTGTCCCCACGCCTGCATCCGGCCCATGGTCATGGACGCCGACGAGGTGGTCTCCGCCCCCCGGCAGACCCGGATGCACGATATGCGGGGCAAGGGCTGTGAGATCTATGCCTACACCATGACGGTTTCCGTCCTGGACTGCACCGGCTGCGGCTCCTGCGTGGAGGCCTGCCCGGCCAAGACCAAGGCCCTGGTCATGAAGCCCCTGGAGACCCAACTGGACCAGCAGGTGGTCTTCGACTACGGCGTGAAGACCGTCACCAAGAAAAACACCCCCTACGCCAAGGAGACCGTCAAGGGCAGCCAGTTCGAGCAGCCCCTCTTCGAGTTCTCCGGCGCCTGCGCCGGCTGCGGCGAGACCCCCTACGTCAAGCTGGTGACCCAGATGTTCGGCGAGCGGATGTATATCGCCAACGCCACGGGCTGCACCTCCATCTGGGGCGGCTCCGCCCCCTCCACCCCCTACACCGTCAACCGGGAGGGGAGAGGCCCCGCCTGGGAGAACTCCCTCTTCGAGGACGGCGCCGAGTTCGGCTACGGCATGAACCTGGCGGTGAACGCCCGGCAGAACGCCGCCGCGGACCTGGCCCGGGAGATCAGCCAGAACGAGCAGACGCCCCCCGCCGTCACCCTCTGCGCCCAGAAGTGGCTCAACCACCGGAAGGAGACCGAGGGCTCCCGGACCACCGGCGACGCCCTGACCCAGGCTCTGGCCAAGGCCATCTCCGCCGGGGCGGCCAACGCCGAGCAGCTCCAGGCTCTCTATGGCATGCGGGATATGTTTGCCCGGAAATCCGTTTGGGCCTTCGGCGGCGACGGCTGGGCCTACGACATCGGCTACGGCGGCGTGGACCACGTCCTGGCCTCCGGAGAGAACGTCAATATCCTGGTGCTGGACACCGAGGTCTACTCCAACACCGGCGGCCAGGCATCCAAGGCAACCAACACCGGCGCCGTGGCCCAGTTCGCCGCGGCGGGCAAGTCCGTCCAGAAGAAGGACCTGGCGGCCATCGCCATGGCCTACGGCAACGTCTACGTGGCCCAGGTGGCCATGGGCGCGGACTACAACCAGACCCTCCAGGCTCTCATTGAGGCCGAGTCCTATCCCGGCACCTCCATCGTCATTGCCTACGCCCCCTGCATCAGCCACGGCATCAAGATGGGTATGAAGAACGCCATGCTGGAGATGAAGGTGGCGGTGGAGTCCGGCTACTGGCACCTCTTCCGCTACGACCCCCGCCGGGCGGAGAAGGGGCGCAACCCCTTCCAGTTGGACTCCCACGAGCCCATCATGGACTTCCAGGAGTTCCTCCAGGGCGAGGTGCGCTACTCCTCCCTGAACCTCACCTTCCCCGACCGGGCCAAGGAGCTCTTCGCCAAGGCCGAGAAGGAGGCCAAGGCCAAGTACCGCCGTCTGGTGGATCTGAGCAAGCACTGGGAAGCGCCCCAGGCGGAATGAATCTGTTAGGAACGAAACTTCACATAGGAAACGGCCCTGAGAACGTCGAAACCGGCGCTCCGGGGCCGTTTCCGTTTTGACTTTTTGGGGTGAGCACAGTATAATGTTGGGGAATCTGACCGAAAAGGAGCGAGACTATGAAGAAGCATAAATTCTTTGCATGGATGACGATCTGCTGTTTTCTGCTGACTATGGTGACAGGCTACAAAAGAAAGTGAGAAAAATGCAGGAAAAAACTTGTTCGCCGTCAAATCCTGTGGTATAATGCCCCCGACAATCGAACACCAATGGGAGGAACGAACCTATGAAAACACTGTACGATGGAAAGACCAAGACCGTCATGCTGGACGAGGACACCGGCGTCGTCAACCTGTTCTTCAAGGACACCGCCACCGGCGAGAACGGGATGTTCGACCCCGGCTACAACACCGTAGGCGGCAGCGTGGAGGGCAAGGGCAAGATCGGCCTGACGATCTCCAAGTATTTCTTCGAGCTCATGGAGAAGAACGGCATCCCCACCCACTTCCTGGGGGCCGACATCGACAAGAACCTGATGCAGGTCAAGCAGCTCACCGTGCCCAAGCTGGAGTTTGTCCTGCGGTACTTTACCGCCGGCAGCATGTGCCGCCGCTTCACCCTGCCCGAGGGCATCCCCTTTGATCCCCCTTACAAGGAAGTCACCCTGAAGGATGACGAGCAGGGCGATCCCCTCATCACCGAGCGCCTGTGCCTCATGAAGGACATGCTCATCCCCGGCGTCTTCGACCAGGGCCTGGAGCTGGTGGAGAAGGTGGGCGAAGTCCTGAAGGCAGAGCTGGCCAAGATGGACCTCCAGCTCATCGACTTCAAGATCGAAGTGGGCTACGACAAGGACGGCAAGGTCTATGTGGTGGACGAGATCACCCCCGACATCTGGAGAGTGAAGGACAAGAACGGCGTCATTCCCAACCAGATCGACTGCGCGAAGCTGATCCTGGAGAAGATCAAGTAAGGGCTCCCCATCAGATAACAAAAACCGGCTGCCACGGGCAGCCGGTTTTTTATGCCGTTTTTTACTTGAAATAGGAGATCAGGCCGATGATGACCACCAGGAAGAAGAGGATAGGCAGCACATAGGTCATGTAGCCGCGGATCCAGGCGGGGACCTTCAGGCCCTTGCCGGTGTTGGCCTCCTTGAGGAAGGGCGTCCAGTTCCACCCCTTCTTGGAGGTGACGAAGAGGACGAAGCAGATGGAGCCCAGGGGCAGCATCAGGTTGCTGACGATGAAGTCCTCCAGATCCAGGAAGCCGGTGCCGGCGCCCAGAGGCTGGATGCCGGAGAGGACGTTGAAGCCCAGCGCACAGGGGAGGGAGAGGAGGAACATCAGCACCACGTTGATGCCGCAGGCCTTCTTCCGGGACCAGCCGAAGGCGTCCATGCAGCAGGAGATGATGTTTTCGAAGACCGCGAAGACGGTGGACATGGCGGCGAAGGTCATGAAGATGAAGAACAGGGTGCCCCACAGCCGGCCCATGGGCATGCTGTTGAACACGTTGGGCAGGGTGACAAAGATCAGGCTGGGGCCGGCGCCCACCTCCACGCCGTGGGTGAAGCAGGCGGGGAAAATGATGAGGCCCGCCACGATGGCCACGAAGGTGTCCAGGATGGTGACGGTGACCGACTCGCCCATGAGGGCCCGGTCCTTGCCGATGTAGCTGCCGAAGATGGCCATGGAGCCGATGCCCAGGCTCAGGGTGAAGAAAGCCTGGTTCATAGCCCCCACCACCACGTTGCCGACGCCGATCTCCTTCATCTTGCCCAGGTCGGGCTTGAGATAGAAGGTCAGGCCCTCCTTGGCCCCGTCCATGGTAAAGCTGTGGATGGCCAGGATGACCATGATGGCGAGCAGAGCCAGCATCATGTACTTGTTGACCTGCTCCAGGCCCTTGTCCAGCCGGAAGGAGCAGACAAAGAAGCCGATGACCACCACGATGGCCATGAAGCCCACCATGCCGCCGGGGCTGGCGCACACCGCGCCGAATTCCTCGCCCACCTGGTCGGGGGTCATGCCCTCAAATCGGCCGGAGGCGGTGCCCACGAAGTACTGGATCATCCAGCCTGCCACGGAGGTATAGAACATCATGAGGACGTAGTTGCCGATCATGGACAGGAAGCCGTGGATGTGCCACTTGGTGCCCTTGGGCTCCAGCTCCTGATACAGCCGCACGGGGCTCTTCTGGGCGGCACGGCCCAGGGAGAACTCCACGGTCATCACCGGGATGCCCATCAGGATCAGGAAGATCAAATAGAGGAGCACGAAGGCCCCTCCGCCGTACTGGCCGGTCATGTAGGGGAACTTCCACACGTTCCCGATGCCGATGGCGCAGCCGGCGCTGAGAAGCAGGAAGCCAAGCCGGCTCCCCAATCTCTCTCTTTGCATACACGAAAACTCCTTTTCACTTTTCTAGGTGCTGGGGAAAGCATACTTATTGTACCCTTTTCTCCATTGTTTGGCAAGTTTTTTCTTATAATACTAATTATCGATTAAAATGTTTAAAAAACATTTTAATCGCCCACGGCAGATTCTGCCGTGGGCTGCAAGCCAAAGGCTTGCAGGATTAGATATTGAACGGCTTT
>Ga0256405_10010532_pt1 | contig 12178 bp, 18 predicted proteins | sample RumenRJG_02DNA_FD_189096 | JGI IMG/M metagenome (GOLD analysis project Ga0256405, IMG submission 189096) | Bovine rumen microbial communities from Lethbridge, Alberta, Canada - RJG_02 | ecosystem: Host-associated > Mammals > Digestive system > Stomach > Rumen | place: Canada: Alberta...
ATATTCATCATATGGATTGAATTCGGGCGAAGACTTTACGATTTCCATAATTTTGGAAGGTGGGTAATGGTAAAAAATTTCATCGACCTCATCCATTGAATAAGCACCGTTGCCAATTCCAGTTTCATCACAAAACTCATTATACGTATAGCACAGCTCATCTGCGTTCATCGCTTTAATCGCTTGCAGAATTTTTTCTTTCATTTCCGCGTTGGTCATGGTTATTTCTCCTCTTCTTTTGCTTTTTCGTAAATTTCAGCGATTTTTGGACTTTCGAAATCGTATTCACCATCAATAGCTTCATCGACGAAAATATCGAGTATACGAACAAAACACTCCTTGTCCGTGATGTGATTAAATGAATGATAACGCCTATATGCGTCAATATAGTAGTATTCGCAGTTAAAGCTGAAATCGTCGACATCAATGTCTTCGTAAATTTCGGAGAAAGGTCGCAGATTGCCTTCGCGTTCATTAAATTCGCTCATTGGAAAAATCTCGTCGCGCATGCAGTTAAAAGCCGTGCAACCTTTCTTATATGCTTTGATAAATTCGTCGTCGCTCATACTGTAAAATGCATTTAAAATTTCTCTTTTCAATTGAACCTTGTTCATGTTTGAACACCTTCCAGTTTTGAAATTCATTTGCCTTGCAAGCCTGTTTCGTTTGCGACTATTCTTCCTCGTTAAGAATGCTTTCAAGCGTTGAATTATCTAACGGATTTTTTTCATTGACCACCAAATCCACCATTTCGTCAACATAACACAAAATCGGGTCATCGTTCGCATTGAGTTCTGAAAGACTTACGAGTTGTCCGCATGAATTTTCATAGAAATATTCATCGTAAGGGCTGAATTCAGAAGAATTTTTTACAATTTCCATAATTCTGGAAGGCGCAACGTCACAAAAAATGTCGTCAACTTCATCCATTGAATAAACAAGGTCGCAACCGTCATTGACATCTGAAAATTCAAGGCACAGGCTAAAAAGCTCGTTACTGTTCATGTTTCTGATTGCTTGTAGTACTTTCTCTTTCATTTCTGTTTTATTCATCTTCTTCATCCTCTGTTTCTTCAAAAACTTCCGCAATTTTCGGACTTCCGAAATCGCATTTATCCATAATCATACCGTCAATGATGTCATCGAAAACGTAAGCACAGTAGCTATCCATGATGTTGCTGAATGAACGATAATATCCACAGCCGTCCAAATAGTAATATTCGTCGTTAAAGCTGAAATCGTGGACATCAATGTATTCGTAAACTTCAGAAAAAGGTCGCTTGCCTTCCCGTTCGTCAAATTTATCCATTGGAAAAATCATGTCGTCCACGTAGTTGTAACAGTCGCACCCTTCTTGATAAATTGCGACACGTTCGTTTTCGCTCATTCCTTTAATCACGTCTAAAATCTGTTGCTTTAATTGAGCCTTATCCATATTTGAACACCTTCCAGTTTTGAAGCTTATTCGTCTTCTTCATCTTCATCTTCTTCAAAAATTTCAGCGATTTTCGGGTCTGAAAAATCATATTCATCATCAATTGCATAGTCGATTAAATCATCAAAAGTGCCAGCGCAGTAGCCGTCTTCCATGATGTTGCTAAACGAACGATAATGCGCATAGCCATCCAGATAGTAGTAATCGTCGTTAAAACTGAAATTGTCAGTGAGGTCTCTGTAAACTTCAGAAAAAGGTCGGTGATTGCCTTCCATTTCGTCGAATTCATACATTGGAAAAGCCATGTCATCCGTGTAGTTGAAATACTCACAGCCATCATTATAAATTGCGACACGTTCGCCTTCACTCATTCCGTTAAGTGCCTCTAAAATCTTTTGCTTTAATTGTGCCTTATCCATATCTGAACATCTCCCACGTTAAAATTTATTCTTCATTTTCTGCTTCTTCATAAACTTCAGCAATTTTCGGATTTTTAAAATCGTATTCTTCATTAATTGCAGAGTCGATTAAATCATCAAAAACGTTATCGAATTCGGTGTCCTCAATATTGTCGAATGAATGATACCATCCATAAACATCCTGATAGTAGTAATCGTCGTAAACATTAAAATCGTCAGTAGCAATGTCTACGTAAATTTCAAGAAAAGGTCGATTGCCTTCCAGTTCATCAAATTCGCACATTGGAAAAATCATGTTGTCTGTGCAGTTGAAATACTCGCAACCATCATTATAAATTTCAATGCGTTCATTTTCACTCATTCCGTTAAGTGCGTCTTGAATCTTTTGCTTTAATTGAGCCTTATCCATATTTGAACACCTTCCAGTTTTGAAACTTATTCTTCTTCATCTTCTGCTTCTTCAAAAATTTCAGCGATTTTCGGACTTCCAAAATCGTATTCGTCGTCAATCGCACTTTCAACGAAATCATCGATAGCGTCGGCAAGGAGTTCGCTGTTTTGGACGTCGCTCAATGAATGATAATGCGCATAGCCGTCCAAATAGTAATATTCGTCGTTAAAGCTGAAATCGTCAGTGAGGTCTCTGTAAACTTCAGAAAAAGGTCGTTGATTGCCTTCCAGTTCGTCAAATTCATCCATTGGAAAAATCATGTCGTCTGGGTAGTTGTAATGGTCACATCCGTTTTGATACGCCTCAATAAATTCGCCTTCGCTCATTCCGTTAAGTGCCTCTAAAATCTTTTGCTTTAATTGAACCTTATCCATATCTGAACACCTTCCAGTTTTGAAATTTATTTGCCTTACAAAATAAAAAGAGCCTTTAATCGTCAACGCAAAAATATTTTCATTTTGCCCGTCAACGACCAAAAGCTCCGTTCGTTATGTATCGAGAGAACATGGAGTAAACGCTGGATTACCCGTGCCTCGTTCTCTCATAAGGCTGATTCAATTATAACTCTTTTGAAAAAAAATTAAAACCTTTATAGTTCAGAAATAATAAAAAATTTCGGAAAGTCCGCCAACAAAAAAATCCGCCCTTTTACCTTATCGGCAAGAGCGGATAATTTAAATTTGCAACGCTTTTTTTGCTATTTTCGCTCAAATTCGGCTGTTTTCTGCTTGATTTCATCAACCCGTTCATCAACGCGGAAATGTGACGACCACTCGTTGAGTCTTTGAGCAAAAGCCTTGTCCGTGTCATACAGAATCTCTTGCGTGTAGCTTATGATATTCGGAAAGGTTCCGAAAAGCTGAAATTGAGCCAATCCGTAAAACAGATACGTGGCAACATAAAGAAACACGTACATTGACATCAGCGCTTTTCTGAATTCCTTGTCAAGTTCCTTTGAATGTCCGTGCATAACCAATCACCGCCCTACTTTGCAAACAGCGTCACCTTCCATTTTTCTCTGGTTAAAGTCTCTTCTCCGATTTCCTTCAATTCATTCAAAAAGCTAATCGTTTCGGCGCTGAAACGCCCGATATCGTTAATCTGAATAGGCTTCTGCACTCGAACGTTGTGAACACAGGCATTCATTTTTTCATGATATTTTTGTTGCTGATAATTTCTGAAAGCTTCTTTTTGTCTGCTTCTTTTGTTTTGTTTTGAAATGAGGCTTTGCCTTGCCTTGCTCAGCGATGTTTCTTTTGCACTTGAAAGTATTTTTGAATCCGTCTTTTCTTTTTCATCAACAGAGTTTGAATCCACCTTTTCTTTTTCATCAACGGAGTTTGAATCCGCCTTTTCTTTTTTGTCAGCAAGTTCTGAATTTGCCTTTTCAGTAATACTTTTTAACAATTGTTTTTTGATTTGCGATGAAGCAACATCAGAATCCAAAGATTCGTTTAACTTGTCTTTTTTGGCTTCTTCAATTTTTTTGACTTCTTCGACAGAAGGCAACGGTGGCTTTTCTTTTCTCTGTGCGTAAATCTTGTCCTTTTTTATTTCGACGCTCACAAAGTTTTTAACTTCTTCATTGTTTTCGAATTCTTCGGTTTCTTTATGTTCTTCACTGTTTTCAACTTTTTCGATTTCTTCGTGTTCTTCAATTTCTTCAACAGGTGGCAATGGTGGTTTTTCTTTTCTCTGCGCGTAAGGCTTGGACTTGTCTAATTCAATCTTCTCAAAATCTGCTTCGTATTTCACAAAAACGGTTTCGTTTTCAGTGTCGGCATTTACTTCCTTGAATTCAACAACTTTCGGAGATACGTCATATCCTTCTCTTTCGGGAATTTCAATTCTGCTCCATGCACTGTTTTCAGTCTCCCATTCAGAATATCCTTCAACACTACGCGTTTCATCGGTGAGGGTTGCAGTTCGATGAAACACGACTTTTTGAATGATTGGCGGTTTACATTCGATTGTCCGCACTATTTCTTTTGTCAATGGTTCGTCTACAAACGCTATGTTTTCTTTGTCGTCATATTTTACAATCACAAAAAAACCTTCTTTCTACTGAGCATAAAGCGATGTCGTGGTGCCATGCTTGCCTTTCCAGTCAAAGCCGAGCAGTCTGTATTCTATCGTGTAGTCGATTTTTTTGCCGTAATCGGCAATTCCGCTTGTCGGTTTGAGTTTGAACGCAATTAAAGGCTTGCCGTTCATTTCAACGCTTTTTTCATGCAGATTTTCCGTACGGATTCCGCCGTCTTTTTGAATCGAGTTTATTACCGAACTTTCGTAAATGTCGATTTGCTGAACCGCAAACACCACCGTTACGATTATGATGAGCGCCATGTAAAGAAAACTCGCAATCAGAAAATGAATGATGTTTTCCAATGCTTCCGACAATTAAATCACTCCCTTTCAATAGGTTATCGGAGAAATGGGAAGACTTTCGATGTGTTTCATGAAAGCCCGAATGTTTTCACCGTTGCAGAAGCGGATGAGCATGTACAAAACGGCAATCAGAAATACGCTCATGAACAGAACCGTCAATATTTTAACAATCGGCTTATCCATAAAAAAATCATTCCTTTCTAAAGTCCATCCGCATTTCGAACGTTCGAGTAGGTAAAACAGCTGATTACCGTTCCTGTCTGCTTTAATTCAATCAGATAATTAATGTCGTCTCCGTAACTGTGTTGGGGAATCGCCGATGTTGTCGATGTTCTCGTTTTCTTTAGTTTCCATGGCGAATTTTTGGCGTTTCTTGTGTAGGTTTCGATTTTGTATTTTGTCGTCGAACCATCTTTATACGGAGTTTGAACCGTTCGTTCGTTCCCGTTGTCAACGTATTCTGCTTTCGCATTGAATAAAAGGTTTCCTTTATTGACTTTGTTTAATGCCTGAACGGTTACTCCTCCGCACCGTTGAAACGTTTCGTTGCAGGTCTTCTCAAAACTGCTCAATCGAAGAACGCCTGCCGAAAAAGCAAAAATCGACATCAGCATTACAATATCAACGGCAATCATGAAATGCGTTCCTAAATATTCAAATGCTTCCTTCAATCAAATCACCTGCTTCCTAAATATGAAAAAATCTGCATGAATTGACTAACCAAAGTCAAAAACAAAAAGCTCCCGACGACAATCATTGAAGCGTATGCGATAAATTGATTGTTAAACAGAAACTTGTCGCACTTTTTCTCAATGACTTTATCAATCTGCTTCAAAAGGTCACGGTTGGCATCGTCCGACAACGCTCTGATGCTCGTATCGTCAACGTCGCCCAGATACATCTGCTGAACTGAAAGCATTATCAGTTCAGCTCTGTCCGAAACTGAAAACCTGTGAGCAAAGTCGAGAAACGGCTGAGGGTCAGCGGGGTCTTTTTGAATGTCTAGCATCAGTTGTTGCAATGCGCTCCTGTCAATGTCTTTTTCGATTCGTGGAGCAATTCGGTTGAGCAACGCTATCAGATTGCTACCGTATTTCAGTTCGGGAGCATATGCCGACAAAAGCCTCGTGATTTCGGCAAAGGCTATGCTTCGTTCGACTTGATACTTCTCATAGTTTTTTGAAACGATGTTTGCACTGAAAAACCATGAGCCTACTGACAAAAGAAGCGTGATGACCATTCCCGCTTGGAGATGTTTAAGAAAAAAAGAAGCAATCGTTCCGATGATGAACACGATAAAAGTGAGCAATGCACGCACGTTCATCAGTTGTTGCATGTCTTTAATCGAATACTGCATTTTTATCATTTTGTCAATGTCGTCGTCTGATGCAAGCTTGCCAAATCCTTTCAAGTGAAGTCGCATGGTTTCGACTTCATTCAGATTGATGAAAAACTTGTCTTTGTCGGGGTTGTATTTCCGCTTTTTTTCAATCACTGCGATTTCCCGCTGACGATTTTTGACAATGGCGTTTTCAAGTGCTTTGAATTTAAAATCCTTGTGCTGACTGCGTTTCAACGTTTCTTTTTCCATTTTCTCACCTACAATTCCATAATGTCGTCGTCATAGTAACAATTGAAAAACCTTATCATGATGAAACTTAATCCAAACATGTAAACCGTTGAACAGATTCGCCCGACAAGGGTATGAGCGTATACGGTCGAAAACAAGTCCAAACTGAATCCTTTACCCGAAATAACGCCCGTCAGGAATGCAGTTGCGACAATCAGACCAATGCTTCCCAAAACCGTTAGAAAAGTCCAGTGACGATAAACGTTTTTTGTACGCTTGTATTCCTTTTGCTTCATCAGAATGAGATTGTGCGAATTCTGAAACTCTCTGAAAGTTTCAATATGATAAGTGCTTTCCCAGTAAACAGTCTGCACTTGGTCTAAAAACAAGCAGAAGTAGATGTCCTTTTCGTATTTTTCATCGAGTTCCGCAAAAGCCTCACGCTTCTCGTCATCGGTACTGTTCGTACATAATACGGCGACGAGATGCTGAATGTCGTCTTTGAATTCCCCATTGAGCTTGTCAATTGACTTCGTAAGCACGGGGAGTATCTGAGCGCCTTTTGTGGTCATGCTCTGTGTAATGAAATTGATGAATTTGTTGCGTTCAAACAAACCGCGCGACCTGTATCTGTTTTCAACGTCTTTTTTAACCACGGTTCCGTAAACGAACAGCGCCCCCGCAAAAGCATACATGAACGTTATCGGCAAGCTCTGATACAGGAAATATGCGCATCCGCAGATGACGATTTCATATGCGCCGATGATTCTGAAAACCTTACTGGGAGTCATGCGTGAGCCGTAAAGCTCTTCCATTGCGTTGAGTTCCTTGATTGTAGTTCGTTTTCTTTTTAGCATGATAATTGCCCCTTTCAGAACAGTTTGTCTTTGAGCATTTTGTCTTTCGGGATTTCTCTCCATTCGGTTTCGCTCAAATATCGGTCACGTTCCGAATAAATCTTGTCCTGAAGATATTGCGTCGGTCTGCCAGTCCAGACTTCCCGCGTGCCGTTTGCTGATACGTGCTGATGAAGCAAGACGTTGATTCCGTTCGGATGTTCTTTTGAAACGGGAACGAATTCCGCAATTTCATCAATGTAGCGAATAACCGTTCCATTCTGCAAGTCACGTTTGCACAGATGAATCCCGATATGCATGTAGTTCAGAAAATCTCGTTCCGTTGTTACCTCGTTGAGCGAGTATTCGGTCGATGCCATGCCGTAAAAACGTGAAGGCACCGCTTCGTTCGAAATAGCGTGCATGGTCGTGATAATAAAATGCCCCGATTTTACGCCTTGAAACATTTCGTATGCTTCAGAACCGCGTGTTTCGGCAACGATAATCCATTTCGGGTCGTTTCGCAAAGCCTGTTTAAGCAAATCGGTAATCGTGATTTTACCTTCGACCGTAAGCCACGAAAAGATGTCCTTTGTCGGATAAAGTTCGGGGAGTCTTGTTTCCTGCGTATCTTCAATCATGATGATACGGTCATGAAACGGAATGAATCCAGTGAGCATTTTTTGAAGCTCAGTCTTGCCCGCACCCGTTTCAGCCGACAAAATGATATTGCAATGGCATTCGACCAGAATTTTCAAAAGATTGTACGTGTCAAGCTTTGCGTTTTTCGGAGCGACCGTGTTGAAATTGTTCTCGTTCAGAGCAAGGTACGGTGATGAAAGACGAATCGAAAACGTTGTTCCGTATGGAGAAGTCGTCTGCTCGTTTGCGGACACACGCAGAAACGCCTTGTCGCCGTCAAGCTGAATCTCGTTCGCACCGTTGAACAAGGGCGTATTTTTATTGAACGCTTTGCCGTCCGAACCTTCCTGTTGGCAGAACCTTTCAATAAGTCTCGTGACGTATTCGGGAGTGACCTTCGGCTCGCCTTTGTGATTGCCGTATGTGAACTTCCGTGAATTCGTTTCAACGGTAAGATACCCGTTCGAATTGAACCCGATGTCGGTTATTCGGTCGCTTTGTCCTTTGAACGAATCAATCAGACGTTGAATGATTCCGAGTCCGCCGATTTCGTTGGCATAGATTCTTGCGATTTTCGGGTTGTTGTATGACAGAAAACTGCTGAAAATTTTGTCGTTTAAAATCGTATCGTAGATTTCATCAACGTTGCCTTTATTGTTGGTTGCCTTGATTACGATGTCCGCATATGGCGGATGCTTCATCAGGTCGGTTATTTTTTCGATTTCATCCTGAAACTTTGCTTCTCTTTCATCCGCGTCCATCATGCTGACGTCTTGTTTTTTCGGAGCTTTTTCTTTTGTTTCCTGTTTCTTTTTAGTTAAATTTTTAAAGTCCATTTTTCCCCCTGCTTTACTTTGAAATATCATCGTCCGCAGTCGTCACGTCCGTTGAAACAACATATGTGGCAACGTTGGCTCGTGTCCATTGGTCGTTTGTTTTTTCACGTCGGCTGACCAGTACTCTGACTGCCTTTATTGGTGTAGAACCTCCAAGATTCATGCTTTCATGAGCTTTATCATCCATGTATCTGAATGATACTTTGAGCGTATCGGTTGCATAGACATCTGCATTCGCTTTTTTTGTCGAATTTCCGCTCTTGTACGTATAAGCTTCCGTTCCCTTTGAAACCTTGAGTCCCAAAATCTTGTTGTTAAATGTTCTTGTCATTTCTTTTGAAATTCCATACGTCCTCGTGCTTTCAATGAAATCTTTTTCAAAAGCATCCTTGTTGACCGCAAAAACGCCCCGCTTTTTTCTTGCGTTATCGTCACGATTAGTCATGAGCGCCGTCTGAAAAGCATTCTGCATATCGGTTGTTTCCTGGTTTTTAGCGAACGTCTGAATGCCGAAAAGAACAAGTGCCACCGTAATCAGCACGGTTAGCGTGAAAATTCCCAACGTTCTGATTGAATTGTGCAAATTCAACCCCCCTTCCTTAAAAAAACAACCGACGATATTTTTTATCGTCGGTTGAACGTCGGTCGATTGTTCCGACTTTTTTAATGCGTATGCGGAGTTCCGTTTGTTGTTGCGTTTGTTACGTTCGTAATTTGAGTATCAATTGCTTTTTCAACTTTCGCCAAAACGGAATTGTCATTCTTGGTACCTGCTGAATTTTGAGAACTGAACCCGCCGTTGAGGAAGAAAATCAACCCTGCACCAACAGCGATAATGATACATACTGCCAATACAACTTCGATGATTTGAGCAACTGCTTTTTCCATTGATTAATCACGCTTCTTTTTTAAATATTTACGTCTCTGGGTGTGATGTCATACGTCTGTTAATGCCTCGTTAAAAAAATCAAAAATCGCTTCAAGCGAAAACATTAGTTTCTGAAATCATTATAATATGAATTATGTTTAGTTTCAAATTTTAATTTCTATTATTTCAAAATATTTTTGACCATTCAAACGTATCAATTTAAAATTATATATAATCAACGACTAATGCAAAAGGAAACTTCAATTTATGGCAAAACAAAAATTATCCGATTATTATCTGAACTGGGTCAAACTGTATAAACAAAATGCAGTTCGCGACGTGACGCTCCAAAAATACGAATTCGTTTATCGAAAGATTTGCGAGCTTGCGCCCGATTTGAAAATAAATGAAGTAACTCGGCAGACTTATCAGGAATTGCTCAACGCATATGCCGAAACTCACGAAAAGTCAACCGTAGCCGATTTTCACCATCATCTGAAAGCGTGCCTTCAAGACGCTTTCGACGAAGGAACAATCAAAACCGACCCGACAAGACGTGCAATCATCAAAGGCAGAGACTCGAAACCAAAAAAGAAAAAATTTTTGAATCTGTACGAACTGCATGCTTTCATTGCCGATTTGGAATTAAACGATGTTTTGACCGTTGACTGGCTGATTTATCTGACGGCAAAGACTGGGCTGAGATTTGCCGAAGCTTTGGCGCTCGTTCCTTCCGATTTCGATTTTGGAAATCAAACTCTGACGATAAGCAAAACGTGGAATTATCGCGACAAACAAGGCGGATTTCAGCCAACCAAAAATAAATCCTCAAACAGAAAAATACTGTTGGACTTCAAAACCGTGCAACGATTCAAGCCTTTGCTCGAACATTGCGCGGAAGACACTCCGATATTTCTTGCGAACGGTCATCGCATATACAATTCGACCGTCAACAATACGATGAAAAAGCATTGCGAAAATGCGGACGTTCCGACGATTACCATTCACGGACTGAGACATACTCACGCTTCCCTTCTTCTTTTCGAAGGAGTTTCAGTTTCAAGCGTGGCTCGCAGGCTCGGTCATTCAAGCACTCTTACCACTCAAAGAACCTACATTCACATCATTCGGGAACTTGAAAACAAAGACAACGACAAAATTCTTGCTCACCTTTCAAGGTTTTGAAAAGTATCTTTTTTTCAAAAAACGGGGTAAAATATATCAATGAAAGGTGGTTAAAAAAATGAAATTAAAAAGTGCGTTTCTATCGCTTTTGGCAGTTTTTTTGGGAATTTCGTTCATGACTTCGACTTCAAATGCCATGAGCATTCAAAAAGTCAATGCTGACAAACTGCTTGCGAAAGAAGCCGATTTCAAGCTCGATTCAAAAGCGGAAAACGAAGATTTCAAATTGAGCGTGCAGATTCCGCAAGGATTATCGAAACGAATTACTCATCATGATGCCGATGAAAACTTTTGCCGTGGTGTATTCAACGGTCACAAGGTAGACTTTATCAGTCTGACTGGCTCAAACGATAAAAACAAATTAAACAGGCAAGCTAAAATCGTTGCGACCTACCCTTATATCGGGACGTATAAAAATCAGCGAGTCGGCGCAAAAGTCACATTCAGCAATTTTTCGTCTCCCGACTGGTTAGACTTATATGTGTGTCATAATTTTTATTACGGTTTTTGGAGCAGTTATCGCCCGAACAGTGAAACTGACGTCAACGTCAAAATTATTGACGCCAACGGAAACCCAGTAAAAATGGAAAATTCCTACTTGAGCATAGGCTCGTTAAACGGTTTGGAAAGCAAAAACGGTTCAGAATACATCGGCATGAAAAATTACAATTCGGCTTATATGATTTCAGAACCTACCTGTTTAAAGACTTATAAATCAATCAACGGAAAAATTGACGTCATCGGTGGGCAAAGAACGGGACATTATGATTATGAATGGCACGACAACGTTGGTGCATTATACTTTGAGCGTTCAACGGTCGCAATGCATTTCAACGGCAATGCTGATTTGCTTTTTGGTCAGGGTCGGGTAGGTTCATGGTTTGCGATTAATTCGACTCCTCTTCAGCCATACGTTGAAAGTCCTAGAAAATTCGTATCGGCAAACGGTTCGGACGTCAACGGAAAAAACGTGATTAAAAATCAAAAAGTCGTTTGGAAAATCACGCAGAAAATGCCCGTGAAAGGAATAACGTGCAATTCGTCGTTCAAATCGCTTGAATTCGTTGACAAAATGGATAAAAAGCTTGAAATTCTGAAAGACGATGTTTCCTTAAACGATGACAAAGGGAACAAATACAGTTTGAATGACGTCGGAACCGTAAGTGTTGATTCGAACAACGTGTTGCGCATAAAAACAAAAGAAAGTTTTTACGCAAACTCTGCTTTGTATGACGGTCGAACCTTTTCAATCAGCATTCCGACAAAAGCCAAATCGACTGGAAAGATTGAAAATACTGGGCAAACCGTGGTCAACAATCAGACTTTGAACAGCAATTCAGTTTCGGTCAACGTTGTTCCTCCCGTCTTCCCCACTCCCACAAAAACTGCAAGCGTCGATGAAGTCAACTTCGACGGAAAACCATTCACTTATGATGTGAAACAACAAAAGCATTTAATTAATACATATCTTTGATATGACAACGTTTCAAAATTTTCGTTGTCATTCAACAAAAAGCACGCCCAATAATGAGCGTGCTTTTATTTATT
>Ga0256405_10010534_pt1 | contig 12174 bp, 10 predicted proteins | sample RumenRJG_02DNA_FD_189096 | JGI IMG/M metagenome (GOLD analysis project Ga0256405, IMG submission 189096) | Bovine rumen microbial communities from Lethbridge, Alberta, Canada - RJG_02 | ecosystem: Host-associated > Mammals > Digestive system > Stomach > Rumen | place: Canada: Alberta...
TAATCGGCCGGTCTGATCGCTTTTGCCCGATTACGGCAGAGAATTCGACCAGGGATGATAGGACAACAAACAAAAAGGATGCTGCAGCCGTAAAAAGTTGCAACATCCTTTTGTCTTCAGTCTGAGACCGCAGCCCCGAAGGGCTGCGGTCTTCTTGTCTTCTATCGATTCAGTGTGTATTGAGGAGAATTTGCTTTAGCCTTCTGCCAGCTTCTTGTAGCTGTCCAGTCTTTCCTTCGCGTCGCGCTCTGCCTTTTCGAACAGTTCCTTCGCGATCTCGGGGAAGGTGATCTCCAGGGAAGCGTAGCGGTTCTCGCCGCGCAGGAAGGTCTTGAGGTCCGCCGTGGGCTCCTTGCTGTCGAGCTGGAACGGGTTGAGGCCCTGTTCCTTACGACGCGGGTCGTAGCGGTAGCAGTGCCAGTAGCCGGCTTCGACGGCAGCCTTCTCTTCCAGCTGGGACTTGCCCATGCCGCACTTCGGACCGTGCTCGATGCAGGGGCAGTAGCAGATGATGAGGGAGGGTCCGTCATACTCTTCCGCTTCGCGGATGGCCTTTAAGGTCTGCTCGGGGTCATAGCCCATCGCGACCTGTGCCACGTAGACGTAGCCATAGCTCATGGCCATCATGCCGAGGTCCTTCTTCTTGGTCTTCTTGCCGTCGGCTGCGAACTTGGCGACCGCGCCGGCTGCGGTGGACTTGGAGGACTGACCGCCGGTGTTGGAGTAGACTTCGGTATCGAGGACGAGGCAGTTGATGTTCTTGCCGGAAGCCAGGACATGGTCCAGACCGCCGTAGCCGATATCGTAAGCCCAGCCGTCGCCGCCGAAGGCCCAGTAGCTTCTCTTGCGCAGGTAATCCGTGTTGGCCAGGATGAATTCCTTAGCTTCCTTCTGGATGTCGCTCTTGGGTTCAAACGCCGCAACAGCATCTGCGAAGGCCTTGGAGACTTCCTTGCTCTTGGCGTCATCCTCGCGGTCTGCCAGGTAGGCGTCCAGAGCGGGTTCGACCTCGGTGCCGCGGAAGTTCTCCGCATAGCCCTTGATGGTCTCGTTTACCTTGGTGGAGCCGAGCAGCATACCGAAGGAGTATTCGGCCGCATCTTCGAACAGGGACATGGCCCATGCGGGACCTTCGCCTGCCTTGTTCTTGGAGTAGGGAACTCCCGGGGGCGATCCGCCGTAAGCGGTGGAGCATCCGGAGGCGTTTCCTACGGTCATGTGATCACCGAACAGCTGCGTGACCAGCTTGATGTACGGGGTCTCGCCGCAGCCTGCGCAGGCGCCGGAGAACTCGAACAGGGGCTGAGCGAACTGGCTGAACTTGGTGTTCTTGTTGGAGACAGCGTCCTTCTTGATGGTAACTTCCTCTACGCCGAACTCCCAGTTCTCGGCCTGGGCAGCCTGGCTGTCGAAGGGCATCATCTTGAGCGGAGCCGGATCCATCTTGGAAGCCGGGCATACGTTGACGCAGCTGCCGCAGCCGGTGCAGTCGTACAGGGATACCTGCATTCTGTACTGATACTTCTCGAGTTCCTTGCCCTTGGCGGGTACGGTCTCGAAGGCAGCGGGCTTCTTGGCCATTTCTTCCTCATCCAACAGGATGGGACGGATGGCAGCATGCGGGCAGACCAGTGCGCAGCGGTTGCACTGCAGGCACTTGGTGGCATCCCATTCGGGCAGGGTGACCGCCACACCGCGCTTCTCGTACTTGGTGAGGGCGCTGGGGAAGGTGCCGTCCGGCATGTTGAACTTATCGTACATGGAAACGGGGATATCGTCGCCTTCCTGACGGTTGACGGGGATCACGACTTCCTGTACGAACTGGGGCAGGTGGCTGTTGTCTGCGGGAACCACTTCAAGATCGGCCCATGCGGCGGGAACTTCGACCTTTACGAGGCCGTCTACGCCCATGTCGACTGCTTTGTAGTTCTTTTCGACGACGTCCATACCCTTCTTGAGGTAGGTCTTCTTAATGGCATCTTTCATGTAGCCGAGGGCTTCTTCCATGGGGATGATGTCCATCAGCTTGAAGAATGCGGACTGCAGGATGGAGTTGGTTCTGTTGCCCAGACCGATCTCGGCAGCCAGGTCGACCGCGTCGATGATGTAGAACTGGGCGTGCTTCTCAGCCAGGCCCTTCTTCAGGTCTGCGGGGAGTCTGTCTTCCAGTTCCTCGGGCTTCCACTGGCAGTTGAGAAGGAAGACGCCGCCGTCCTTCAGGTCCTTGGTCAGGTTGTACTTGTGGACGTAGGTCTGGTTGTGAACAGCGACCAGGTCCGCATTGCTTACATAGTAGGGCTGCTTAATGGGAGAGTGGCCGAAACGCAGGTGGGACTGGGTAAGGCCGCCGCTCTTCTTGGCGTCATACGCGAAGTAAGCCTGTGCATACATATCGGTGTTGTTGCCGATGATCTTGATGGAGTTCTTGTTTGCGCCGACGGTACCGTCTGCACCCAGACCCCAGATCTTGCAGGACGTGCAGTCTGCGGGAGTGATGTCGATGGGATCGCCCAGCGGCAGGGACAGGTGCGTAACGTCGTCCACGATGGAGATCGTGAAGTTGTCCTGCGGGCAGTCCTTGGCCAGGTTGTCGTAAACGGAGACGATGTGCGCGGGAGTGGTGTCCTTGGAGGACAGACCGTAGCGGCCGCCCACGATGATGGGAGCGGGCTTGCCGGACATGTGGTATGCGTTGACCACATCCAGATACATGGGTTCGCCGATGGAGCCGGGTTCCTTGGTCATGTCGAGGACTGCGATCTTCTTGCAGGTCTCGGGCACGGCAGCCAGGAAGTGCTTCATGGAGAACGGTCTGTACAGGTGGACGTTGATCATACCGACCTTGCGGCCCTGCGCGTTCAGGTAGTCACAGACCTTTTCCAGCGTATCGCAGACGGAACCGTTCGCGATGACGACTTCGGTGGCATCGGGTGCGCCGTAGTAGTTGAACAGCGTGTAGTTGCGGCCGGTCAGCTTATTGATCTCGTTCATGTAGTTCTCTACGATCTCGGGAACAGCGTCGTAGAAGCGGTTCTGCGCTTCTCTGCCCTGGAAGTAGAGGTCGGGGTTGATGGTGGTGCCGCGGATGCAGGGATGTTCGGGGTTGAGGGCGTTCTTGCGGAACGCGTTGACCGCATCCATGTCCACGAGCTTCTTCATGTCGTCGTAGTCCAGGCATTCGATCTTCTGGATCTCGTGGGAGGTCCGGAAACCGTCGAAGTAGTGCAGGAAGGGCACTCTGGACTTGATGGCGGACAGGTGGGCGACAGCGCCCATGTCCATAACTTCCTGGGGGTTGGCGGAAGCCAGCATCGCGAAACCGGTCTGACGGCAAGCCATAACGTCGGAGTGGTCACCGAAGATGGACAGGCCGTGGACAGACAGGGAACGGGCGGATACGTGGAACACGCCGGGGAGCAGTTCGCCTGCGATCTTGTACATGTTGGGGATCATGAGCAGCAGACCCTGGGAAGCGGTGTAGGTGGAGGTCAGCGCGCCGCCCTGCAGGGAACCGTGGACCGCACCGGCTGCACCGGCTTCGGACTGCATCTCGACCACCTGGACCTTCTGACCGAAGATGTTCTTACGGCCTTTGGCCGCCCATTCGTCCACCATTTCTGCCATGGGGGAACTGGGCGTGATCGGGAAGATACCGGCGACTTCGGAAAATGCGTAGGATATGTACGCAGCCGCGGTATTTCCGTCCATTACGTCGAATTTTTTAGCCATTCTTTTCTCCTTATATGATTTATGTGTTAGATAATTGGAGCCTTGTTTATTAGATGGTCTTCATGAAGCGCTCGAGTCTGTCCATACCATCGGCGATGTTCTCGTCGTTGGTGGCATAGCAGAAGCGGACGAAGCCTTCACCGCCTTCGCCGAAGCCGACGCCGGGGATGACGAGCATGTGCTCCTGATCCAGCAGCTTGGCAGCGAACGTTCTGGAATCCAGACCGGTCTGCTTGATGTTGGCCATCAGGTAGAACGCGCCGGCGGGATCTTTGCAGGAGATGCCGGGGATCTTATTGATGCCTTCGACCAGCAGAGCCTTTCTGTGCCGGTACAGGGCCTTCATGTCCTCCACGCACTGCTGGCTGGAGGTGAGGGCTGCCACACCGCCCCACTGCACTGCGGTAAAGACGGAGGAGAATACGTTCTCCAGCAGCATGATCATCTTGGCGATCATTTCCTTGGGTCCTGCGGCGTAGCCCAGTCTTGCACCGGTCATCGCATAGGTCTTGGAGAAGCCGTCCACGATGATGGTCCTTTCCTTCATACCGGGGAAGGACGCGATGGATACGAAGGGCTTGCCGGTCCAGTTGAGTTCTCTGTACATTTCGTCGGTGATGCAGAAGATGTCGTTCTCCACGCAGATCTCCGCCAGGGCCTTCATGTTGTCGTAATCCGCAACGCCGCCGGTGGGGTTGGAGGGGAAGTTGATCAGCATCAGCTTGGTCTTCGGCGTGATGGCTGCTCTTACCGCTTCGGGGTTGAACATAAAACCGTCTTCTTCGAAGATCTTGACCCGCACAGGCTTGCAGCCCAGCATGATGATCATGCCGTCGTAGGCAGCGTAGCAGGGGTCGGAGATGATGACTTCGTCACCGATGTCCAGCGCAGCTTCCAGCGCCAGCAGCAGAGCGGAGGTGCCGCCGATGGTGACGACCATCTCGTCGATGCCGTAGGACAGGCCTCTTTCCGCATAGGACTTGGAGATCGCTTCTCTTAAGGGAAGGATACCGGTGTTGGGGGCGTAGAAGGATTCGCCTCTGTCGAGGGATTCCTTCATAGCGTCCGTGATGTGCTTCGGGGTCACAAAGTCGGGCTGGCCGAAACCGAAGGACAGCACGTTGTCGTACTTGTAGCTCATGCCAACGAACTCACGGATGACCGATCTCGGGGTGTTGGCACTCTTTTCAGACATGAAATTTCTCATATTGCCTCCTTATACTATTCTTCGATGCCGGCGATCTTTTTAGCCAGCTTTTTCTTGGCTTCGATGTTGCCCTGACGCGCGATCATGATGCGCTGGGCCTGGGGAGAACCGGCACCGTGCAGGGATTCCGTTCTGTAACCGACTGCGGAGGAACCCAGGCAGATGTTCTCCAGGAAGCGCAGGATGCGCATGCGGTCCATGGTGTCCACATCGTCCTTGGTGCCCAGCAGAGAGGTGCAGAATTCGCCGAGGGTCTCGCCGTTCTTGCCCACGACCAGATCGGACTTGAAGTCCTTTTCGGAGGGCATGGTGACCATCAGACCGCCCGCGATGTCTTCCGCAAGTCTTGCGATCTCGTAGGGGAATCTGGTGACGTTCTGCTTGCAGACGTTGGCTTCCAGCAGGTTGATCTCGTAGTTGCCGGCCTTGGTCTCGTGGCCGTCCGCGGAGCAAGCGATGCCGCAGCAGTACATGGTCTCGTTGAGGTGGGTCATCTCCACCAGCTTATCCTTGACGGCGGAAGCCTTCTCGCAGCCGTTGTATTCCGCGGCCAGCGCAGCAGCGCCGATGATGACGTCGCCTACGCCGACCTTGCAGCCGCCGTAGCTCTGTCTGTGGTAGCCCGCGAAACGTTCGACCAGCATGCCGGCGAATTCGGTCTCGCCGTTCATAAAGATGTATTCGTTGGGGATAAAGACGTCGTCCAGGATAACGAGGGCTTCCTGGCCACCGTATTTCTTATTGCCCAGGTCGATGTCCGCGCCGTCTTCCAGCTTGCGGGTATCGCAGGACTGTCTGCCGTAGACCATGAAGAGGCCGTCCGCATCGGAGGGGCAGGCGAAGCACAGGGCGAAATCCTTGTCCTCGGGCTTCATGGAGATGGTGGGCATAAAGATGTGCCAGTGGGAGTTGACGGAGCCAGTCTGGTGGGCCTTGGCGCCTCTTACGACGATACCGTCTTCCCGGACTTCCTTGACGTGCACGAAGACGTCGGGATTGGACTGCTGGCTGGGGCTCTTGGAGCGGTCACCCTTGGGGTCGGTCATGGCGCCGTCTACGGTGAGGTCGTTGTCCTGGACCATGATGAGGAAATTCTTAAAGCGTTCGTGATAATCCGTGCCGTACTTCTCGTCGATCTCGAAGGTGGTGGAATAAACGGCGTTGAACGAGTCCATGCCGACGCAGCGCTGGAAGCAGGAAGCGGTCTTCTGACCCAGCATTCTCTGCATCTTGACCTTCTTGCACAAGTCGTCGGTGCTCATGTGGATGTTGGAAAAGCGGTTGATCTTGTGGCCGGTGAGATTGCTGGTCGCGACCATCAGGCCGTTTTCGCCGGCTTCTGCGGCGGCATCGTAGGTGGCTGCCACGCAGTTGATGGACGGACGGATCATGGGATGATCCACCCAGTTCTCGATCCTTTCGCCGAACATGTAGACTTTGGTGTTCAGTTTACGCAGAGATTCGATATACTCTGCTCCGGTCATTAATGCCATTGGGGTCTCTCCTCCGTTAAAATTTCAGTGCTTTGGTGAATCGGTTTTCAGCAATCAATATATTTTGCAAGAAGTGTGCCAAAGACCGCGGAAGGAAAAAGTAAAATTTTTTGTGGATTTTTTGACCCTGGGAGCTCCAACTGTCCTGTTTTTTGAAGGGTTGAAGGCGTTTGTGGTTAGCGATTGCTAACACACGAACCACTTTTGCGGTTCACTTGAACCGGTATCGGTTCTATGATACGATAAAGGTGCAAATCTCATACAGAAAGGCCCCACCATGAAACACCTGCAATACTCTTTCCTCATCGACCGCGCCGGCGACCTCTTCCCCTGCGACACCGCCTCCGAAGAGTTTCTGGCGGGCATCGATCCCGACGATTTCCAGGCTCACGTCCAGAGCCTCGAGCTCAACAACGCCAATCTGGCGACCACTATCCTACTCAACCACACGAGTTACACCCTGCGCCTCGTGCCGGTATCCGCCGTGCGCAGCGCAGCCCAGGCGAAGATCCTCGACAACTGGAACGGCGCCTATATCGCCGTGCTGCAGGACCAGGTCTCTCTCTCCTCCGTTCTGTATACGCTGAGTAAAAATGCCGGCGCCGACAGCGTTACGGCGGACATGTTCGAAGATTACGACACCGGCATCTACGTTACCCGGGCCGACGGCGTGTCCATGTTCATCAACTCCCGCTACGAGCAGATCACCGGCATCCGCCGGGAAGATGCGGTGGGTCAGACGATCTTTACCCTGCACAATCAGGGCATGTACATGCCCCTGGTGACCCCGGTCATCCTCCGCATCAACAAGGAATACACGGTGCTGCAGAGCTTCGCCGGCGGCCGCTACGGCATCATCTCCGGCACGCCGATCTACGACGCGGCGGGCAAGCCCTACTGCGTGCTCATCTGCGTAAACCAGCTGGAAGAGAAAGCCATGCGGGTCATTGAAGGGACATTCCGAGTCCAGGCGATCGCGCGGAACAAGCGGAACGTCCTGAGTTTCGTGCAGGAATCCCCGGTGGACATCATCGCGGAGAGCACGGCAGTGCGCCAGGTGCTGCAGGACTCCATCCGCGTGGCCCACTACGACGTGCCCGTGCTGCTTTTGGGTGAGTCCGGCACCGGCAAGGAGATCTTCGCCTCCATCATCCACTCCTCCAGCCAGCGCCGCTACGAACCCTACGTCACCCTCAACTGCAGCGCCATCTCTACAAATCTGCTGGAAGCGGAACTGTTCGGCTACGAACCCGGCGCTTTCACCGGCGCTTCCGCCAAGGGCAAGCCCGGTTTCTTCGAGGTGGCATCCAAAGGCACGATCTTCCTGGACGAGATCGGCGACATGCCCCTGGAATCCCAGGCCAAACTGCTGCGGGTGCTGCAGGACGGCGAGTTCTATAAGGTGGGCGGGGTGGAACCCATCAAGACCAACGCCCGCATCGTCGCAGCCACGAACCGCGATCTGCAGGCCATGGTGGAGCAGGGCACGTTCCGCCGCGACCTGTACTACCGGCTCAACGTCATCCCCATCCATATGCCGGCCCTGCGCGACCGCAAAGAGGACGTGGCACCGCTGCTGCTGCATTTCCTGTACATCTACAACCAGAATTACGGCACGAATAAGCGCTTTTCCGAAGATCTCATCCGGCTGCTGCAAGACTACGACTGGCCGGGCAACGTGCGCGAGCTGAAGAATCTCGTAAAGCGCCTCATCATCATGAGCGTGGACGACGAGATCGGGCCGGAGCATTTCTACCGGATCTGGTCCGGCGAGCTGAGAACAAAAGAAGAAGAGTCAGTGCAGCCGCCGGCGGATGCACCGGAAGACGGTGTCGTGGTCAACGGCCTGCCGCCATTGAACAAAGCGGTGGAGGAGGTGGAGCGGACCCTGGTGCAGCGGGCCCTGGAAAAGGGCGGCACCACCCGCAAAGCCGCGGAGCTGCTGGGGGTCAGCCAGTCCTCCATCATGAGAAAGATCCGGGAATACGGCCTGGGCGAACGGGCGGAAGAGTAGAAAGGCGGGGCTTATGAAAGTAGCATTAGATCCCGCAAAGACTGCCGTGCTCTGCTGCACATCGCTGGCGGGTTTTCTGGCGGCAGCGCAAAAAAGGGCCGGAACAGCCCTTCCCGTGTTCTATCTGGACCGGAAGCTCCACATGGATCCCAAACGCATGCGAGAGGCGGTTTTAGAGGCTCTGGAGGCCATGCCGGAAGACATCTCTACCGTTCTAGTGGCCATGGGATATTGCGGCGGCTCCTGGGATGCCGTGCCCTGCGGGCGGCTTCGCCTCGTGACCCCGGCAGTGGACGACTGCATCTCCCTGCTGCTCACGACGGATGACCGCGAACAGTTCAACCGCAAGGACGATACCCATCTGTATCTGAAAGACCCCGACCCCAAGGAGGCTTCCTTTAAAGCGCTGTTCGACCGCTACACAGCGGACAAGCCGGCGGAAGTGGCGGAAGAGATCCATGCGCGCTGGAAAGAGCTGTTCCGGGGCGTCGACATCGTGGATGCCGGCGTATACGACACCCATACGGCACGCTACGAGGCCGTTGCGGCAGAAGATGCTGCCTTTCTGGACGTGCCCTGGGCCCACGTGTCGGGTTCTGTGCTGCTGCTCGAAAAGATGCTCCGGGGAGACTGGGACGGGCAATTCCGGGTGTGGCAGCCGGGGGCTGTTGTAAGAAAGCCGGAACCCTATTTTGTGTATTCCGAGGATGCGATCGAATATCTGAAGAAAAAAGACAGAAAACTGGGGGCGGTCATCGACCGCATCGGACCGCTGTACCGGCCGATCGATACAGATCTATTCGAATCCGTCGTACATCAGATCATTGGACAGCAGATCTCCACGAAGGCGCAGAAGACCATCTGGGCCCGCATGCAGTCTGCGCTGGGCGAGGTGACCCCGCAGACGATCGCTACCGCCTCTCCGGAAGAGCTGCAGCAGCTGGGGCTGACGTTCCGCAAAGTCGGCTACATGCAGGATTTCGCCCGCAAGGTCCTGGACGGTTCCTTCGATCTGGACGCTGTACAGCACATGAGCGACGAAGAAGCGATCGCGGCGCTCGTTTCGCTGAAAGGCATAGGCGTCTGGACCGCAGAGATGCTGCTTCTGTTCTGTCTGCAACGCCCGGACGTGTTGAGTTACGGCGATCTGGCTATCCTGCGGGGCATGCGTATGGTGTACCGTCACCGCAAGATCGACAGGCAGCTGTTTGAAAAGTATCGCAGACGCCTTTCGCCCTACGGCAGCGTGGCCTCTTTATACTTCTGGGCCGTTGCAGGCGGCGCGATCCCGGAGCTTTCCGATCCGGGTGCGAAGAAAAAGTAGCATAGTAAAACCCGGCCGTCCGGCCGGGTTTTGATTTGGACTAGCGCTCTTTTGTCATCTTCCCGATATACTTCGCCAGGACTTGTTCGGCTTTGGCAAGCACCTGCAGGTCGCTCTGCGGATCACCGTATTTGGCGGCAGATTCGGCCGCGCCGACAGTCTGCGGGCTTGTAATTTCATAGCGTGCCGGAGCCCGATCCAGCTTTTCCTGGATCGCTTCTGCAACGAATTGGTTCAGGCTGATGCCCATCTCTTCGGCACGCCGCACCGCCGCACCGTGGGCCTGCGGCGTGACCCTCACATTAAACGTGCCCCGGTATTCCCGGTCCGGCTGCTTGCCTGTTTCCCTGCACATCTCGAGGTAATCGTCGATGGATTCGTGGAACATCTGTTTTAATTCCGATACTGTATCGCCATCGAATATCAGCGTGTCTCCTATGCCAAGGACTTTGCCGATAAAACAACCATCTTCTTCGCTGTAGGAAGCACTAGCCCGATATCCCTTGTATTTCATGATATTATTCATCACTACAGCCTCCCGTCTTTTTCCAGATGCGCAATCAACTCGCGGACCATATAAGGCTTCAGCACATTTCCCGGATGTGGTTTGTGCAAAGAGAACACTCTCCCATTATCAGGATCCATATACCCTACTTTAGAGCCTGTTGTTTTTCCATGTTTAAGGCGAACATAGCCCAAACCCAACAAAAGCCTGTCCAGCTCCTCCATCGAAAAGTCCTTAGGTCTGCTCAATAGCCGTTTTTCCAGTTTTTCGATCGTACTCATGCCGTTGCCGGCTCCCGCAAGAATAAAATAGCATATTAGTTGCAATTTTGCAACTATCTATTGGTCAAAAGGGAGGCTGCATTGCTGCAGCCTTTGCAAAGGATAGATAACCACGAAAGCGGTTATTCTTCAAAGAGTTGCTCATATTGGTCATCCATTTCTTTGATGAATTGATACACATTTGGAACGTGTCCGGAAAACCACTTTTCCATAATGCCAAAACCGGTGTTCGCATATTCTTCAGCGACTTGAAATGCAAAATCTTTATCATCCAGTTTATCTTCTTGATTCATTTTCCTCAATTCTTCAATGGACAAAGAATAGATCGCCGCTTTTGCTTCCGGTCTGTTATTTAGAGCGGTTTCCAGTATTAGCCCCTTTTTTGCATTTAATGGCGTACGATAACCCGCATTTACACCAAGGCTCATGGCAAACAGGAACAGATCCATACGCTCACAATCCGGGAAGTTAAGACCAAGGATTTTTTCAGCGTCAATTTTATCGATAACAGCGGTTTCATATTTTTTATCAATAAACAGTCGGTCTGCCATATCAATTCACCTCCACGGTCTTTTCTGTCACCAAACTTAACCAACGTTTACTGGAAAGAACAGTATCATCAAAATACTTGCTTATTTCCTTTGAAAACTCAGATGGTGTAAAGGACAATATAATTTGCTTTTCTTGACTGACCGCAATCAGATTTCTAGCGAAATTCTCTCTATTCGCATCGGACACTCTTCCTACGGGTGTATCGATGAACAATGGAGCATCATGCCCAGACACCTTGTGTAAAGCTATGGTAAACGCCAGTGCTAACAATTCCCGTTCTGCGGCACTGCAGCTCCCCAAACAGCTCTGGTCTGTATATTTCGTAAATAGCTCCAGTTGATAATCATCGGCCAAAGAGATGCGACCGTATGTGTCCTTTTTCCAGATCAAGTCATCGAATAAGGTCATAGTCTCTTTTTCCATCCGCTTCCGGACTTCATCGATAATCTCTGATTCGATTTCGCTCACAATAGCCTTTGCATCTGTTGCGAAATCCAAACAACGGTTCAAGTTTTTTACCTTATCATCTGCCTTACGTGCAGCATCCAATTTTTTCTGTAGAGTATTCCTCTTTTCTACAATGTTTTGAATTTCAACATCGTTTGCCCCAACTTTCTTTGCATTTGCGGTCAAAAGATTCTGTTGTATCTCCCTATCCTGTATCCAGGTTGCTATTTGAGCCGTATATTCTGAACCAAATAGCTTTTTCCCAATTTCATCATTTTCCATTTCGAGAGCGTTCTTCCGGCTCCGAATTCCGTTCATTGCAGTATATTTTGGTTTAACTCCGCAACAGTTCTTCGACACAGAAATGGATGACCCGCAGATGGTCGCCGAAGCCATGGACGGCTTCAAACAGCTAAGCGAGAAAGATCAGCAGACGATTTTAGACCTGATCAACAGTTTAAAAGAAAAAGACAAGTAAAAAACCCGACCGTCCGGTGAACTGACCCCAAAAGGTTAGACAAAAACCGGGCATCGCAATTAAGCGACTTTGGAGGACTGGACCCTGTATTGGACAGGGCTCAGTCCTCTTAGTTTGCCCTTGATGCGTTTGTTGTTGTAATAG
>Ga0256405_10010536_pt1 | contig 12171 bp, 11 predicted proteins | sample RumenRJG_02DNA_FD_189096 | JGI IMG/M metagenome (GOLD analysis project Ga0256405, IMG submission 189096) | Bovine rumen microbial communities from Lethbridge, Alberta, Canada - RJG_02 | ecosystem: Host-associated > Mammals > Digestive system > Stomach > Rumen | place: Canada: Alberta...
ATCTCTCGGGGGAGGAAATCACTTCATCGAAGCTGACAAGGGCAGTGACGGCGGGGTGTACATCGTTATACACTCGGGTTCCCGTCATCTGGGGCTTGAAGTTGCAAAGTTCTATCAGGAGGAAGCATACAAGCGCCTGAACGGCTGTGCAAAATCTGATATCGATGAACTTGTAGCCAGTCTGAAAGAAGAGGGCAGGGATAAGCAGATCCAGACCGAGATAACCAAGCTGAAAAACACCAAGCGCACTGATGTTCCAAAGCAGCTTGCATATACCGAGGGTGAACTTTTTGAGCAGTATATACATGATATGAAGATAGTTCAGCAGTTCGCCATGCTGAACCGTCAGGCGATGATGGACGAGATAATCGACGGAATGAGCCTGCACGTAAAGGAGCAGTTCACCACCATACACAACTATATCGATACGGATAATATGATACTGCGAAAGGGTGCAGTGTCGGCACAGGCGGGGGAAGTTCTGCTTATCCCCATAAATATGCGTGACGGCAGTCTTATCTGTACAGGCAAGGGAAATCCCGACTGGAATTATTCCGCACCCCACGGCGCAGGCAGGATACTGTCCCGCTCAGCGGCAAAGGCTCAGCTGACGCTGACGGAGTTCAAGAGAGAAATGAAAGGCATATACAGCACTTCGGTAAGCTCGTCTACCCTTGATGAGAGCCCCATGGCGTACAAGAGCATAGATGATATAGTCGGTAATATAGGCGATACCTGTGAGATAGAAGATATCATCAAGCCAATATACAACTTCAAGGCAGGCGAAGCCGAGGAGCACGGACGTACAAGGATGAGATAGGAGGACATATGGAGGATAAATTTATACCATACGAAAAGATGAGCGCCAAAGAGCGCCGCAAAATAGACAATATGAGCCGCAGGACATGGGGCGGGGTAGTGCCCGTAACGAAGAAAGTGCCCAGCGGGAAGATATACACAAGAAAGCAGAAACACAAAGCGGGCTATGAGATATAGCAGGCTGATAGTCAGTGAAGTGCCACGATGACCGAAAGCGATAGGAGTTATACGAACTACCTGCCAAAAATGCGAGCGTATGCCACCGTATGCATACGCTCGTTTTGGTATGCGAAATAATGCGGTCGCATGAGATCGTACAGCTATGTACAGCCATAGCCACAGGCTTTATACTCGCAGTATTATCCGAAGAAAAAATATTTACTTTTCTAAAAATATATGCTATAATTTTTATGTTTGAAAAACGCCATTAATAGGAGGAGCGGAGAATGGGAAAGAAAGGCAGCATGATAAAGAACGTGCTTTTTTGCGTACTCGGAGTGATAGAAGCGCTTATGTGTATCGCCATAACAGGTGCTACTATCGCGCCAGCTGAGGGCAGCGGCCCTATTGAACCTATCTCTGCTGCTGTAGCTTTGGTGATAACAGCCGCTTTTCTATGTATGATAAGCTTTGGCGGTCTGGTGAGGGAGGCGGCTTGCAAGAGGCTGAATCTCACCAGCAATATGCTTATGCGGTTATTTACGTTGGGAACCGGTTTTACAGCGCTATTTTGGTGCCTTGAAGATGATGTTCACCCTTATGAGGCGGTAGCGGGTATGCTGGCGCTGTGCATAATTCTTGGGATAGTGGCTATACTGGTTGGCAGAAAGGCTGACAAGCTATCACCTGATAACAGCAGTTCTTCACGTGTACATATCGACAATTTTGAAAGTGATAAAGCTGAGTGGCACTGGGACGCGGCGGCAAAGGAATATTACCGCGGAAATGTTCCCGAAGATATGTCCGACAGCGACAATGACAGGATATACGAATATGCCTCGCTGCCTATGGCGTATTATCTGCTGTGGCTGCTTGACAGGGATATGGTCAGCAAGGAGTTTTACAGCCTTATCCCCGCGGACGTAGTTTCAGCGGTAAGAGATGGCAGGGAAAGTCCTGTTCAGCTGCTTATGTGTACCGACTACTGTTTCAGCAAGGATATGATAAGCGAGGAAGTATACAATTTTACCAACGTTTATTACTGGGGCTGTTTTCAAAAAAGCGGTCTTACCTATGGCTATGATTCTCTGTATGAGAGCTATATGTTCGATTATTTCCATATTGCGGGTGAAGACCGCAATTACTATGTGAACTCATATTCAAATGATATCCGTGAAAAGCTGGAAGAAGTTCTGGACAGGCGTTTCAGTGAGTACAGAGATGGCATGGTCGATTCGGTAGAAAGACCCGGCTCGGAATTCTCTGAAAGGTACGGCTGGGAGGTCTATATTTCCATGTGCAAAGGTGCGGATGATAATGACCTTGAGCGCTGTATTGCGGATTTCAAAGAGCCTTCTGATGCTAAATTTGAGAAGATAAAACAGAGTATTCTGAATCACGCGGTTTATTGCTACGGTGAATCGGAAGAATATGATGAGGAGCTTTTTGAGCTTTACAACGCTTACAACATTACGGTCTACCACAGTGAAAAGGGTGAGCCTGCCTACACTTTGAGCGGAAGCTGTGATTATGACGGTGATGAAATGTTTAATATTACGGTGCGCGGTGATATCGTATATTTGCCGCTGCTGGAAGATGAGGAGATACCGCCCTATTCGGAAAAGATGGATAGAGTTCTGGCGATTTTGGATGCAGATGTCTCGGTTGGCAGGAGCGTTGCGCTGATACCCTTTATTTTCGGAGGGTCACATGGGGCTGAAAACACTGTATATATGCCCACGGTATGTGCGGATATAAAGGAAGAATGTGACAGCAGGATAATCTGTCTGGTCAAACAAGGCATGGAACTTGACTATAAATGCGAGCCGAAATATAAGGACGGCAGGGCAATGGGATTTACTGTTTCAGCAAAAGATATTTCAGGCAGAACGGTATTTTATGAAAAAATAGACATTGAAGAAATGGCAAAATATCATCAAGGAGATATGACATGAAAAACGGCAAGAGAGTAATATGGTTCAATCACTGGTTCAGCCAGGCTTATAATTTCATTGAACTGCTGAAACGTGATGAACGCAACTACATGATCGCATCGGCTAAAAAGCCTGATTTTGTTTTCGGTGCATCGGCGGACGAAAGGTACATCGAACCCAACGGTGTAAACGGAGAACAGTATGTTGAATGGGCACTGAGTTTCTGCAAGGAACATTCGGTTGACGTATTTTTCCCGAAACGATGGAGGGCGGCGGTCATAAGCCATATCGATGAATTTACGGCGATAGGCACCCGCGTTACTGCCGACGGCAACACCGAACAGAACGATATGCTTGACAGCAAGATGAAGTCATGCGAATTCATGCGGTCGAATGAACTTTGTGCAACGCCCTACATGGAGCGCATCACCACTGTTGAGGGCTTTGAGCGGGCATATGCGATGGTGAAGGAAAAGTACGGCAGGGAGCATAAGGTATGCGTAAAGGCTGACCGCGATGAGGGCGGTATAACTTACAGGCGGCTTTACGATGATGATGCTCCGAAATCCATGCCCGAGGATATAAGCTATCAGTCATACCTTGCCGACCTTAAAAACCGCAGTAAGATATACCCCACAGTGGTAATGCCGTATTTAAGCGAACCCGAGATAAGCATTGACTGCATGAGGACGGAGAGCGGGCTTATCGCTGTGCCGAGGTGCAAGATCGACAGCCACATAACCGCTCTGCGTTTTGATAAGGAGTTCATTGATATCGCAAAGCGTATCTCCGAAAAAGTCATCATAGAATATCCCTACAATATACAGCTTCGTCCACTGAACGGCGAACACGTATTCATGGAGATAAACACCCGTATGGCGGGGGGATGTTACAAGGCTGACGCTGTGGGCGTGAATTTCCCTCAGCTGTCCGTAAGCTATGCTTTGGGGGATAAGATAGACACCGAAGCCATTTTGAGCGGCCTGCACGATGTGCGTGTGGGCGAAGTTGCGGGCTTCATCGTTATGCCTTAGGCGGTGGTGATATGCTGATAAAGAATGGTCTGGTATTTACCGAAGAATGTCGATTTGAGCCGTTATCTGTGCTGACGGAGGACGGTGTCATCACTGGGGTGCTTCCTGCTGATGCGATGATAAAGTACGGCGGTGAGGTGGTGGACGCTTCGGGCTGTTATGTTGTCCCGGGACTTACCGACATACATTTTCACGGATGTGCGGGTCATGATCTATGTGAGGGCACTGCGGAAGCTATTTCCTGTATAGCAGAATTTGAATATTCGCAGGGCGTGACGACTATCTGTCCTGCTACCATGACTTTGCCCGATGAGGATATTGCAGAGATACTCCGCACAGCAGGGGAGTACACAAAAAATTCTGCTGACAAGGACTGGACAAAGCTGATAGGCGTTCATCTGGAGGGACCTTTCATATCTCCCGAAAAATGCGGCGCACAGAAAAAAGAACTGATACAGCCGCCCTCGGCGGATAAACTGCGGGCATGGCAGTCGATCTCAGACGGTCTTATAAAGCTGGTGACGATAGCCCCCGAAACAGATGGTGCAATTGAATGTATACGTCAGCTTTCGGGCAGTATGCGATTCTCATTGGGACACACTTCATGTGACTACGATACAGCAGTTGAAGCCTTTGGGGCAGGTGCTGATCACATCACGCATATGTACAATGCTATGCCGCCTTTCAATCACCGCGCACCATCTTTGATAGGCGCGGCATTCGATACGGCGGGAGTATTCGCCGAGATCATCTGTGACGGCGTTCATGTATCCGCAACCGCGGTAAGAGCGGCTTTCAGGCTGTTCAGCGATGACCGTATGATACTCATAAGTGACAGCATGGAAGCTGCGGGTATGCCCGACGGTGAATATCAGCTGGGGGGACAGCGGGTATCGGTGAAAGGGAACCGCGCTGTGCTTTCGGACGGTACTCTTGCGGGAAGTGTGACACCCCTTGCGGATTGCCTGCGTACTGCGGTGGAAATGGGGATACCCCTTGAAAGCGCCCTTAAAGCCGCGACTATCAATCCATGTCGTTCCATAGGCGAGGATAAAAAATACGGCAGCATATCCGTCGGTAAAGCGGCACATATTCTGCTGCTTGACAGAGAAGATCTTTCCCTAAAAGCCGTATATACCCGATAAACAAAAGACCCGTCGGCAGCAAAGCCGATGGGTCTTGTACTTTTATGCTGGTTCTTATGTTGGATCCGATTGCATAGAATAAAGCAGAGGGTGTTTTTTAATTACTTAGCGCCCTTGATCTCGGAAATGCAGTTTGTGCATATCGATTTGTCCTTGTAGTCAACAAGGTTCTCGGTAGCGCCGCAGAAAATACATTTTCTCTGATACTTTTTAAGAATGATCTTGTCGTCCTCGGTATAGATCTCGATAGAATCCTTAACTGCGAGATCAAATGTTCTTCTGAGCTCGATGGGAAGAACGATCCTTCCCAGATCATCGACCTTTCTTACGATTCCTATGGATTTCATTTTCTCAATTCCTTTCCCGGATAGATTTTCAGCCGTTTCAGACTGACTATATATGGTATATACATTATACCAATTTGTACAAAGCTTGTCAAGCAAATTTGAACGGTATGTCAATTGTTTGTCATTCAAAAAAGTGATTTCAGCGAAATGCACATCAAAATATTACTATATTGAATATTTGCGGCGCTGAAAGGTATATTTTTACTTGTAAAATTTGTAAATTTTCCCGAATGAGAATAAGTAAATAATTAGCAAATAAATAAAAATATTAATCTAAAAGAAAAGAGGGCTGAAATGTTGGCATTTGTACTGGCGGTAATGCTTGTTTTATCCGCGGTCGCAGGATTTTCTGATGGCGGCTGGGCAGAGATCTCCGATGCGGCATTGGGGCAGTGCGTAAAAGCAGTGGAACTGGGCATATACCTTGCGGGTTCAATGGCACTATGGTGCGGGCTTATGCGGGTAGCTGAAAGATCGGGGCTGACACGTTTTATGGCGCGGGCAATGTCTCCGCTGATAAGGCTGATTTTTGGCAGGCTGGATACTGATTCAAAAAAAGCTGTGAGCCTTAATCTCACAGCGAATCTGCTTGGCTTGGGAAATGCCGCTACACCTACGGGTATCGAAGCCGTCCGACGGCTTGAAAAAAGCTCACGCCCAAAACGTAATACCGCACTTATAACAGTTATCAACACGGCGTCGATACAGCTTATCCCTGTCACGGCAGCAGCACTGCGCTCCTCACACGGTTCTGATTCGCCTATGGAGATACTTCCCGCTGTGCTTGTCACCTCGGTATGCTCGGCTGTTGTGGGAATCGTGACCGCATCAATCCTGTTTTCGGAGGAAAAATAAATGACCTTAACAAACATGACTGTACCCCTTATCATCACATTCATACTGTTGTTCGGAATGTTCAGGCGTGCCGATTTGACAGGGGAGTTCACCGCAGGGGCATCAGAGGGCTTGAAGACCGCCGCGGAGCTTATACCGATACTTGTGCTGGTAATGACAGCTGTGGGAATGTTCGGTGCTTCCGGGGCTTCTGCACATCTGGCAGGGGTCATCTCCCCAATGGCTGAAAAGCTGGGCTTTCCGCAGGAATGTATCGAACTTGCGCTGATTCGTCCTGTATCGGGGAGCGGGGCTATTGCATCTCTCGATGAACTGTATACACGTATCTCCCCCGATAGCTTTGCAGGCAGGACGGCGGCGGTGCTGATGTCTTCTACCGAAACCACATTTTATACAATAGCGGTATACTCTGCCGCCATGACAAAAAAACTCGGCAGCCGCGTTTTTATCGCAGCTGCCGCAGCAGATATTACAGGGTTCATATTGTCGCCTTTGATGGTCAGGCTGTTTATCAGGTGATGATCTTCACGGCACTGCCGAGGGACTTATCCTTTGTGACCACTATCTGTCTGTCGATCTTTTCTTTGAGTTCGGGCACATGGGAGATTATGCCCACGAGCCGTGAATTTTCAGCCAGACCGTTCAGTGCTTTTATTGCCTGATCGAGGGTCTCGTCATCCAGCGTGCCGAAACCTTCATCGACGAACATCGAATCTATCCTTACGCCGCCCGAAGACTGCTGTATCTCATCTGAAAATCCCAGCGCCAGTGCAAGAGAAGCCATAAAGCTCTCGCCGCCCGAAAGGGAGCGTATGCTTCTGGTACTGCCTGTAAAATGGTCGTTTACGTCGATATCCAGACCTATCTTGGTATTGCCGCGGCTGGTACCGCTTCGTATAAGTTCGTACTGTCCATTGGTCATCTGCAAAAGTCTGACATTGGCATGGGCGAGTATCCTGTCAAAATACTCCATCTGCGCGAATACCTCAAGGGTCACACGCTGTTTGCCTGCAAGAGTGCCGTTAACGGTGCTGTTGAGGGCATTTTTTATGCTGTACTCTCTGCTGAGTGCGCGGTTGCTGGCAAGCTCTGAGCGTATCTTTTTGAGAGTATCCTCGGCGGAAGAAAGACATTTTACTGTCTCGTCCCGCTTATCAAGTGCCGATCTTGCGCGTTTTGCACACTCTTTCATCGACAGATCAAGAGCTTCGCAGTCGGGGCGATTTTTACGCTTTGTCTGCTCTTTCAGTTCGCTCAGGTGTCCCGAAAGCTCTGTACGCTGTTTTTCAAGCTGAGCAAGTTTGTTATCGGCATCGGATATAGCTTTTTCGAGGGCTGACTGCTTGGCTTTCAGCTCCGAGATATGCTTCATCGCTTCGGCTTTGTCAGCACACGGCAGAGAATCGAGCTGTTTTTTAGCTGTAAGCTTTTTTTCTTCTGCCTTAGCGGTCAGCTCTCTCAGGCTGCCCTGCAAAGAGGAGATGTTTTTGCTGTTTTCTTCGATGCGTTTTTCAAGTACAGCTGATTCCTGTTCGGCGGCAGTTTTCTGCTTTGCCTGATTTGTCAGTTCTTTCTGTGCAGATATCAGTTTTTTCAGTTCATCATTTATCTGTTTGTAGTCGTTACGTGCGTTTTCAAGAGCCTTTTCGGGGGTACAGCCCTCGGCATACTTTCCTGCGTGAGCCATAGCGGATTCCACGGCTTTTTCGTGGGCTGATCTTGCCCCGGCATGATATGATGCCGCTTTCAGGGCTGTATTACGGGCTGTATCCAGTTCGGAAGATGCCTTGTCCACTGTCTGCTTATCTGGGGCTTTTTCGGATATCGACGCTTTTTGGGGGTGATGCACCGAGCCGCAAACAGGGCAGGGCTTGCCCTCTTCAAGTTCCTTTGCCAGAAGTCCCGCCTGTTCTGCAAGATAAAGGGCAAACAGCCCGGAATAGTGCTTTTCAAGGCGTTCCATTTCTTGCTGTGCAGATTCGTAAGCTTTACGGGCAGACTTCTCCTTTTCCTTTAGTTTGTCTGCTTCGGAAAATTCAACACCTATGGCTTTTATGTGTTCCAGCTCACCACTCAGTTTATCCGCTTTTCCTGATGTTTCAGCCAGCTTTGCGCCGATATCGCCCAGGTCGGTGATGAACTTTTTAAGCTCTTCGCGTTTTTTTGCATCAGCCGAAAGCTGTCCGTTAAGGGCTTCAAGCTTTTTGTTTTCGGCATCAGCGGCTTTACTGAGTTTCTCGGCTTCTTTAAGAACAGCTTCCGCATCATCGTAAAGCTGAAGCTGTTTTTCTTCCGCGGCTATCTGACCTATCAGCTCTTTGTGCTCGGGGAGCTTTTCGTGCATGGCTTTAGCATCTTTTTCGGCTTTTTCCAGCTCGGGCAGAAGTTCCTGCATATCCTTTTCGGACTGTTCAAGCTTGTGGAAAAGCTCTGTCAGCTTTTTGCCGTTTTCAAGAGCGAGGGTGGCGGTCTTATGCTGTTTGTCCGCCTCCTTGTATTCATCTGCCGCTTTTTTAGCTTCGGCTTTTTCATATTCAAGAGCTTTTTGGCAGATATCTTCGATATCCGTATCGGCGGCAGATTCGGGATTCTGCGCCGCGAAACTTATCTCTTCACGGTACGGGTCTTCCGAACCGAGCCTTATATTTCCAAGCAGTGAGCCTATTTTCAGCTCTGAGTCCTTGTAGCTGCGGTAAACGGCGTTGGCTTCTTCTTTCAGCCTTTCCTGGAGAACTCTGTATTTCCCTGTGGAAAATATTGCACTGAGTATCTTCGTACGGCTTTCGGTTTTTGTGTTCAGCAGTTCTGCGAAACTTCCCTGAGCAATCATCGCTACATTCCGGTACTGTCCGTGGTCGAGTCCGAGTATAGATCTAATTCTGTCATTGACCTCGTTTTCGCCCGAAGCTATGGGCTTTTCCTGACCATATACGTATATCTCGATGGTGGTGTTGAGGTCGGTCTCGCCTTCGCCACGCTTTTTCGGTATCTTCTGACGAGGTTCGCGGTGTACGAGATATTTAGTTCCGCCGTAATCGAAAAGCAGTTCGGCATAGGTGATAACACCCGGTTCGGCGTACTCGCTCCTGAACATATTGACAGTTCTGCTGTCGCCGCTTGCCTTGCCGAAAAGGGCGTAGCACACACCATCGAATATGGTGGTCTTGCCTGCACCAGTATCACCCGTAATGAGGTAAAGTCCCTGTCCGCCCAGCTGTTCCATATCTATCACGGTCTTTTCGGCGTAGGGACCGAAAGCCTGCATTGTAAGTTTCAGCGGTCTCATAAGCTGTCCCCCCATATACTGTCTATCAAGCCTTTGATGTACTCCGTTTGCTCATCAGTCATATCATCGCCATTCTGCTCTTTGAAAAGCTCGGCTACAAGCTCAAAGGGAGTTTTGCTGTCGGTGTGCACGGCACCTGTCACATCGGATATCGTCTGGGTGCGTTTGTTATCAAAACTCAGCTGAACGATATTGTGGTAGACTGTCCTTAGCTTCTGCATGACGTTTGGTATATCGGTATCATCTGTCAGGGTTATGAAGTAGAAGCCGTCGGTATCGAGGTTTTCATAGTAACTGCGCTCCATAAGCTCGTTATATTCTCCTCTCAGCTCCATGACATCGCGCATGGGCACGAGGGGAACGGTATTTATCAGGGTATCGCCTTTTTCACGGATATCAACTATCGTTACGGATTTTTTGTGGCTTATCTCCGATGCCGAATATTTCAGCGGTGTTCCGCAATAGCGTATATTTTTGCCGATATTCTGCGGACTGTGTATATGCCCGAGTGCAACGTAGTCGAAGCCCTCAAATACCTCTGAACCGATATTATCCAGCGTTCCCACGGAGATATACTCCGAATCACAGGTGATTGCACCTGTGATGAACTGATGGCACATCATTATGCAGCGCCTGTTTCTGTCGATGCCGCTTTGCTCGATGACTGCGCTCATCATATCGGTGTAGGTCTTTATCTCCTTATCGGGACAATATCCGCGTACAAAGGAGGGTTTGATAAAAGGAACGGAGCAGATGTCCAATTCTCCGTACTCGTCCGAAACTGTATGCACGGCACCACAGCCCTCATAGCAGGCGCATATATGTATATCGGCATCAGCCAAAATCTCGCGGCCGTAGTCTATCCTTTCGGGGCTGTCGTGATTTCCGCTGATGATATAGACTGAAAGCTTGTTTCTGCGGAGTTTTGTGAGAAACTCACCGAACAGCTTCACGGCTTCTGCCGAGGGAGCACTTTTGTCGTAGATATCTCCCGCGATGAGTATGCCGTCACATTTTTCAGCCGAAGTGATATCAGCTATCTGTGAAAGTATGTAGCGCTGATCTTCGATGAGGGTGTAGCTTCCCAGCCTTTTGCCCAGATGAAGATCGGAAACGTGTGCGAATCTCATTGATATCCTCCTTTGCAGAAAAATCAGCCTACTTGTTTTTGTATACCAGCTTGTCCTTGAGGTCTAACTTATCGTAGCCCCATTTGAATCCGATATAAGCCGAAAGCGGGAAAAGTGCCAGATATGGTAGTATCAGCAGGAAAACTGCGGGGCTCATATCCTTTATGTCAGCGGAATGTGCAAAAATATCCAGTATCGGGAAAAGACAGGCGTTTGCTATCTTGAATACAGCAAGAAAATCAAATGCTCCGCTGAATTTGGATACGGCAAGTATCACAGCTGTCAGCGCAAAGGGCAGCATAGCGATAAGCCCTGTTTTTGCTCCGAAATTTCTGCCGACATTGTCGCCGTGTAGAGTATCGGCATTGGCGGCTTTTGAACCCTCTTTCATGCCATAGTCGGCGAGTATGCAGACCACGCACATTATCCCCGTGAAGCCGAACATAATGTTTGCGAGAATGCCCATAGCCTTAGATATCGCCCAGAAAAACAGCATTACGAATATCCCGAAAAATTCGGCTTGAAGCCCTTTCAGCAGACCGTATACAAGGGCGTTTTTTCTATTGTATTTCATATAAGTCACTCCTTGCCAGAATGTGATGTTTTGATTTTACGAATGTTATGTTTTTAATTATAGCATAAATGCTTTTTCAATACAAGGGCTTTTTTGAAAGCTTTTGATTGGAGTACAAAAAACTGTACATGATGCGGCTCGAGAATAATCAGGGATCATCAGGATATACTATTGTATATTAAGGTTATCCCGCTGATACACCATAATAATTGGTGTTATATCGTATCTTGAGATACTTGGCGGTTGTCTTTTTCCTCGCCGCAGGCAGGGGGAAAGGATAATATCAGCACGATATTTCATTGATATATGTCACTTTGTGGTGGTGTGTTAAAGGGATAGCCATGTTATATAGAAACGAGAGGAGAATTTGCAATGAACGATAAGGAAAAAAGACCTCTGCCCGTTGACCCTGTTGACGGTACGCGCGTGTATATGCCGCTTGGCAAGCGGTTTTCGGTGGGGGAGGAGCTTGGTGAAGCAGACTTTCAAGATCAGATTGAGGAAGAACAAAGGGGTTCGGGGGAAGACATTTGGGGATAGGTGTGATACCCGTGGATGAAACAGGTGCTTTCACTATCAGTGATTTTATGCGAAAAGTTGTACGTTTTTGTACAACTCTTGCAGAAATATGTCCGAGTTAAAATATAAATCATTTGTTTGCACAGGGGCTGAGGCGTGAAGTTGGGTAAAATAACAAGAAAGTGGGAGAGTATGTGAAGCCTCACACGACTAAAGTCGCGTGCTTCCAATAGTGTCCTATAGGACACGCCCACTTTAGGTGGGCGGACTACGTTTCTACCATACAGCCTGAACTCAGAAAATTATGCTGTTTGAGCAATAATTTCCGCATTCAGGTTAACTAAGGTAGAGAACGTGCAGGTGCTTCTC
>Ga0256405_10010537_pt1 | contig 12169 bp, 14 predicted proteins | sample RumenRJG_02DNA_FD_189096 | JGI IMG/M metagenome (GOLD analysis project Ga0256405, IMG submission 189096) | Bovine rumen microbial communities from Lethbridge, Alberta, Canada - RJG_02 | ecosystem: Host-associated > Mammals > Digestive system > Stomach > Rumen | place: Canada: Alberta...
CAATTAACAATTAACAATTAACAAAGCGTCCTAGTAGGTTTTGTACAAACTGAAGAGTCCGTACAGATCTTAAAACGTTGTACCAAACTCCGTAAGCCCTTTGTACATTGTAAATTGTAAATTGTACATTGTATAATCATAAATAATCTATATTATGAATGCAAATGATTTTGACGCCCTCATGGGTCAGGGATTCAATACGTTGGACAAAGTAGCTGCCAGTACCGCCGGCAGCCAGATGACCCAACAAGCGATCGATAATATCCGGTCGTTCCAGTCCATGCCTACTGCTACAGGGTATATACCCGACCACACCGTGCTGCCTGTTTTTGAACGTCAGGCGGCGCTGGAGCAAGAAGCCGCAGCGCGCAAAGCCCGCGAGGAAGCACAGTTCTTCGTGCTCCTGAACGGCGAGCAGAAAGGTCCGTTGAGTCTGGAGCAGCTGAAAGGTCTGGCTATTGCCGATGTGATCAACGAAGAGAGTCAGGTATGGCGTCAGGGCACGCCGGAATGGACCGATCTCAAGAGCTGTTTAGAAAGCATACAATAACCTCTAAACGAAACGATTATGTGCGATTCAGGTATGTTTGACAAAGTGGTAGAGTTCGGCATGGGCATGGCCGTCATGCAACAGGTGCCCCAGATGATGAACGCCGCTACTACCGCCGCTAACCAACCCGCCCCACCGCCTATCCCGAAGGCCACCGCCTATTTCCTGGCGATTGGCGGGAAGCAGTACGGTCCTTTCACCGTGGAGCAACTCCGTCCTTTTGTCCCCACAGGCCAGATCACGAAAGAGACGCTGGTATGGTGTCAAGGCATGAGCGCGTGGGAGCCTGCCGCTTCGCGGCCGGACATAGCGCCGATTTTCGGCTGACGCGTTAAACCGTTAAGACGTTAAGACGTTAAAGTGTTAAACCGTTAAAGTGTTAAACTGTTAAGATATGAAAATCAATCCGTTTATGACTATTATCGCGCTGCTGTTGGCAGCGGTAGTCGCTTTCGCGTTATACTCCTATTGCAAGTCGGAAGAGTTGCAATGGATGATTACGTGTCTGGGCGGCGTGAGCATCTTCCTGACCTGGGCCGGCACCTTGGCTGTCGAGCTGGAGGAGAAAGGGAAGAATGTGAATTTCAAAGTGCTGGGAAGCCTGATTGCCGTGATTATGACCGGCTTGCAGATCTTCTTCACTTTCTCTGCGGTGACCATGCCTACCTACGTGCTCGTCACGGGCGTGACGTTGCTGTTATGGCTGGCGGTGGCTTATGCGTTAGCAAAATAAAACAAACAAATAACCCTTTTACTAACTTAAAACAATTACAAGTATGAAAAAGTTCATGATGGTAGCTATGGCCTTAATCGTAGCATGCAGTGCAAGTTTTGCAGACAATTCCGAATTCAAGCAGCAACTCAAAGAGCGCAAAGAGCTCCGCAAGGCTGACAAGAAAGAACTGAACGAGAAAGCCACCAAGGCCGCCCGCAAAGAGGCCAAGAAACTGGCCAAGGCAGGCTGGAAAGTAGCCGCAGGTTCGCTGCCTCTGGAGAAACAGCTCGACCGCTCCTATCTCTATCAGATGGAGTTTGACGAGAACCTGTTCCCGAAATATATCATGGCTGACGCACAGTCTATCGGCCAGAACTACGACGCTGCCAAGGTTTCCGCTACCTCTCTGGCTATCACTAATCTGGCAGGCCAGATCCAGACCGAGGTTACCGCGCTGGTAGAGAACACCGTAGCCAACAAACAGCTGGAGGCTAACGAGGCTGCTTCTATCGTTGAGACCGTCATGGCCAGCAAGAACCTCATTTCCCAGTCTATCGGCCGTACCATCCCGATGGTAGAGTGCTACCGCGAGTTGAAGAACGGCAACAAGGAGGTGCTGGTTCGTCTGGCATACAACGGCGAGATGGCTAAGGCTGCCGTTCGTAACGCCGTCAAGGACGAGTTGGCCAAGAAAGGCGAGAAGCTCCAAGGCCAACTGGATCAGGCTCTCGGTTTCTAACTCCTTATTATATACTATATAAGCAATAGGACGATGAAACGTTTTCTATGCTTTGTAACGGCACTGCTGCTCATGGGAGCGGCAGTAGCCGGTGACAAAGTCATCCAATCCTCTTCCAAACGTACACCGGGATGGATAGGCGGCATGGAGGAAGGTTATTTTATTGTGTCCGCGCAGGCCGGTACGCTGGAGGACGCGCAGCAGAAAGCGATGACGCAGATCCGGGAGCAGATCATCTCGGCGGTAGCCACGCGCGTCCACTCCGCCACCTCCATCACCATGCACGAGGTAGCAACCAACGGTTCTATCTCGTCGCGCAAGGAGATGACGAGCCAGCTGAGCGTCGAAGCGGCGGATATACCGTACCTGGCGAATGTGTCGCCCTCGCACGCAGAGGACTACTACTGGGTTCAGGTCCGCAGAAGCGATAAATCGACGTATTACAACTATCATGTGAAATACCCCTTCTCGAACTCCAAGTTACGGCTGTTAGTGGAGGAATACGAGAAGCAGCAGAAGCTCATCAACGACACCCTGCAGGCGTTTGCTTCCACGGATTTCGCGAGTTACGACGACTTGGACCGGATGCTGCTCCGCCACTCCCAGCTCAAGCAGTTCGCCACCACGCTCCGTGAGGACGACTCCCGCCGCAGCATATGCAACGCCATCCGTCTGTCCTACGAACAGATGATTGCGCGTAATCTGCATGTAGAGACCCTCTCGTCGGACCGCCACACCACCCGCGCCGCACTCCATTACGGCACACAGCAGCTCTATTGCTCCGCCCTGCCGAAGGTGAAGACCAACTGCCTGACGGCCATTGAGATGAGCAACGACGCCAACGCCGTGACCATCCGATATGACTTCACCACCGGGTGCTACGAAGACGAGCAGAACTGGCTCGACATCACCTACACCGTCATGGGCAAGAAATACACCACACGGTGCTATATCCAATAACATTTACATCCAAAAATCATACTATCATGACTAAAAAATTATTTCTCTCCATTCTTTTAATTGCTTTTGTAGCAGCGCCTATGTCTGCTAAGCGTAAAGTCACCAAGGAGTACCAGCGTCCGTCACTGCACATGGTACTGATCAACACCGACGAACCTACCTCGGAGCAGGTAGCCGACCTCGTTCCGGAGATTGCAGTAGCATGGGACCAGTACGAGATTCCCGCCCTGTACAACGAGTTGCCTATCGCATTCAAACAGATGAACGGCGGCGCTCCTAAAGGCGGTATGATGGAGCTTATCACCCGTTACGGCAGTTACGAGAAGCTGAAAGGTCTGGGTATCAAAGACCTGCAGGCTATCGACTCCCTGAAATCCGGTAAGATGTATATTCTGGACATGAAGGACCGTTGCGATGCAGTGGGTAACGAGATCGCTCACCAGTTGCTGTCCTATTGGTTCAACATCCAGGCGGACGGCACTTACAGTCTTGACACCATTGCCAAGTACGCTTGCTACGGCGCAACGCAGATAGCCGCTTTTGACGCAGCCGCCAACACCGAGGAGGGCGCGCAGATGACCATGCTCAACGAGCTGATGGATCCGACGATTGCCAACTCCTATGTTGCGTTCTCCAAGATTGCGCTTTATGCCAACGAGCCTATCGCCGCTTTCACCCGTGACCTGGCTATCATCCTCGGCGAGGTATCCGGCGAGATTGCCTCTCAAGCAGGTACTCCGGGCGCCGGTATGATTGCTCCCGCAGCCAAGGCCGCAGCTCTGATTGCTTACAAGGCAGCCAAGGACGGCTACAGCGCATACAACACTACTCTGCTCTACAAGCTGGCTTGGAACGACTCTATCTACACCGAGTTCGCACGCCTGCTCAAGCCGACCGACCCCTCTAATCCCTGGACCGGAACGATTGACATGAAGGCTTTCCAGGCTATGCCGTTCGCTATCGAGTATGTCAACGCAGACCAGTGCCACAACGTAGTGACCCGTACCATCGGCAACAAGGACGAGGACAACGCAGGTCTGACCCGCAGCACTATCAAGAAGAATATCAACAAACAGATCGTCCGTCTGCAGAACAAGAACGAGGAGTTCAAGCCGATGGTTCCGATCGTGGATATTCAGGACAAGTTCATCGTAGCCGACATGGGTACGAAAGAGAGCGTCAGCGCCAACGAGACCTTCAACGTGATTGCTCCTGAGGTAGATAAACGCGGCGTACTCAAATACAAAGTGGTAGGCCAGGTGAAGGTGAAGAAAGGCACTATCTGGGATAACGAGGCACTTGATATGGCAGAGCAGGCAGACAACGCCGCCGCCATGCAGGAAGAGACCACCATCCAGGGAACCCAACTCACCGGTGCCGGCGTGAAAGCCGCCCAACCCGGCATGTTTGTAAAACGTGTTCGCGCGAAAAAACAGAAATAACCGATTCTTATGAAACGTATAGCAATTTGCTTAATGACCATCGCTTTCCTTTTGGGTGCTGCTCCTGTATGGGGCGGTGCTCAGAAGAAAGCCGATAAAGCTACCGAACAGTGGCGGTACGAACTGCAGGACATCAACAAAGTGAGCAAGCAGGGTACCGTGACATTCAAAGTATGGAGTTATTCCAAGAAAGAGAACATAGCTGCCTCCCAGGCTCCGAAGAACGCCATCCACGGCATCCTCTTCAAGGGCTACGGTTCGCACGCGCCGATGGTGTCTCCTGCCGCTGCAGAGCAACACGCAGATTTCTTTGAGGAGTTTTTCAAAGAAGGCGGAGGCTACCGCCGTTTCGTTCAGACCACCAACAACGGTGCTCCGCTCGTAGGAGACAAGATGAAAGTAGGTAAGGAGTGGAAGGTGGGTATCGTCGTGGTTGTCAGCGAGACCCAACTCCGCAAATACCTGGAGCAACAGGGAGTCATCAACAAGCTGGGCAGCATGTTCTAAACCAATAATGATCACAAAGATGAAAAAGATTGTATTATTAGCGACCCTTTTGATGGCAACTACCGCCCTCTTTGCGCAAGCCACCAAGCCTACTATCATGGTCGTGCCGAGCGACAACTGGTGCACGGCCAACGGCTATACCCAGACCTACGACAACCAGGGACAGACCGTGGTCGTAAGCGATTACGCACGTGCTCTCCGTGAGAACGAGAAAATGGGCATGGCTATCCACAAGATTGAGGAGATGATGAACACCTACGGTTTTCCGCTCAAGGACCTGGAGCAGACTCTCAAAGGCCTCTCCAGCCAGTCGGCGGAAGATGCCATGCTCACCGGCAAGTCCGGCGCAGCGGTAGCCGAGAGCCCCATTGACCGGCTCAAGAAGACCGCCAAGGCGGATATCCTCATCTACCTCAACTGGAAGACCATGGCGATGGGACCGAAGCTCAAAATCGTATATGACCTGGCGGGGATGGATGCGTACACCAACAACAACGTAGCTACTGCACAAGGCCAGTCGGTACCTCTGTCGATGGACGAGATTTCCATTCTGCAACTCACCATCCAGACGGGTATCAAATCCTTCGTGGAGCAACTCGACGCCCACTTCAACGACATGGTGGAGAAAGGCCGTCAGGTAAGCGTTCGCATCAAAGCCTGGGATGATTTCGAAGACGGTCTGGAGGCCGAGTTCGACGGTACGGAGTTGAGCGAGATCATCGAGAACTGGATGACCGACAACTGTGTGCAGGGGCGTAACCACCTCTCCGATGCTACGGAGAACATGATGTATTTCGACGAGATACGCATCCCGCTCTACGACGACAGCGGACGGCCTACGGATACCCGCAAATGGCTCAACAACCTTCGCAAGTACCTCAAGAGCAACTATCAGATCGAGTCCAAACTGATGATGCAGGGACTGGGTCAGGCACAACTCGTAATTGGAGGAAAATAATATGAAAAGACTATTCATTACCGGCCTCTGCGCCCTACTCCTGGTTCCCGCCGCTTTGCGTGCGCAGGACGATCGTCTGACGGACAAAGAGCGCGTAGCGCTGACCCCCATCGTACTGGATGACGCTATCCCCGCGGGAGCGTACAAACAGTTGGAGAACAAGATGACGCAGATAGCCGCCAAGAGCGGTTGCTCCGCCATCAACAACAGCCGTTTCATCATTACCTGCTCGGCGGATGTGCTCACCAAGGATATCACCCCTACCGCTCCCCCGCAGCACGCCTATACCGTAGCGCTCAATTTCTACGTGGGCGACGGCGTGGAGGGACGTCTCTTCTCCTCGTACACCGTGGAGTGCAAGGGTGTAGGAGCTACGCCCGACAAGGCGTATATCAATGCGTTGAAGAACGTACGGGTGAACGACCCCGGCTTCAAAGCCATGGTGGATAAAGGCAAGAAAGAGATCATCGCGTATTACAACACCTACTGCGACATCGTCATTTCCGACGCACAGACGATGGTGAAGAAACACGCGTTCTCCGGAGCCATCGACCTGCTGGAGAGCGTGCCGATGGTTTGTGAAGCCTGCTATCGCCGCGCGCAGGACGAGAGTCTCGCCGCCTATCAGGCATGGCGTGACGAGGTATGCCTCATGGCGCTCAACAAAGCACAGGCAGCCTGGGCGACCCGCGATGCCAAAGCCGCAGCAGAAGCGCTGGAGTTCATCCCGACCGATGGCGCGTGCGTGAATGACGCCAATGCCCTGAAACACGAGATAGCAGCCAAACTGGATGCCAAAGAGCGTGAGGAATGGGAGTTCAAGATGCGTCAGTACGAGGACGAGTTAGCCGCGCAGCAACAGCCTGCACAACAGCCCGCCACAAACGCGACGGCAACTGCCTCACAACGCCAACAGACGCAGCAGAAACAGCAGAAACAACTGCAAGCCGCTACTGCCGCGGTGAGCGACAAACCGGCTGAATCCGCCGAAGCCGCCAAACCCAAATATCAGGTCAAAGGCAAATGGTTTAAGTAAACGTAGTTTACGTAGGTTGCGTAGTTTACGTAGGTTGCGTAGTTTGCGTAGGTTGCGTAGTTTACGTAGGTTGCGTAGTTTACGTAGTTGCGTAGTTTGCGCAGCATACACAAAACGAGCTCGTCTCCCGACGAACTCGTTTTTTTATAACAAACAATCTCTACTAATCACTAAAAAACTCTTTTCTTCTTACTCTTTTAGTGTTCACCTATATCATAACAAACATCGTGCCAAACTTTTTTCGGATGATTTTTGCATGAATATTTGCATATATCAGAAATTATTAGTAATTTTGCAGTCAGTTTATACTAACAATCATAATACAATGAAAAAAATCCTCTCTTTATTTTGCTTATTACTGTCTTCATTGATGCTTTTTGCGGCAGCAGAGACCAAGAAAGTAGCTATCTTGGAAGTTGTTGATAAGGAAGGAAAGTTGAACTACAGCCAGAAGCTCATGCTTCGCAGTAGTTTAGCTAAAGCCATCACAAACACGCAGGGTTATGAGGCCTACGACCGCACTGACATTGATGCTATTATGAGTGAGCATGAGTTTCAAAACACAGGAATGGTTAGCCATGATCAAATCAAACAACTGGGCGAGATGGCCGGTGTTTCCTTGATTTTGGTAGCAGAAGGAGTGTTAACTCCGGACAACCAGATGTTTGTTGCCGCCAAGATTTTGGACGTTGAGACGGCCAAGGTGACTATGACGGACAATACAATGATGGGACTCTCCTCCGCAGAGATGCAGTCAGGTTGCCAAATGTTAGCCAATGCGTTATTTGGGAAGAAGAGCAAATTTGGCAAGAAGCAACAGCCTCAGCCGGTACAACAAGTAGTCACCCAAGTGGTCTATCAGCAAGCTCCACAGCAACCGCAATTCGAAGCCCCGGCACCGCAACCTCAAAAAACTGCCTCTGCCTGTGAGACATATACTATTCATTGGGATATCAACTCCCGGCCGCAAGGAGCAGATGTATTCTGGCGTATTATTTCCAACACTCCGGAAGTCAAAAACCAGAACTACAAATATCTGGATACTACTCCATATGAGAGTACCGAGACATTGAAGATCCCAGGACTGACTCGTGAAAATGCCAGTAGCGTACAGATTGAGGTGAAAGTAGAGAAAAACGGCTATTATACGCAAAAGAAGAAAGTCAGCGTTCTCTCACTGATGGACGAGTCGGATGTCAGCATGATGTTCAAACTGGTAGCAGAAGAATAAAACAGCAACTATACAATATACATGGAGAAAGCCGAAAAGCCATAAGTGAGTAGGCAACAAACAATCAAATCTATTATTTTATGAAAAAAAGTATTATCGCTATGTGCGTATTCTGCGCACTCGCATTGAGTTCTTGTAAGTTGGCTATCATCCCGAAGGCTATCAACACGGTAAATGCTGTATCTTTGGAAGAACTGAATTTGGAACGCAAAGACTACAGCGTCCTGAAGACGATCTCTGCTGATGCAGTTGTAACCTACAAACAAAACGGTAGCAGAAGAATCACGCTTCAGGAAGAAAGCGGAGAATTCAAATTCACCTATAAGTTCCATGGTGGCTTCGGAGGAGGCGCTTGGTATTTGGACAAGTTCAATGGAGTAGCACGCTTAGGCTATTTGGATAACGACTATTTCAAATATGACACCTATGTATCAGATAAGATTAGTCCGGAGTTCATGGCTCGTAGCATAGCTGCTTACCGTATAATCAATGCATGTAAAGTAGCAGGTGGTGATGGTCTGATTGAGCCGATTGTGTCTATCAATGTTGAGCAAACCGGTTCTCGCACTATAACATATAAAGCTACTGTTAGCGCTAAAGTTATCAAACTGAAAACTGACAGCAAATAATACTAAACTCCCTTTATGAAAAAGATAGTAGCCTTATTTCTAATAGGTATACTAACCTCGATGAGTATGGTATCCAGTGCAAAGAAGCCGTCAGCTTCTTTGCACGCTACCATCAATCTGGCACTTACGGCTACCCCTCCGGTAAAAAAGTACGCTAATTTGGCGTACGGCATTCGTGTAAACGTACGGGATGAGAGAGCAGATAAACGTCTCATTCAAGTGTACGATGGGAATACTACTACCAAGCTTCCGGATGTACAAGCAAACTCTGATGTAATGGCTTTTGTGTCAGAAGGAGCGCGCCAGTATATGCGCACAATGGGTTTCAATTTGGATGCTGATATAGCTACAGACTATTTATTACAACTGAATATCAGCGAGTTTCACGTAGATTTCTTGTCTGGAATAGGATGGAGTGGAACGGTGATTCTGCAAATCAGCGTCAGTGACCACAACCGCACACTCATTTATCCGAACGTAGAAGCTGAGGGACGCGCTACAACATCTGGTGATGCGACTAACTTTGTAGCTGCCAATACTGCTCTTAATCAAGCATACGCAAATGCCTTGGCGGACATCGATTGGGATCGGGTAGCATTCTTTTTGCACCAGGCTAAAGAAAATAAGAAACAGGCTGGTAATGACAATGAAGTTCCTCTGGATCAAGTGACCGTACACTTCACGATTGATTCGCGTCCACGCGGAGCAGATATTTATTGGCGCGTCGTTTCTAACACTCCGGAAGTGAAGAACCAACCCTATAAATATCTTCAAACTACGGATTACGAGAGTACCGAGACATTAAATATTAAAGGTTTGACGCGTGAGAACGCTGGTAATGTCCAGATTGAGATTAAGGTTGAAAAGGATAATTTTTACCCAAAATCGACCAAACTAAGCGTGCTTTCGTTGATTGACGATAACGACGTAAGCAAGATGTTCAAATTAGTTCCCATGGAGGAATAAAAAAATTATATTATGAAGAAATTAACTATTATCTTATTGGCTCTTATGCCGATGATGCTGCAAGCTGGCATTATCGTGCTTAAAAATGGTGATCATATAGAAGATATTTCTATCAAATCTTCTGATAACGGCACATTTGTTTATGTTGATGAGAACGGGGTGGAAGCATCGGTAGCCCGAAACGAGGTTTCGGCAGTCCTATATGATGATGGACACTACGAGGAGATAAAATCAAACAATTATGAACAAACAACTGTAAAAACAACTCCTGCACAAAAGACCAGCAAACCATCCATTACTTCGGTAGTAGTGGCGGCACCCGCTGTGGTTGAGCAGGTGTCCCCCACTACAGCCCCAATAGTAGAACAAAAAACATACACACCAGTTCCTGCTACGAACAGACCCGCAAAGCGCATTGTACCGAAAGCCTGCAAAGAAGAAGGAAAACAAGCTTACGACCGCATATACAAGGATATGATTGAGAAATCCTTACTGCAAGGTTACAGTAAGCCACAAGCCTATAAAATAGCTTACGATGCTGCTCGTGCAGAACAGCAGAAAGCAATAGATGAATGCTATCACCGCATCGTAGAGATGGGTGAGAATTATGCCAAATAATATTGGGTATTCTTATCCCCTAAAATCGTCCTTCGGGGCGATTTTTTTCTTTTTATTTGCTACTGGCGCTAAAAAATATGCATTTTCATGCAGTTTAAAAGAGAAAAAATATGCATTTTCATGCAGTTTAGGACTAAAAAAACATGCATTTTCTTGCAGTATTGAAAAATTTTTAGTACCTTTGCAGCGAAATTCTGAAAAGAACAAACCTTTTTATGCACTTTTTTGACGATGGCGGTAGATTTCTTGCATATATTAAGCGACCAAAGGGCAGAGTTAGAGCGGTTGGATGTATCACAACTCGTGACGCGTAAAGAGGAGCTGTTGATCAACCTCAATAGTCCGCTTGCGCAAGTAGTAATCGGCGTGCGACGCAGTGGTAAATCCACGCTATGTGAAAAACGGTTGTTGGAGTCCGGCTTACCCTTCGGATACATCAACTTTGATGACGACCGATTGGGCAAGTTAGGTCGCAATGACTTTGACGAGTTATTAAAGACACTTTATCGTATCAACGGTGATTTCAACCATCTGCTTTTGGACGAGGTGCAGGATATAGATGGTTGGGAGTTATTTGTGAACCGTATGTTACGGCAAGGTATGCATTTGATCATAACCGGCAGTAATGCGAACCTGTTGAGCGGCGAGTTGGCAACCCACCTGACAGGACGTTATAACGAGGTGGAACTGTATCCTTTCTCGTTCAGCGAGTACTGCGTTGTACAGCATGTGGATATGCAATCCTACACGACTAAAGCCTGTGCGATGCGGGATAGGGCTTTGGATACCTATCTGTTTGACGGTGGTTTTCCGGAGTTGATGAATTTGAGTAAACCGGAGCAGGAAGTATATGTGCGATCGCTGGTAAAGACCATCATCGAAAAAGATATTGCCCGCCGCTACAAAATCCGATACGTACAGACACTAACAGACATTGCCAATCAGGTGCTGGATGAGTTCACCGACGAGCAGTCGTATGCGACTATACAGGAAAAGCACAACTTGAGTTCGGCGCATACAGCCAAGAAATACATGCAGTACCTGCAGAATGCCTATCTTATCTATGGCATGCCGCGATTCTCTCTAAAGAGTCAAGAACGCAGGACAGTGCATAAGTATTATGCGATGGACACAGCCATGGTGGCGAAGCGCGACGAGACACTGATGACGGAGAACTTGGGACTGCGACTGGAAAACGTAGTGGCGATAGAGCTGCGTCGTCGCGCGAAAAAATCACAGCAGATATACTATTATCGCAAGGTGCGTGACTATGAAATTGATTTTATCATAGTGGAGGGAACGGAAGTAAAAGAGTTGATACAGGTAACGTACGATTTCCGGGAACCGGGCACGAAACTATACAACCGCGAGGTCGGAAACCTGTTCAAGGCAAGCGACAAACTGCATTGCGACAAAATGACGCTGATTATGATGTATGGCGAGAAACGCGAGATAGTGGAGAGAAACAAGACGGCACGATGCGTACTGGCTACCGATTGGCTCCAAAACATTGTATAACGCTATTTTCTTGCCGCTCCGGGGTGAAAACAGTCACAACCCAAAGAAGGACAGGTCTTCTTTGAGATTCCCGCGGAATAAGACATCGTACGTTTACAGCGAAATCTTCGCGATGAAAATCGTCCGTCGGGGCGATTTTTTTCTTTTTTCTTGCATATCTCAAAAAAAAGCAGTACCTTTGTACGCTAATTTGAATTTATTCGAATCGATGACTAAAAATTTCGTTGAAGAACTGCGTTGGAGAGGCATGCTCCAGGATATCATGCCGGGTACGGAAGAACAGTTGATGAAAGAGATGAC
>Ga0256405_10010538_pt1 | contig 12168 bp, 11 predicted proteins | sample RumenRJG_02DNA_FD_189096 | JGI IMG/M metagenome (GOLD analysis project Ga0256405, IMG submission 189096) | Bovine rumen microbial communities from Lethbridge, Alberta, Canada - RJG_02 | ecosystem: Host-associated > Mammals > Digestive system > Stomach > Rumen | place: Canada: Alberta...
GAGTTCGTAAGCATTCATATCTATTTGTATTCTTTTCCATTTACAAAGATATGAATGCTTTTTCCTACCCCTCAAAACGGGGAATTAACTTTGCGAAAATTCGGGGATTCAAAGTTACTGATTACAACGTTAGACAGCCGCAGGCTGGCTATAAGGAGGAGTTGGACGGTCAAGCGAGCGGGTTGGGCCCGCTCTTTTTCGCAGGTCTAGCCCCCCTCTTCCCGCCTCTACCACAGAATATCAGCAACTTACATGCTTTGCTTGTTGCACTTTTACAACAAGCAAAGCATGTAACCTATTGATAATCAATATAAGGTCACAAATTGTGACCTTAGAATCAGAGTTCCCGGGCTTTGGCAGAGGTGGCGGCGGTTCTTTCGATGAGGTCTTCGTAGCCGGTGAGGGCGGCGAAGGGGGCGAACTGGGCGGCACGGTCGGCACGGGGCATGCGGGGATGCCGGGCCGATGGCTCCGGGTGCGGAAGGCCTATGATGTCGTCGTAGATATGATCAAAGTCGTTCATTTGCAGTATCCTTTACTCTTTGCGATGGCCGCCAACAGTGTTGTTGCGCTCTATGGCAGTTGCTCCTTCCTCGAAGTTCATACCCTTTAGGATGGCATTCTTGCCGTACTTCTGGCGGATGGCAAGAATGGCCTCCTGGCGGCGGCGCTCACGGTCGTCGTCAGGCCTGTCCTCGAACAGGAACAATTGCTCCCCTTCTACCTGATCTTCAGGGATTATATTGTTGAAAGAAATATACAAGCGCCTGATAGTCAGGTTTTTATTAACGATACGCTCATAGATTCCCGTCATTGTCTTTGCTATCAGGGCCGTGGAACTGCTGTGCCGGCCAAGGCGGACGCTGCCATGTGAGGGTTTAGGCATGGCCCGGCCGTAGTAGTCCGCTACGATATCGTCCCCCTTATACTTATCCAAAGAGGTTCCGTCGTATACCACATCAAGCGTTACATGGTCTGTAACAAGATGATCCTCTACCAGTTCCATAATGAGGGAATCTGTCATTTCCTTCATTACCACCCTGGCCTCTTCGTAAGAATAAGGACGGGACAGAACCTGGCCGCGGCTATAGCCGTGAGTGCTTGAGCGATAAGCCTTTACGTCCGCCATAGTGCAAGGCTCCCAGCCCCAGGCGTGGTCAATTATAAGCTCTGCGTTCACGCCAAAAAGCTTGTACAAAGTTTCCTCTGTGTAGCGACCGTAACCACGGCCAAGAGAGCAGCGGGCAACATCGCCCATGGTCAAAAGGCCAACGGATTCCAAGCGGGCAGCAATGCCCTTGCCGATGCGCCAGAAGTCAGTCAGGGGCCTGTGATTCCAGTATTTATGCCGATACGACATCTCGTCCAGGGCGGCGATACGCACACCATCGGCATCGGGCTCACAATGCTTGGCCTCTATATCCATCGCAATCTTGGCCAGATACATGTTTGTGCCGATTCCTGCCGTAGCAGTGATGCCCGTCGTGGCAAGCACATCCTTTATCATCTTCATTGCAAAGTCGTGCGCAGAGAGGTTGTAAAGGCGCAGATAATCGGTAGCATCGATGAACACCTCGTCTATCGAATAAGGATGAATGTCCTCCGGGGCGACGTACTTAAGATAGGTATTGAAAACCTTGCCGCTGACCTCCATATAATAGCCCATCCTGGGCGGGGCGATGATGAAGGTAATCGCCTGCGACTTTGGCCTTGAAGCATTAAGCTGCCGCACGCGCTGATTGACCTCGAACAAACGAGCCCTGCCGGCAATGCCGTAGGCCTTAAGCGAAGGCGTAACTGCCAGACAGATAGTCTTTTCCGTACGGCTGGCATCGGCCACGACAAGATTAGTGGTGAGCGGATCCAGCCCGCGCGCCACACATTCCGCCGAAGCGTAGAAAGATTTCAGGTCTATGGCAATGTAAGTTTTCTCCACAGCCTAAAGGTACGCAGAAATGAGGACAAAAAAAAGAATCCGCCCATAAGGACGGATTCATTTTTCTTAACAAGTATGTCTTAGAAGCGGAAGTTAAGACCGCCACCAATAACAAACTGTGCGAAACCTTTCTTGGCAATAATGTATTTTGCCTCAGCAGCAAAAACAAGTTTGTCTGTGAGAGGGAATTCAATACCGCAACCAACGTTAAGACCGGGCTTGGTAGCAACATGCTTGATATTGGTAATGTTCAGACCTGCAAAAGGATAGAAGGTTACTGAATCATTGCCAAGGAGATAGTGAGCGTTTGCATTGATCTCGAAAGCAGAGAAATCGCTGTCCGGATAATAGAAGAGGGAAGCATCTCCACGAACCTCGTTGGTAATGCCGTACTGGCCAACAATACCAAGACCGAGCTTCTCAATTTCACTACCATAAACAAGGCGTGCACCTACAGCCTTGTCGCCCTGCTGTGCGAATGCTGTCATGCTGATGAGAGCGGCAACAATAACAAGTGCGAATTTTTTCATATTCTTTATTGATTTAAGTGTTGTACATTCATTTCTATCAAGAACAAATGTAGCAATTATTTATTCTTTTGACAAATTTTGTTAGAATCTTTCAGGCAGGCCCAAGTCCTTGAAGGTTCTGGGGGCAGGAACGCCGGGCAGAGGCTTGCGGTCTTTCAGCTGCTCCAGAGCAACCTGGACGGCCTTCTCAAGTTGCTGGTCCTGGCCTGCGGCCTCAAGGACAGGATCGTTATCCAGGAGGATGTCAGGATCAACGCCATGGTTCTCTACAATCCACTGGCCGGTAGCGGCATCGTAGTTGGTGAAGAACGGAACGCGAACATCAGTACCATCGACATAAGGAAGAGGACCGCTGATGCCCACAATACCACCCCAGGTGCGGGTACCAATTACAGTACCAAGCTTGTTAGCCTTGAAGCTCCAGGGGAACAGGTCTCCGTCAGAAGCCGAATACTTATTGATAAGCAGCACCTTAGGACCATGGTGAGTACCCTCGGGAATCGTTCCGGTAAGGGTTGAGCCACGACGCATGGTAAGGCGGTAAGCCTTGCGCTGCAGGCGCTCTATAATCATCGGGGAGATGTTGCCGCCGCCGTTTGCACGGTCGTCGATGATAAGGGCTTCCTTATCCAGCTGAGGATAGTAGTAGCGAGCCCATTCGTTCAGACCTTCGGGGCCCATGTCCGGAATGTAGATATAACCAACCTTGCCGCCGCTGAGCTTTTCAACAGTGCGGATGTTCTTCATTACCCATGCGAAATGGTAAAGAGGCTCTTCGTCCGCGATAGGCTTAACAACCACCTTCCTGCCGCCGATTGTAAGTTCTGTAAGAACGTCTGCCTTGCCAACGAGCAGTTTGTAAATATTGTCGACATCGGCAACAGAAATACCGTCGATGGCCGTAATTACATCGCCCTCCTTAACGCCCAGACCGGGTTCGGTGAGCGGCGAGCGGAGTTCAGGCCTGTAGGTTGCGCCCTCCAGTATGCGATCGATGCGATAGCCGTCCTTAACCTTTGAAAGCTCTGCGCCAAGAAGGCCCATGGGGATGCGCTCCGGCTTGGGATATTCGCCGGGAGTAACATAGCAGTGGCCGCTTGCCACCTCTCCTATCATACCGCCAAGGATGTAATTGACATCCAGACGGGTACGGGCGTAAGGCAGCAGGGCTGCATATTTGGTCTTGACGGCCTTCCAGTCACGACCATGCATGTTTTCAAGATAGTAACCGTCGCGGAATGCACGCCATACCTCGTCAAAGAGCTGAGGCCATTCCTGGGAATAATCTACGGTAGTAACAAGGCCGCTCTGGTCTACAGGGTCCTTCATGGTCATCTTGGGAGCGATGGCAGCTACATAGAACTGACCGCCCTTGCGTAGCAATGCCTGCTTGGAACCGGGAGAAACCCACATAGAAGCATCGCAGCAAACGTCATCCTTGCCATCCTTGAAAGAATATACGCGGGTGCCTCCACGGCCGATATACCAGAGGCTCTTGCCGTCGCAATAGAACATGCGACCCTTGACGGGAAGCTTGATTACGCGGTCACTGATGCCGTCGGGATCGACCTTTGTCTCGGCAGCAGCCTTTGCCTCCGGCTTTTTGTCACCGGGCTTGGCCTCTTCTACCTTGACCTCGGGGTCTGAAGCAAGAAGCGGAGAAGGAGTGTCGGCGGCCAGCATGGCCATGTAAACACCGCTCATGTCCTGATAGGAATAGTTCCACTCTATACGGCTGTACTGGGGATTGAGGTCCCTGTCGCTGGTGAAGATAAGATACTTGCCGTCAGTAGAGAAAGTGGGGTTGCCGCTGTTGTACCAACGGTCTGTAACGGGATACTCCTTACCATCTGCCAAATTACGCAAATATATGATACTCATTTGGTTGGCAGCAGGACGGGTATAGGCTATCCACTTGCTGTCCGGGCTGATGTTAACGCCGCGGAACTCAGCCTCGGGATTCTGCATCACGGTGCGTTTTGCGCCGCTGGAAGGATCCACCTCTACAAAGCGGTTCTTGCGGTCTGTGTAATAGATATGCTTGCTATCCGGGGCCCACTGGATGCCACGAATGTAAGTATCGGCGCCCTTGGTAAGCTGCTTTGTACTGCCGCTCTTTACGTCGTAAAGATAAACCTCAGTTTCTCCGGTAGAATCGCCAATCCAGGCGATGCTCTTGCCGTCAGGGCTCCATACGGCGCCGCGGTCGTTAGAGTTGGAAGAACGGGTAAGGTTGCGGGTAACGCCCTTGCCTACAGGAAGATCAAAGACTTCGCCGCGGGCTGTAACTACCAGGCGTGAGCCGTCCGGAGCAAGGCTTGCTGCGGTAACGTCATCCTTTACCACCTTGCGCTCTGTGCGGCCGTAAACGGCATCAGAGCCCAGTGTAACGGATATTTTCTTGGTCTCGCGGGTAGCAGGGTCAAGCTTGTAAAGCCAGCCTCCGTTCTCGAACACGATAACTTTTCCGTCGCTTGAAGGGAATTTAACGTCGTAGTCCTTGAAATTGGTCACCTTCTGGGTCTGGCCGCTTTTTGTGTTGTAAACAAAGATATTCATTATCATGTCGCGGTCAGAAACATAGAAGATCTCGTCCCCTATCCACATAGGGAAGATATCCTGGGCGTCGTTCTTGCTTATGTTGGTAACTGACTTAGCCTTGGGATCGTAAATCCAGATGTCGTCAGCCATACCGCCGCGATAATACTTCCATGTACGGAATTCACGCATAACGCGGTTGTAGGCGAGCTTTTTGCCATCGGGGCTATAGCTGCACCATCCGCCCTCCGGCAGAGGGATGAGCTCCGGCATGCCGCCCTTGGGAGTTATGGTCCACAGCTTACCGTCGAAACTGTCGCTGATACGGTTGCGGTAAACGATCTTCTTGCCGTCCGGGGTCCATGTCATTACGATATTGTTGGGGCCCATACGGTCTCCAAGATCATCCCTGGAGTTTGTTGCAGTATAGGTAAGGCGCACGGGCTCGCCGCCATGGGCGGGAATGCTGTAGACTTCACGGTTGCCGTCATACTCTCCTGTAAAGGCGATGGTCTTGCCATCCGGGCTGAATTTGGCAAACATTTCATAGCCGATGTGGCTGGTAAGCCTGCTGGCCCGGCCGCCCTGGATGGGCACGGTCCAAAGGTCTCCGGCATAAGAGAATACAACTTCACTTCCGTTGGTTGCAGGGAATCGAAGCAAACGGGCTTCTTCCTGTGCCGCTGCAGAAATTCCTGCAGCCATCAAAATCAATGTAACTATTCTTTTCATACGGGTAAATGAGTATACATATAGATAACGCAAGATAGGGATTAATTGTTGCAATAACAAAAAAATCGGCGGCCTGTTCGGTCGCCGATTTTCAATATTTGTTGCTGTATTATTCTGCGCGGAAGCTTGCGAGAGTGTCAGCTGCAGCAGCGTCGGCAACGAAGTTGTCAATGTACTGCTTGTGAGCTGCGGCCTCTGCCTCTACCATGCGAACGTAAACGTTGGCGCTGCGCTCGAAGAGCTCAGGAGCCTTGGAAGCGTCCTCGATAAGGAGCAGGGAGTAAACGATACCTGCGGTCATATCATAGAGACGGCGTGCAAGGAAGTCGTTAATCTCCTGGTTCTCAGTTGCTTTTACCTTCTCGATAGCATCCTGGTAAATAACGAACATCTTCTCTACGCGAGCCTTGAGGGGCTTCATAGCCTCTGAAACCTCGCCGGCAAGCATATCATTGATAACACCTACATAAGTACCGTTGGTGATGTAGCGGATGGCTGCAACAACCTGAAGCTGGGTGGTACCCTCGTAGATAGAGAAGATACGTGCGTCACGCATCAGGCGCTGGCACTTGTACTCCATGATGAAACCGGAACCGCCGTGAACAGAAACTGCGTCGTAAGCGTTCTGGTTTGCATACTCAGAGGTCATACCCTTGCAAAGAGGAGTGAAGGCGTCGGCCAGACGGCTGTACTTCTTAAGCTCCTGCTTCTCTTCGGGGGTAAGTTTGCGTTCGCGCTCGATGTCCTCGAGAGCCTTGTAGATATCAACGTAAGCAGCTGTCTGATAAAGCATTGTGCGGCTTGCATCAAGCTTTGCCTTCATACGTGAAAGCATATCGTAAACTGCAGGGAAGTTCTTGATCTTCTGGCCGAACTGCTCACGCTCGTTGGCGTATGCAACTGCCTGGTTGTAAGCCTCCTGGCTAAGACCGGTGCTCTGTGCGCCGATACCAAGACGTGCGCCGTTCATAAGGGACATAACGTACTTGATAAGGCCAAGACGAGGGCTACCGCAGATTTCTGCCTTTGCGTTCTTGTAGGTAAGCTCGCAGGTAGGGCTGCCGTGGATACCAAGCTTGTGCTCTATGTGACGAACGTTAACGCCGCCCTGACGCTTGTCGTAGATGAACATTGAAAGGCCGCGGCCATCCTTTGTTCCTTCCTCTGAACGAGCAAGTACAAGGTGGATGTTGGAGTCACCGTTGGTGATGAAACGCTTAACGCCGTTAAGCAGCCAGCAGTTGTCCTTCTCTGACCAGGTAGCCTTGAGCATTACCCTCTGGAGGTCTGAACCTGCATCGGGCTCTGTAAGGTCCATGGACATGGTCTCGCCTGCACATACGCGGGGGATGAAGCGCTGACGCTGGTCGTCGTTACCGAACTCGTAGAGAGTCTCTGCGCAGCTCTGAAGGCTCCAGATGTTCTGGAAAGAAGCATCGGCGGCAGAGATAATCTCGCTGGCCATGCTGAAGATGATTTCAGGGCAGTTGAGACCGTCGTAGCGACGGGGCATTGTAAGACCCCAGAGGCCGGCCTTGGTGGCAGCCTCCATGTTCTCTACAGTCTTGGAAGCGTAAATCATACGGCCGTTCTCCAGGTGCGGACCCTCAAGGTCAACGCTCTCTGAGTTGGGCTCTATTACGTTTGCAGCAACGTCGCCTACGATTTCAAGGAGACGGTTGTAGTTCTCTATGCAATCCTCGAAGTCTACGGGAGCCTCCGGGTAAAGATCCTTCTGGGTGTAGTCGCGCTCCTTAAGCTCTGCAATCCTCTTCATGAGGGGTTTGCCAAGGTGGAACTTGATCTCAGGATGGTCTGTATAGTAATTTGCCATAGTTCTTGCCTCCTATTTGCTGTTCTGCTTGTAATACTTGATAAGCTTGGGGATAACCTCCTCTACAGTGCCCACAATTACGTAGTCAGCTATCTTGTTGATAGGTGCATCGGGGTCACTGTTGATGCTTATGATAATCTTGCTGTCCTGCATACCGGCGATGTGCTGAATCTGGCCGCTGATACCGCAGGCGATGTAAACCTTAGGGTGAACGGTAACACCGGTCTGGCCAACCTGGCGGTCGTTGTCGCAGAAGCCTGCGTCAACGGCAGCACGGGATGCGCCAACCTCTGCGTGAAGCACCTTTGCAAGGTCGAAGAGCATGTCGAAGCCCTCTTTGCTGCCCATTCCGTAACCACCGGAAACAACGATTGCAGCACCCTTAAGGTTGTGCTTTGCAGCCTCTACGTGGTGGTCAAGAACCTTGACTACGTAAGCCTCTGCAGAAACATATTTTGAAACCTCCGGATATACAACCTCGTTCTTTGCCTTTCCGTCGTAAAGAGCCTTCTGCATCACACCGCTGCGGACAGTAGCCATCTGCGGACGGTGCTCAGGGTTAACGATGGTAGCAACGATGTTGCCGCCGAATGCGGGACGGATCTGGTAAAGAAGGTCCTCGTAGTGCTCTTTTGTCTTAACATCGTCGTAGGGACCGATCTCAAGCTCTGTGCAGTCAGCGGTAAGACCGCTGGTCAGGGATGAAGAAACGCGCGGGCCAAGGTCGCGGCCGATAACGGTTGCGCCCATAAGGCAGATCTGCGGCTTCTCTTCCTTGAAAAGGTTTACAAGGATGTCAGTATGGGGAGCTGATGTGTAAGGGAAAAGGTCTTTGCCGTCAAAAACGAAGAGTTTGTCAACTCCGTAAGGGAGGATCTGCTCTTCTACGACGCCCTTGATACCGGTACCGGCTACAACAGCGTGAAGTTCAACACCAAGACGGTTCGCAAGCTTGCGGCCCTTGGTAAGAAGTTCCTGTGAGACCTCGGCAACCTTGGTGCCTTCTATCTCGCAATAAACGAATACATTGTTCATAGCCTAACCGATAATTTTTTCCTGTAACAATTCTTTAACAATACCGTCGATGTCTGCGTCAGAAGCGGTGAGAGTCTTGCTCTCCTTGGCCTGGAAGACAATGCTCTGGACGGTCTTAACCTTGGTAGGAGAACCTGCAAGACCACACTGTGAAGGATCTCCGTCTACATCTGCAACGCTCCACTGGTTAAGTGTGAGGTAAGGACGCTCTGCGTAAAGGTTTGCACGGGGGTCATCCTCCGGGCGCTCCATAGGGCAGGTAGCGTATTTGTACTTCATCACAAGCTTAACGTTCTGGGGACGGCAGGGAGCTGCTGTTCCGTTAACGGTAATAAGCACGGGAAGCGGAACCTGAACGGTCTCCTGGCCACCATCGATACGGCGGCGGATAGTTGCAACACCGTCCTTGATACCAAGGATTTCCTCTGCGTAAGTAACCTGGTTCAGACCAAGCTTCTGTGCAACCTGAGGACCCACCTGTGCGGTATCGCCGTCGATGGCCTGACGGCCACCGAGCACGATATCAACCTTGCCAATCTTCTTGATGGCGGTAGAAAGTGCGTAAGAGGTTGCAAGAGTATCTGCACCTGCAAAGAGACGGTCGGTCAGAAGCCAACCGGTATCAGCGCCACGGTAGAGGCCCTGACGGATTATTTCACCGGCACGGGGCGGGCCCATGGTGAGCACGCCAACGGTAGAACCGGGATTCTGTTCTTTCAGTCTGAGCGCCTGCTCAAGGGCGTTCAGGTCGTCCGGGTTGAAGATAGCCGGAAGAGCGGCACGGTTAACGGTGCCTTCCGGAGTCATTGCGTCTTTCCCGACATTTCTGGTGTCCGGCACTTGCTTGGCCAGAACAACGATTTTCAAACTCATAATATAAGGTTTAGTACATTAAAATCTGTTAAGCGGACGTCCCGATGTCATCATGTGAACCTTGCGGCGAACCTCTTCCTGAACGGCCCTGTGGGCATCGAGTGCCTTCTTCTGCTCAGGAGTAAGCTCTCCCTTTGCAGTAAGAGCCTCAACGGCATTGGAAGCACTTGCAAGAACGGTATCTACAAGCTCGACAATGTCAACCATATCCTTCTCTACGAAGCCGCGGGAAGTAATGGCGGGGGTTCCTACACGCAGACCGCTGGTCTGGAAGGCGCTGCGGCTGTCGAAGGGAACCATGTTCTTGTTAACGGTGATGTCGGCGGAAACCAGCTCTTTCTCTGCCACTTTTCCTGAAAGGTTGGGGAATTTGGTACGCAGGTCGATGAGCATAAGGTGGTTGTCAGTACCGCCGGATATGATCTTGTAGCCACGGGCAATGAATTCATCGCACATTGTACGTGCGTTGGACATTACCTGAAGCTGATATTCTTTATATTCGGGCTGCATCGCCTCGAAGAAGGCGACAGCTTTTGATGCGATTACGTGCTCGAGCGGGCCACCCTGGATGCCGGGGAATACGCTGGCATTAAGGATTGCGCTCATCTTCTTGATTTCGCCCTTAGGTGTGGTCAAACCCCAGGGGTTATCGAAGTCCTTACCCATCAGGATGATACCGCCGCGCGGTCCGCGGAGTGTCTTGTGGGTGGTGGATGTTACTATATGTGCATATTTTACAGGGTTCTTCAGAAGGCCTGCGGCGATAAGACCGGCAGTGTGTGCCATATCTATCCAAAGAAGTGCGCCAACCTTGTCTGCAACTGCGCGCATGCGCTCGTAGTCCCACTCGCGAGAGTAAGCGGAGGCGCCGCCGATAATGAGCTTCGGCTTGCACTCGAGAGCCTTGCGCTCAAGCTCGTCGTAATCTACGCGGCCGGTTTCTTCATTCAGGCCGTAAGCTACGGGATGATACAAAAGGCCGGATGCATTTACGGGTGAGCCGTGGGTAAGGTGGCCGCCCATGCTAAGGTCAAGGCCCATGAAGGTGTCGCCGGGTTTAAGGCAGGCCATGATGACGGCCATGTTTGCCTGTGCGCCTGAATGGGGCTGTACATTCGCATATTCTGCATCGTAGAGCTTGCAAAGGCGATCGATTGCCAACTGCTCTATCTGGTCTACGACCTCACAGCCACCGTAATAGCGTTTGCCGGGATAACCTTCTGCGTATTTATTGGTGCAGATTGAGCCCAATGCTTCAAGTACCTGGTCAGAGACATAGTTCTCGGAGGCGATGAGCTCCAGTCCGGAGGACTGTCTTTCCCTTTCTTTTTTAATCAGATCGAATATCTGAAGATCCTGTTTCATATATGTGCGATTATTAGTTAGTTTCCACTAAATAGTTTCACTATAACTTGGCAAAGATACGCAATTTATCCTATCTTTGCAAAAATATGACTAACAGGAAGCTTTTAAGTATAGAGATGGGGCGCATGAGCGCCGCCCAGTACAAAGACCGCCCGGGCTCCGGAATCGTGGTCGTACTGGACAATATCCGCAGTGCCCACAACGTTGGATCGGCCTTCAGAACGGCCGACTGCCTTGGTATAGACAAGATTTGGCTGTGCGGAATCTGCGCCACTCCCCCGTCGGCAGAGATTCACAAGTCTGCCCTGGGCGCAGAGGACAGCGTCGAGTGGGAATGGCGCCTGGACACCTTAGAAGTTATCCAAACGCTTAAAAATCAAGGATTTACAATAATAAGCGCAGAACAGACTACAGATTCCGTAAAATTGGACACTTTTTCTACGGAACCTAGTCAAAAATACGCAGTGATTTTTGGTAACGAGGTGGACGGCGTAAGCCAGGAGGCCGTAGATGCAAGCGACTTCTCTCTGGAGATTCCCCAATACGGTACAAAACACTCGTTCAACGTGTCCGTTTCCATAGGAATTATACTATGGCAACTTCGCTGCGGCTAATGTCATCCTGAGGCGAAGCCGAAGGATCTATTTTCCCCGCACAAAGTGCCGGTAATCAGAGCCCCAGGTCCCAACAGAATAGGTCGTACCTTCCTTCTGCCATTCCATCTCCTTTGATGTCAGCTTCACGAGCTTGTATGTGACATTGCTGAAGTCCGACATCGACGGGTTGATGGTAATAGTGCCCTTGTTAATCAGGTCGATGGCATAGTGGCCGCTATAGTCGTGCGATTCACCGCTTAGGGCATCATATACGTGGAGCTGATAACCGTTGTTCCCATCAAAGGTGAACGTCACCGACCCATCCATCGCGAACACCGTGGGGTCATATTGCTCGGACCAGGTCCCTTCCAACTTGTTCACGTCGATCTTCTCACACCCGCTCAGCCCTGCCACCAGCAGCGCCACGCAAATCAATGTTCTCAGTATCTTCATCATCGTCTTTTTCTTAGTAAACACACAAAAGTACAAAATACTGCTTCAAAAGTCAATTATTTCCTCCCTCCGCCACACCTCCTGCCCTGCCGTCCTCACCGAAAACCTCTTCATGGACAACCCCTCCGACTGCGCCTTCCTCCTCAGCGAAGAAGGCCAACAATCTCTTGTTGACCTCCATATCGATGGCATTATTTCCTACCTTGGTGTTTAGTCCTTCAAGCACCCAATCGGGACCACATAGACGCCGTCATCGCGTCGGTACGCAATCTCTCC
>Ga0256405_10010539_pt1 | contig 12167 bp, 17 predicted proteins | sample RumenRJG_02DNA_FD_189096 | JGI IMG/M metagenome (GOLD analysis project Ga0256405, IMG submission 189096) | Bovine rumen microbial communities from Lethbridge, Alberta, Canada - RJG_02 | ecosystem: Host-associated > Mammals > Digestive system > Stomach > Rumen | place: Canada: Alberta...
GGTAGGATTTGCAGATTTGAACCAGGAAAAGTTGCAGAAATGTTTATTCTAGTCATTAGAAATACTCAAGAAATGAAATGATTTAACAATAGTAATACATCTGATGTTACTATTATTAATGAAACTCAATTAGATCAAGTATTATCTGGAGAAAACATAGAAACACGTAAACAAGAAATAATAACAAACACTAAATATAGATTTTAACTACAATCGATGAAAAAGACTTAAATCTGTTAAACATCGTATGTTAAATAAGTTGTAAAATTTATTTAACTTTGGAAATTAAAACTATTTTAAATCTTATGGCAACTTATAAGCTAACCGCTGATGAGTTGCTTTTAATTTATTTAACTTTTATGGCAAGGGACGAAGAAGGTGGTCATAAAGAGTTTTTTAATCAATGATTTGAAAATGAAGGTTCTTCTCAACTTAGAAATTTATTTGAATCTTTAAAATCAAAAAACATAATTCATAAGAATTATGTTACTGATGTATGAGAACCAAATCAGATTGAGTTTAATAAAAACTTTCTTAAATCTTGAACTAAAAATTCTTTACAAATGGGTCAAGAACTATTTGACGCATATCCTCCTTTTATTAATATAAAAGGAACTTATTATCCTCTTCGTGATCCTGCTAAAAAATTCTCTTCTTTAGATGATTTTTTCTTTTTCTACAGTACTCAAATTGGACATAATCCAGAAAAACATAAAGAAGTAATGGATATACTTTCTTGAGCTAAAGATAATGGATTAATTAATTTTGGAATTCTTAGTTTTGTAGTTAATAATCAATGAAAATCTTTAAAAGAATTACGAGATAATCCTGACATTGCACCTATAAGCCAAAATAGTATATATACTGATGATTAATACTAATGATTTATTTGATACTATCGATTCCGGAAGACAAGGTTTAAATAAAGGTATTTCAACTGGAATTGAAAAATTAGATGAATATATTGGAGGTATTCAAAAAGGAATATATTATTTAATATTTTCTGGATCTGGAGGTGGAAAATCTTCGTTAGCGTTATATTCTTATATATATAGACCTTTAAAGGATAATCCTGATAAAGATATAGTACTATTATATTATAGTATGGAAATGTCAGAAAAGGTTTTATTGACTAAATTATTAGGTCTATATGTATATGAAGAATTTGGAGTTGTTTTATCTTTTAAAGATATAATGTCTTGGCAAAAACCTTTATCGGACGAAAACTATAACTATTTACTAAAAGGGAAAGAATGATTAAATAGTATTTCTCATAAATTAATAATTTATGATAAAACTTTAAATCGTGACTCTTTTTATCGTCAAGCAATGAATTTACTTGAAGACAATGGTAATTTTATAGAGTCTAAGGATGGTTTAAGAACTATATATAAACCAAATAATCCAAATAAATTAATTATTGGAGTTGTTGATCATATTTCTTTGGTTGTACCTAAATCAGGTGCTACTAGGAAAGAAGAAATGGATGCAATTTCGTCTTATGCTGTTAGATTAAGGGAAAAATGTGGTTTTACATGAGTATTTTTGCAACAAGAAAACAGAAATGTTAGTAATATGGAAAGGCGTAAAGCTGAATTATTAGAACCAGATTCTAGTGATTTAAAAGATAGTGGATGCATGTATAACGATAGTAATGTATGCATTTCAATTTTTAATCCACTTCAGCTTAAGCTAAAAGTTCATGATCGTTATAAAATTATTAATGAGGATGATACAAATTTTCATGGTTTAAGAGATAGATATAGAGCATTATTTATAATCAAGAATCGTGAAGGTGAACCCAATAAGAAAATTCCTGTTAACTTTTTTGGCGAAATAGGATATTGAAAAACTTTACCAAAAGCTGAAGAAATTACAGATTATATGCCTTATTTGTATTTAAAGGAAAATTTTAATAAAGAAGAAATAAAAGATGAGGCTATTAAGCCAAAGAAAGAAATAATTTATAAATTTTAATGTCGAATTTGATTGCTGTTGTAGGGGCAAGTGGTTCAGGGAAAAGCACTAGCTTAAGAACTCTTAATGCAGAAGAAACATTTGTTATTAATGTAGCTTCTAAACCACTACCGTTTAAAGGATGAAGAACAAAGTATTCTTTATGAAATAAAGACAATCCGAACGGTAATTTTGTTAATACTTCTGATGTAGCAACAATTTCAAAGATTTTGGGATATATTGATTCTAAACGTCAAGAAATTAAGAATGTTGTTATCGAGGACGCGCAATATCTCATGGGCTTTGAAGCTATGGATAGAGCAAAGGAAAAAGGTTTTGAGAAGTTTACGGATATTGCACAAAAGTTTTATAGTATTCTTAAAGCAAGTATTAACATGCGTGATGATTTAAATGTTATTGTAACATGTCATAGCGAAAATATTGGTACTGCAGACGATCCTAGTTTTAAAATTAAAACTTTAGGTAAAATGATTGACAATACTATTACAGTAGAAGGACTATTTACTTATGTTTTGTTCACTGATGTGACCCGTGATGCTGATAATAAAACAACATATAGTTTTATTACACATTCTGATGGAACCACTACTGCAAAGTCTCCACTAGGTTGTTTTGAAGAGGATCATATTCCTAATGATCTCCAATATGTTATTGAAAAAATTAACGAGTTTGACAACTAATGTTTAATATTCAATTTAATTTCAACCCTGAAACGCAAGAGATAACAAATCTCAGAATCGTAGATATTACTAAAGATACAAAACCTTTTGTTAAAATAGAAGATAATAAACTAGTATTAACAAAAGACGCTATTAACTTATTAAATGCTTTTCCTGGAGAAAGAATAACTATAAACTATTATACAATTAGTCCAGAAGAAACATTTCCAGTAATAGCTAAATCAGAATTATTTACTGATTCTACAGGTGGTTGTAAATTAACAAAAAGTAACACCGTATTGTTTAAAGGTAATCAAAGAGAAACTTTGATGGAATACGGCAGTTTCTTTAAGTTAGAACCTTTTAAAAAATGGTTTAAAATGGTTCCAGTAAATCAACTAGAAGAAAATGATAGTTTGCAAGAAGAAGAAACTGACCTTGAAAATTTAAGATAAGTTAAAATTTAATATAATTATTTATGAAATTTAATATTGGTGACGCACTTGGTGCAAAAGAAACCGGCAAGTTTTTATCTCCGGGTATTAAAGATGCTGTATTTGAAGGACTTGAGTTTGAAACCGGTACAGGAAAAGATGGTAATCCTTATCAGGCTATGTTGTTTAAAGTAACTGTAGAAGGATATGGACTTTATACTCAAAAGTTCTTTGAGCCTAAGGACGATGAACGTAAAGATAATCCTTGGGGTGGTAAGAATGCTTCTCCTGCAGATAATTTCATGATTCTTATTAGAGAAATTCTTGAAACTCTTAATCCTGAAATTATGGAACAGCTTGGTGATGGAACTCTTAAACTTCGTGGTAAGGGTAAGTTTAATGGTACATTTAGAGAACTTATTCTTGCTATGATTGAAGTAACAGCACCTTTTGTTGGAGAAAAGATCCAAATTAAAGTACTTCCTCAAAGTAATGGATTTAGTGCGATTCCTGTGTTTATTGCTCGTATTACTAGAACTAATGAACTTGCAATCGGTTCTTGGGTAATTGGTCATGAACTTACGCTTGATGACCGTGAAAAGAAGCTTATCGATAATGCTTCAAATGCTCGTCCAACTAATATGGCAACAAACGCTGCTGTAGCAGATATGAAGGCAGATCTTAATGCTGATGATGATTCAGATTTACCATTTTAAGAGTAATTAATGATAAACTTTGACTTTTCAAGTATAAAGAAGATCGATACATATAGTAATATAAAACGAGAAGATATACTTGCAAAAGTATCAGAGGAAATGATTTTTGAACATTATGGAGTCCCTATAAAAAAGGGACTCTTTTGTTCAAAATTAAGAAATGATAATCATCCAACCGTAGCATTGTATCGATCTAGAAATGGGTCTTTATTATATAAAGATTTTGGTTCTGATTTTTGTGGAGATTGTTTTGTATTTGTATCAGCTTTATTTAATGTTAGTTATCAAGAAGCTTTAAAAATAATAGCAAATGATTTTAACATTATTAGTAATAGTAAACTTCAAGTACATCCTGCTGAAATTAAATATACAGGTACTAAATTCAGTGAATCTAAAGAAACAGAAATACAGGTTGAAATTCGAGATTTTAAAGACTATGAGTTACGATGATGAGCAAGATATGGTATTACAGAAAAAACTTTAAAAAAGTTTAATGTATTTTCTTGTAAAAATATCTGGCTTAACAGTAATGTATTTCATTATGAGAAGGATAATCAACTTGTATTTGGATATTACGGAGGTATTCGCAGTAATATTGAACGCTGAAGAATTTATTTTCCGAGACAGAAAACATATAAATTTATAGGTAATTGAAAATCGATTATGCTTCAAGGAGCACATCAATTACCTAAACAAGGAGGAGATTGTTTAGTAATTACTAAATCTTTAAAAGATGTAATGGTCTTATATGAACTTGGAATTCCTGCAATTGCGCCTTGTTCAGAACATATATTTATGACAGATAATCAATATCAAAAATTATGTAATAAATTTACTAATGTTATATGTTGTTATGATAACGATTTACCTGGTATACAAGGTCTTAATAAAATCCATAAATCTCATCCTGAATTAAAAGTATGTTTTATTCCTAGAAAATATAATGCTAAAGATATTTCAGACTTTTATAAACTGTATGGTAAAGATAAAACTCTGGAATTAATCAATAAAGCAAAGGAGTTTTATTTTGGCTAAAAAAAGAACTGGTAAGTATTGCCGTGAAAAAGGACATACTTATGAACGAAAAATAGCAAAAGAATTAAATGAATTAGGATTTGATGTTGTCACTAGTAGATCTGAATCTAAATCTACAGATGATAATAAAATAGATTTAATTGATTTAAGTAAGAATTTGCCAATACAGATTCAACTAAAGAAAACATCAAATATTCCTAATTACTTTAAAATTCGTTCTGAATCTACAGTTGATCCTAAATCGTTTTGTATAATCTGAGCAAAACAAGAAAGTCGAGAAACAAATATGGTAACAGTTGGAGAAGTAGCATTAATAGATAAACAAATGCTATATGAATTATTAAAATCTTACGCTAATGGAAAAAGCGATAGTAACGTTTAAAAATCCTGATGCTAATAAAGAAATCGTTATAGATTTTACTTATGATAAAGAATCTTCTAATTTAGATTATAATATCAAATTAAGCGATAATTATAGTCTTAAGGAAAATCTTGATTTTGCAGGATTTTTAGCAAACACATTTTTAGCATATTTACAAGCACAAGAAGATGAATAACATACGTTATGATTTAATTCCCGCTCAGGGAATACTAGAAGTCAATAAGGTTCTTACAAAGAAACTTGAAAAACATAATAAAAATGAATGGAAATATGGTATTTCTTGGACGGAAGTTTTATCTACGTTAAAGAAACATCTTACTGAATTTGAATTAGGGCATGATTTTACTGAAGAAGGCTTATATCATATGGCCGAAGTAGCATCACAAGCTCTAATTTTATGTGAATTTTATAAAATATACCCTCAAGGGGATGATAGACAAATTACGCCTTTAACTAAAAATATAGTAGGAATTGATTTAGATGATGTCGTGTTTGACTTTACAGGAGAATATCAACGTAGATTTGGCATTAAATTATCTGATTATTGGAATGGTGATTACAATATGGATGAAAATCTTAAACAATTACAACAAGATAAAGATTTTTGGGTAAATTTACCAGTAATAACAGATATTCCATTTGAAGTTGATTATTATGTAACTGCAAGATCAATTCCAGTAGAATGGACACAGGAAGCTATTCAAAAAAATAATTTGCCAAAAGCTCCTATATATAGTTTACCGTGGAATGTATCAAAAATAGATACTTTAAAACGGTTAGGTATAAATATATTTTGTGATGATAAATATCAAACATTTAAAGAATGTAAAAATTCTGGAATATTTTGCTATCTTGTTACTACAGATGCAAATAAAAGATATGATGTAGGGCATCACAGAATTAATAGTCTATCAGAATTAACAAAAATTAAATAGAATGGATATAAAATTTTCCGACTTCCACATCATACCGGATTTTAATTCTGTACATAAGGAAGGTATTGACGATGAAACTTACTTTGGAGATAAGTATAAAAAATTTATTAGCAATTCTAGATTAAGGTGAATAGATCCTAATGATGGAGGTAGTCCTAAATTATTTAAAAACCCTCCAAAACTTACAACAGCAAGTTTAACATTAGGTTCTATAATACACGAATGTGTGTTACAGCCCGAATCTTTTTATTTAGCTCCAAAAGTAGGTAAACCATCTGCAAAACTTGGCATGGTTTTTGATGAAATTGAGAAACTAACCAAGAAAAATCAATTATCTGATGATATTATTAGAAAAGCTGCTTTAAAAGTAGATTATTATAGTAAAACAGTTGATGCTAAAATAAATATAATAAAAGAGGCTTTTGAAAAATATATCGAAAATAAACAAAAAATAGTCGTAGAAGATAACAAAACTCCAAGATTTCTCAGTGATAAAGATTGGGAAATTGCAACAGCTTGTATTAATTCTTTAAAAGAAAATAAAATAATTCAAAATACTTTATTTCCAAAAGATTGTTTTGAAGAACCGTATAAAGATATTTACTGCGAAGATGCATTTTTTATGGATTTCTTAGTAACTTATCAAGATAAACATTGTGCTCGTTTACCATTTAAATTAAAGATCGATAATTGGACTATTGACGATGATAGCATGATTATATCGTTAAATGATTTAAAGACAACTGGGCATTCGACTAATCAATTTATGGATGGCAGTTTTAATCATTATCATTATTATCGTCAACTTGGAGTGTATATGTCGGTTCTAGAAGCATACTTACTTAAAGAACAAGGTTTGTCAACCAAGACTGGTTGGAAATTTGAGTCTAATATATGTGCTGTTGAAACTATTCCAAATTACTGGTCTAACTGTTTTAAGATACCAGAAGAAGAACTACATAGAGGTATTGTAGAATTTTCTGAGTTAATGAAACGTGTAGCTGGTTATGAGATCTTTGGATATGATACAGAATTAAATTTTGTATAATTTTTCTATGACAAAGAGATATCTTATCTTTGTAATCAAATCAGAGATAAATAATTTTTAATGTTTTATGTTTTATGAAGAAATTTGAAATTAATGCTTATAGCTTCGATGAAGCTAAAAATAAGGCTCTTGAACTTGGTATTACTATTGTACGTAATGTTACCCCTTCGTTTAAGAAAGAACGTCCTGTGAATTTTGATGAATTTGCTGAAAGAATGCTTGTAAAGAATCATCTTGATACAGCTAATGGTGTTGGTTGTGTTGTAATTCTTGAAGCTGGCTCTGCAGATACTCGTGAACGTCCTTATGAGTATGTTAATAATACTGTTGAAGGCGCTCTTAAGAAGAAACGTGTATTTGAAGTACGTACAGTAAAGGATGATAAATTCATTGCTGAAGCTGATAGTAAGGCAGAAGCTGCCAAGCTTGCTAAAGCAGCTATGAAAGATGTTCGTGAAGATCTTTATTGTAAGCAGATTTATAAGATTCTTGGTGATAAGGGTCTTGCTTTTGATCTTAAATATGTGCCTTCAGTCAATACTAAAGAAGGCCGCTATATTGTTTTTGGTAACTAATTTTTTAATATAGGGCTGAGATAATTCTCAGCCCTTTTATTTAAATTTAGAGATAAATGGAGATTTTTTATAATGCTGATGACCTTCATAAAAAAGGTGTGTATAAAATTGAAGTAAATCATAAACATATTTATATTGGTGAAACTAAACGTAGTTTTAATACACGTTGAGTCGAACATTTAAATAGCTTTAGCAAACATACCTGTAATAGAAATTTTAAATCTATCATAAATAATAATTGTGATGTTGAATTTACGGTTTTAAAGCAATGTAAGACTAAAAAAGAATGTCTTAAATGAGAAAAATACTATATTGATTGTTATCAGCCAGACTTAAACATTAAAATAAATTAATGGAAATTACAATTGATGCATTATCTTTAGGTAAACCTACTGTAATTAAAGATAAAGAATTTTTATCTACTAAGGAATATACAGATTGATTTATTAAAGAAATGTCACAATATACGAATCGTTTCATTACAAAGGTACAAGTACCAAATCAGATGACTCTTACAAAAGATTCTGAAGATGTTACATATAATAAAGTGTGAATTCAGGCAATTATGCCCAATCCAATTGAAGGATTACTTGAAGTATATGGATTTGTGTATGCACTAGATGTTAAAACTCCTGTATATAAAATATATAGAGCTTTTTTAGATCCAGATACACTTAATACAGTTATATTTAATCAAGACTGGATAGAATGTTTTAATTTAGAGTCTAATGAGCCTATTAATTGTTCTTTAGAAAATCTAAGACAAAAATACATTAATATCAAACCTAAACTTAGCAAACTCAAAGGGCATTATATTTCTGAAGAATCTGAAAACTTACATAAATTACTTGGAGAATTTATTGATAAAGTTCTAGTTTACGATTATAAATATATTGGAGGTAAAGTAAAGCTTTCTACTAATAATATTATCAATGCCTATCAAAAAACATTTTCTGATTTAACAAAAGGGATTAATGATAAAATGTTTTATGACGCTATTTGTAATGAAATAAACGATAATAAAGATATTACTAATATATTTGAAAAGACAATATTAGTAGGAACTCTATTTGATTTGGTTGATTAATGATAGTTATTAAACGTGATGGAACTGAACAAGAATTTGATTTTAGTAAAATACAAAATGCAATAACTTCTGCATTTAATGTTACTAGACCACATTCTTCTAAAAAAATAAATGAACTTCAAATAGGTAAAATTCTTAATTTAATTAGATCAGAACTTTTAGGTAGAGAAATAGTATCTGTTGAAGAAATCCAAGATATCATAGAAAGAATCTTAATGGATTGTGAATATTATGATGTTGCAAAAAGTTATATTTTGTATAGAGAAAATCATAATCGTGTTAGACAATGAGTATTAGAAAAAGAAGAATTTATAAATAATTATAAGCAATCTTTTAATACAGCAGACGCTACCATTGACGACAATTCTAATGTAAAAAGCAAAAATATTGGAATCCTAAACGCTGAAATTCATAAGCCAGATAATATCCAAATATCTAGAAAAATGATAATGGATAAATTAAAAGAACTTTATCCAGATTTTGATTCTAAACAATATGTTCGTGATCTAGAACACCATATTATTTACAAACATGATGAAAGTTCTTTTGCAGGTGCTATTGCCCCATATTGCTGTAGTATATCTATGTATCCATTTTTAACAGATGGTATTAAAAATTTAGGAGGACTTTCAGCAGCGCCTAAAAATCTAGATTCTTTCTGTGGAATGTATATTAATCTTATATTTGCAACATCTGCAATGTTTGCTGGGGCGGTAGCTACATCAGAGTTTTTATTGTATTTTGACTATTTTGCAAGAAAAGAATGAGGGGATGACTACTATATAAATCCTGATTTAATTATTTCTACAGGAATTTGTAATAGAAAGAAAACAATAAAAACACAAATAGAACAATATTTTCAACAGGTTATTTATTCTATTAATCAGCCGGCTGCAGCAAGAGGTTTACAGAGCGCGTTTGTTAATTTTTCTTATTTCGATAAACCTTTCTTTGATGGAATGTTTGGAGATTTTTATTTTCCTGATGGAACACAAGCGAAATGAGAATCTGTTTGTTGACTTCAGAAAGAATTTATGCAATGGTTTAATTCAGAAAGACTAAAGTGTATATTAACCTTCCCTGTAGAATCTGTAACATTATTATATAGAGATGGTAAATTTGTCGATGAAGATATGTTCAATTTTGTATGCGAAGAGTATGCAAGAGGACATAGTTTTTTCACCTATATTTCCGACACCGTTGATTCACTTTCTTCCTGTTGTCGTTTAAAGAATAAAATTCAAACAAAAGAATTTAATTTTACAAACGGTAATATGGGTGTAATGACTGGTTCTAAATCTGTTATTACATTAAATTTAAATCGTATTATTCAAGATTGATTTAATTTAAACCCTCGTAGAAAAACTTTCAGAGAGAATGGTCTAATATTATTAGACTATGATGACCTAAAGAGTTATATTGTAAATATTCTTGAAAGAGTTTATAAATACCATACTGCATATAATGAAGGTCTATACGATATGTATAATGCTGGTCTACTTCCAGTATACACTTCTAATTTTATTTCATTGGATAAACAATATCTTACAATTGGATTAAATGGTTTAAATCAAGCCGCTGAATTTCTTGGAATTAAGTGTAATGATAATGAAGAGTATAAACAGTTTTGTCAATTTATATTTAGTACTGTAAAGGAACAAAATCAGTTACATAAAACTCAAAAAACAACATACAATACTGAACAAGTGCCTGCGGAATCATTAGCTATTAAAAATTATAATTGGGATAAAAAAGATGGATATTGAGTTCCAGATGATACAAATCTTTATGCATCATATATTTTTAAACCTAATGATCCTAATATTTCTGTACCTGAAAAATTAAAACTTCATGGTTCTGAATACATTGGTGATTATCTTGATGGCGGTTCAGCTGCACATATAAACTTAGATTCTCATTTATCTACTGAACAGTACCGAAAACTTATTGAATATGCCGCATCCGTTGGATGTCAATATTTTACATGAAATATTCCAAATTCAGAATGCCAAGATTGTGGTTGAATTGGTAAACAACCTGTAACTAAATGTCCAAGATGCGGATCTGAACACATAGACTATTATGATAGAGTAATCGGTTATTTAACAAAAATAAAAGGTTGATCTGCAGGTAGAAGACAAGAACAAAAAACACGTGTCTATACTAAAGAAAATAATATAGTATGCTAAAATATTTTAGTACTAGTGTAGTATTTAGCGAAATACCTGATGAAATTACATTAGGTATTGAATTATCTAAATGTCCTATTCATTGTCCTGATTGTCATTCTAAACATTTATGGGAAGATATCGGTATCGAATTAACTATAGAAGAATTAGATAAGATACTTAATACTCCAGCGATTACTTGTGTATGTTTTTTAGGAGGCGATAATGATTCTGAATTACTACTAGATTATATTAATTATATAAAAAGTAAATATAATTTAAAAACTGCATGATATTCAGGAAAAGTATTTCCTATTACAGATAAATACAATAATCTAGACTATATTAAACAAGGTCCGTTTATTAAAGAACTTGGTCCACTTAACAGCAAAACAACAAATCAAAAAATGTTTAAGAAATATAATGGTATCTGAAAAGATATAACAAATAAATTTTGAAAAAAGGAGGATGTTGCTTTATCGGATTAGACAACGGAATAGTAATTAAATGTAAATCTAAAGAAGAAGCTCAATCAATTATTGATGAAGCTTCGACGCATTTAAATTCTTTAGATCTTTATCAAACCAAAGTTGAAGTATGTTATTGGCGTAAATGTTGGAACATACGTCGAGAAATTATTAGTGTTCTTCATATGAATAGAGATGAAGTATATCATGCTATAGATCTAGAAGATATTAAGCCTATTATAAAAAGACTTTCTAAATTTCTAGATAAAGAAACTTGGGATAATGACGATAATGGATCTATTTGGGAATTTGAAGAATATAGAGAATCTATTTTATGGAATATTTTAAACCTTAGTTGGTTATATTATTATAAAATAGAACATCCAGAAATAGAAATTGAATTTTACGATTCTTATTAATATGTATTTAATTGTATTAGATTTTGAAACAGGTAATGTAGATATAATTCGTGAATTACCTGAAGATATAGATGATATAGAATATTTTGTTGAATACATTCTAGGATATGATCTACAGGAAATATCTTATATGCTAGTAAATCCAGATGACTCTATTTTTAATATTTTAGATTTTAATAATAATGATGATACTTTAACTGGTAGAGGTCATTGTTATATTAGTGAAAAGTTTTAATATGAATGTAAAGATTAAAAAATTACATCC
>Ga0256405_10010540_pt1 | contig 12165 bp, 8 predicted proteins | sample RumenRJG_02DNA_FD_189096 | JGI IMG/M metagenome (GOLD analysis project Ga0256405, IMG submission 189096) | Bovine rumen microbial communities from Lethbridge, Alberta, Canada - RJG_02 | ecosystem: Host-associated > Mammals > Digestive system > Stomach > Rumen | place: Canada: Alberta | collected...
GTGGCCGAAGAATTCAACGGGCTTCGCGCCGTTGATGGCGAGCTTGACATCCTCGAGCATCTGGCCTTCGTTGACCTCGACGTCCAGGACTGCCTTGACCTGATCGGCGCAGCAGGCTTCTTTCAGTGCGTCATACGGATACGGCCAGACGGAGATGGGACGGAACAGGCCGACCTTGTGGCCTTCTTCACGCATCTGATCGACAACGGTCTTTACGATACGGGCGACCGTGCCGAAGGCGGTGACGACAATCTCGGCGTCCTCGGTCTTGTAGCACTCCCACATCTGCTCGTTCTTGCGTGCCTCGGCGTAGACCGCCTGCAGTTCGGCATTGTGTACGGTCAGGGATTCGGTGTCGATGTAGATGGAGTTGATGACGCCGCGCTTTGCGGGGTCGTCGCCCGGCTTCCAGCCGGTGCAGGCCCAGGGCTTCTTCTCCGGATCGACCTTATAATCCACCATCTCGGGCATCTCCACCGGTTCCATCATCTGGGCGATGATGCCGTCGGCGAGGAAGAGAACCGGCATGCGGTATTTCTCGGCCTTGTCAAAGGCGAACATCATGATGTCGATGGCTTCCTGGACGGAAGACGGCGCGTAGGTCAGCAGGTGATAGTCACCGTTGCCGCCGCCCTTGACGCCCTGGAAATAGTCGCCCTGGGAGGCCTGGATGTTGCCGAGACCGGGGCCGCCGCGCATGACGTTCAGGATCACGCAGGGCAGCTGAGCGCCGGCGCAGTAGGAGATGCCTTCCTGCTTCAGAGAGACGCCGGGGCTGGAGGAAGAGGTGATGACACGCGCGCCGGTACCGGCAGCGCCGTACACCATGTTGATTGCCGCGATTTCGCTCTCGGCCTGAAGGAAGCAGCCTCCGACCTCGGGCATACGCGCGGACATGTACTCAGGAATCTCCGTCTGCGGAGTGATGGGGTAGCCGAAGAAGAAACGTGCGCCCGCGCGGATGGCGGCCTCAGCGATTGCTTCGCTCCCCTTCATCAAAGTCAGTGCCATAGTCTTGTCCTCCTTAGTCTCTTTCAATCCGGATGGCCACATCCGGGCAGGTACGCGCACAGGACGCGCATCCGATGCAGTCCTCGGGTCTCGCGACCTCGGCCGGATGATAGCCCTTTGCGTTGAGCTTGGTCCGGGACAGCTCCAGCACGTTCTTGGGACATGCCCGCACGCACAGACCGCAGCCCTTGCAGACCAGCTCATTGATGCTTACGGTGATTTTTGCCATAAACTCTACCTCTTTTCTCAGAATTTTGATCCATGATGGTAGTCACTGTTATTCAAACCGCCTTCCGCGGGGATCAACAAAGATAACGGCGTGGGATATCGGGTTCTGAATGCCGGGTTTACAGATATTCCAGCTGCTGCTCATTTTCTTTCGGTATCCCCCGCCGGAGGCGGGGGTTACCGTGTTCATCATCCAGTTCTTACAGATATTCCAGCTGCTGCGGGCGCTTCTCCGGCAGGCTGCTGATCCAGCTGTTCCAGTCACGCCGCATGTAGATGTCAATCGGCAGCGGGGTACCGACATACTTCGGGTCATGGCCGCCCTCCGCCAGGAACTGCTCCAGCAGCTCCTTCTTCCCGGAGGTGTACTTTACCGGAACGCCGGTCTTCTCCGAGACCTCTCTGATGAGCTCGTATCCGTCGTGCAGTTCCTGAGCCGTCGTGACCTCGGCAAGGTTGGTGTTGTTGATCATGCCGGTGATCTTCAGGCGGGAATGCACCTGCATTTCCTCCTGCAGGCGGATGACCCGTTCCACCGTTCCGGCCAGCGGACGGCGGATGTTCACCACGTTCAGGACCTCCAGCGCGCCGTCTTCCAGCTCGGCAAAGTCCTGATGATAGCGCCCCAGCGCGGTGGAGCCCACGGCGTCGCCGCCGACGTCAAAGATGACCGTGTCCCAGTCCATCGCGAAAGCGGACTGGACCTCCGCCGGGAGCGAGAGGGTCTCGATGCCGGAATTGGCGAAGTTCGGCGAGACCAGACGGATTTCCTTCATCTCCACCTGCTTGCCGCGTTCGGTCAGACGGAAGTAGGTGTTCACCATGTCCAGATCCAGCAGTTCGGTGCGTTCACCGCGCTCTGCCGCCCGGAACGCGAAATTCAGCGCCAGCTCTGACTTTCCGCTGCCGTAATTTCCGATCAGAACCATCATTTTTTTCATGCCGGCGCCTCCAGACTGCGCATTTTGATTTCAGATTTATTTTATCACGCAGTCAAGCGGCGCGTCAATGAGCATTTTACACAGAAAAACATTATTATTAATTACATGTTGACGGAATATAAAAAGTTTTGCATTTGTTTCGGTTCATTTCTTGCCGATAACGCAAAATTCTGCATCCTGTCTCCTGATTTTTATTCCTATGTTTTCGGTGGGTTTTGTGCATCTTTCCGCATTCCCCGTCCGATAAAAATAACGGAAAAGCTTCTTTTCATTTTCACTCCCCTGCGTTATAATAGGGTATTCTGTTTACGGGAGACGCAAATGACACATCGATCCAAATTCTTTCTCCTCCTGCTGCCGCTGTGTGCGTTTCTGCTGCTGACCGGCTTCACCTCTTCCTTTGAGAAAAGCTATCAGGAGGCCGAAGCGCTGCTGATTCAGGGGGATTTTGACGCCGCCTCCGCCAGGTTCCGGGAACTCGGAAGCTATGAGGAGGCCAGCCGCCTTCTGATGTACAGCCGGGCGGCCGGCGCCGCCGAGCGCGGCGACTATGAAACCGCTCAGCGGGCCTTCACGGCGCTGGGCAGCTTCCGGGACGCGCCGGAGATGCTGCGCTACTATGATGGGCGCAAAGCCGAGACCGACGGGCGTATCGCCCTCGCGACAGAGGACTTTGCCGCGGCCATCCGCGAACTGAAAAGCGCCGCGGAGACCTATGGGGCTCTCCCCGGATTCCGGGATACGGCCGAGCGCGGGAACGCCTGCCTCAGCGCCCTGTACGAGCAGGGCCGGACGCTGCTGGACGCCGCGCGCTACAGCGACGCGCGGGAGCTGTTCACGGCGCTGGACGCCTATGCCGACAGCCCGGGGCTGAACGGCTACTGTGAAGCCTGCCTTCTGGAAGAGAGCGGCTCCACGCTTGCCGCGGCCGAGCGTTTTTCCGCGCTCTCCGACGTTCTGGACGCCGCGTCGCGCGCGGAGGCCTGCCGCGAGCGGGTGTACCAGCAGGCGCTCGCCCTCTCCGCGGAGGGGAAACAGGAGGCCTCCATCAACCTCTTCAACGCCCTCGGCTCCTACCGGGACGCAGAGCAGCAGCGTGACAGCACGATCCGCCTGCTGCTGGATGAACGCCTGCAGAACGGCGAATATGACGGGGTCTCTCTCCTGCTGGACACCGCCTCCGAGGCCATGTCTCTGCAGCGCGTCGACGGGGCGGAGCGCTCGCGTTTTGAGCCCTTCCTGGACGCGTTTCTGGAGGCCTATCTCCACTTCAGCGCCGGCAGCATGGATTCCTGGTCCGGCTATTACGGCATGCTCCCCTACATCGATCCCAACGGCGCGCTGGAGTACCGCTACCGCCAGGTCACGATGATCGGCAGCTACAGCCACAACTCCAACTTCATCTACTACGGAAGCGAGTTTCTCGACCTTTTCCTGCTGCGAGAGAACTTCTACATCGCCTATGTCCGTGCCTCCGCCTCGGTCAACCAGCCGCGCGGTCCGGTGGAGGTGACCAGAACCTTCCGGATTCTGCTTCACGATACCGCGGACGGTCTGATCGTCGAAGCGATGGACGACTGCCTCTACAATACGACAAATCCCTCCGGGCGCACCGCGGTCACCTGCCCGCTGCCGAACGGCGAGCTGCCCCCGGACGAGGACGGCGACGGCATCATCGTCGTGGACGTGATGAAGAAGGGCTTCCAGGGCACCATGATCGTCGTGCTGGATCCCTCCCGCGTTTTCCTGGGCGGCCCCGGTTTCTTCGGCGGCAACGGAATGATCCTGGAGGATCTGGTCGCGCGTTATGACGCCCTGGGCGGCATCAACGCCGGCGGCTTCATCGACGAAGACGGCGCGGGTTCCGGCGGCTTCCCCGAGGGACTCACCGTTCTGGAGGGCGAAGCCTATCTCTGGGCCGACTCCGGCGCCTCCGCGGCCTTTGACAACAACAACGTCCTGCACGTCGGCTATTTTAAGAAAGAAGAAGTCGAAAAGCTCGGTATTCGGGACTGTGCCAGTTTCGGTCCGGAGCTCATCATCGACGGCCGGCCGGAATACGGCACCTACATGGAGAGCGGCATCAATCCCCGCACCGCCATCGGTCAGCGGGAGGACGGCGCCGTGCTGATGCTCTGCATCGACGGCCGCCAGCTCCGCAGCATCGGGGCCAGCTTCGCCGATATCCGCGACGTGATGCTGGACTTCGGCGCGGTCAACGCCTGCAGCCTGGACGGCGGCTCTTCCACCGTCATGTACTATAACGGCGAGTATCTGAACTGGCCTTCCTCCGCCAGCGGGACCTCCCGCTATCTCCCCAACGCCTTTCTGATCCGAAGATGAGAGGAGACAGAACATGAAAAAACTGATTTCCCTTGTCCTGCTGCTCTCCCTGCTGCCCTGCCTGCTCTGCGGCTGCGGCGACTCGTCAGAGCGCGCCTGGCAGGCCGGCCAGAAAGCCCTGGCGGAAGAAAAATATGACGTTGCAGTCACCTCGTTCCAGAAGGCCGGGAGCTTCCAGGACGCGGAGCGGCTTCTTGTCTACGCTCAGGCGTCGCAGGATCTTGTGACCGGAAACTATGAAAACGCGGAGGCCGGTTTCCGCGCGCTCGGCGATTTTAAGGACAGTGTCCTGATGACCTCCTACTGCCGGGCCAGAGCGCAGGACGCGCTGGCGCAGACGGCCTTCTCTTCCGGCGACGCGGCCGGAGCGGTCGGCGCCGCGATGGAGGCCTACGCCCTCTATTCCGCGCTTCCGCTGTTCCGGGACAGCGACACCCGGGGTGCAGGCTGCCGGGATCAGCTCTATTCCAAAGCGACCGAATGGATGAACGCCGGGAACTTCGACGAAGCGGCGGCCTGCTTTGAGGCGCTGGGAGACTGGCAGGACTGTGCCGGGCTGGCGACCTACTGCAGGGCCGCGGCCCTGGAGAGCCGGGCTTCCTATGTGGAAGCCGCTCAGCTCTTCTCATCGGTCCCGATGGTGCTTGACGCGGCCTCCCGGGCCGAGAACGCCCGCTCACAGGCGTATCAGGCCGCTGTCGGCATGAAGGACCGGGGCGATTATGAATCCGCCATCAGCGCCTTCACCGCCCTCGGGGAGTATCGCGATTCCCTGTCCCAGCTCGACAGCGTGACCGGCCTTCTGGTCCGGGATCAGCTGAAGGCCGGGGCCTATGCCGAGGCTCTGAAAAAGCTGAACCAGCTGACGGATCTCTCGGTTTTCCCCTCCGTGGATCCCGCTTCCGCCGGAAACCTCCCGGCCTTTCTCGACAGCGTGGTCAACGTCTGGCTGAACGCGCATGCGCATGTCATGAATTCCTTCTTCGCCTGCAATCTGCTGCAGCCCTATCTGGAGCCCGGCGGTGAGCTGGATACCATGACCCGCGCCGAGCTGGAGAAAGAGGACGAAACGCCGTTCAATTACGGTTTCGTGTATCTCGGCTCCGAGGTGAAGGAGCTTCATACGCTGGACGATAACTTCATCGGCGCGAAGATGCAGGGTTCCTCCTCCGTCTCCGGTCCGGAGGGCAGCACCGAAGGGGCGCAGGAGATGTGGATCCTCGTCGATTCCTCCCGCGGATATCCCCTGGCGGCCGCCGTCCTGCCGCTGGGCTAAGGCAGGCGGCAATTCTTACGATTCTCATTCGCTAAATATGAAAAACACTCTCTGATTCGCTCGTTCTGAGCTTCATCAGAGGGTGTTTTCAGTTTCTTCCGCCGGACACGCCGTCAGGCGGCAGTTCTTATGCCTGTTTCTCGACGGCGTCCGTCTCGATGATGAAGCGGACGCTTCCGCTGCGGCCGTCGGCGATGCCGCCGAAGTTGCTGTAAGCCAGGTCCGCCGCGTGCATCGCGTCCAGCTCCCGCGTCAGCCGCCGAAGCTTCCAGCCGCCGTCCTCCGCCAGCTCCGCGATGCCATCCCGAAAGGCGGCGTTTCCGTCCTCCAGCTGATGGAGGCCCTTGTTCAGGGCGGTCCCGGCGTCCATGAGTTCCTGCAGCGCACTGCCGGGGTCGAAGTTCTCCGGGATCTTTCCGTCGAGGCTTCCGGTCATGGCAGCAATCTTTGCGAGAAAGCCCTGGATGATTTCGGAATCTCGCATCTCCGCGATCGTCTCCGCGGCCACCCGCGTGCTCTCCGCCGCGCTGCCCATGGCCGCGGCGGCCTGCTCGAGAACCTCGCTTCCGACGCCGCCGATGCCGTTCACCGCCTCCTGCGCCTCTGCCAGCTTCCCTTCCGCCGCATCCAACGCGGCTTTCACGCTCTCCGTTCCTGTCACAGGCACGGAAGACACTCCCAGTTGATCGGTGCCCATAACATTGCCGTACAGTCCGTCGGTTCCTCCGACCGTCAGGTTATCACACAGGGTATACAGCTCATTTCGCAGTGCCTCATCCTCAACAGCCCCGATTCCGGCCTTCAGGGCATCCGCCCCCGCCACATAGAGAGCGTCCTGTCCGCCGATCTCCGCCCAAAGATTCTCCGTCCCGGTCAGACTCGTCTCCCCGACGCTGATCTCGTCCATGGCGTTCCGGGCGTTCTCCAACTCTGAGGCCGCCTCTCCGATCTTCTCCGACGCGGCCTGTCTGCTCCCGTCCACGGTCAGCAGGATTTCCTGGATTCCCTGTATCTGCAGGGCCAGCGCTTCCAGCGTCTCTGCGGTCTCATCAAGGCTCTCCGGTTCCTCGGAGAGTATCTCCTCCAGGCCGCCGACTTCCTTCTCAATCCGCTCCAGCTCCGCCGCTACGGCAGGGAGGTCCGCGGTGAGGTCCTTCGCCGTCTGCAGGGCGCTGTTCACACCGCCCACATAGGCGCTCATTCCGTCGCCCAGCTTCTCGCTCCCCTCAGCCAGCTGCGCCGCCGCGTCATAGAGGGTATCCACATCTCCCGCCAGATCGTACAGGTCGTTCAGATCCTTCTGCTTCAAGTCCTCCAGCAGGCCGTTTGAAAACACCGTCGCCGTGAAGTCCATCTCGAAGTCCGTCACGTCCGCTTCCAGCTCCGCCCAGGTCGGGATGTCCAGTTCCTCGGTCAGCTTGATGTCCGACAGCGTCAGGGCGTCCGGAAGCCCCGGCAGGCCGAAGCCCAGAAACGCGTTCTGCTCCCCCAGGCTCAGCAGGCGACCGTTTTTGCACGTCACATGCGAGAAGACCTCCTTCGGCAGCATCGCGAAGCTGACGGCGAGAAACGGCACTTTGGTCTGGATGCTCCTTGCCTCTCCGCCGTAGATCGAGACCTCCCGCGTCTCCTGTGTCCGGTTTTCGTAGTCGAAGCGGATCACCAGGTGTCCGCTCTTCCCGGCCAGCGCCTCAGGGCGGATGGGTCTTCCGTCCAGGGTATAGCTGATCTTGACCCCCACCGGGAGTTTATCTCTGCTCTTTCCCTCATAGTGAATGTCTTCCCCGTGATCCTCCCAGGTCAGGCTGCCGTTTCGGCCCTGTGAGAATTCCTCGTCGCCCTCGGTGTTTTTGATGTCGGTGAGCCTCGTGCGGTCGACGATCGTCCCGTCCGTCCCGCGATAGCGCAGCACCGTCTCCACCGTCACCTCGCGGGCTTCGCCGTCCGCGCCGGCTTTGATATAAACCGTCTCTTCCTTGTCTTTGTCGGTCTTTTCCTGCTGCTCCTCCGCCGTCTCGGGAGTCTCGGTCGGCACCGGTCTCGGGGTCGCCGTGGGGGACGGACTCGGCGCCGCGGTGGCCTCCGGCGTCGGGTCCGGCGCGGGGGTCGTCTTCCGCAGGCCGCAGCCTGTCAGCAGACTGCAGCAGAGGAGTACGCAGAGCGCCGCTTTCTGTCTGTTTTTCATTTCTTCAGTCCTCCTTCCGGATTCGGACTTCATTCCACATTCTTCAGGGCCAGGTCCATCGGGACACGCCGCAGCCGCCGGTTTTCCAGCAGCGCGACAAGCGCATAGGTCCCGAGGCCCAGAAGAAACATCTCCTCAAAAATCTTCGGATCCAGATAATACGGGATCCATCCGGCGATGCTGGTCACCACATAATACCGGAAGATCCACCGCATCCCGTATTCCACCGCCGGCAGACTGATGAGCAGGAACACGATGACCGCCAGCGTTGTCGGCAGGATGTAGAGGCGGCTGATCTCTCTTCCCGAATAGCCGAGGATCTTGGTCATGGAGATCGCCTGGGCGTTCTTCTCGATCACGATCTTGCTGAGCAGGTAGATCAGAATCATGAAAATGATCATCGCAAAGCCGTCCACCAGCAGCATCATGCCGCCCATGGAGACGTCCAGCTGCCTTGAGATCTTCGTCAGATCCTCCAGCGTGATCACCGACCCGATGTACTTTTCGTCGATGTCGGTGATTTCCGTATCCGAGAGATAGCCGCAGAAGTAGTCCGGATCCTCCCCCATGATGCCGTTGAGTTCCGCCCGGTCCATAAAGATCGCAAGCGCCCCGTCGTAGGGATAGACCTGATCCGCCCGGAAGGAATAGACCTCGTTTCCGTAGGCCTCCTTCAGCGTCACCGTGTCGCCCGGCCCGAGCTCATCCTTGTCCGCGAAGGCGGAGGAGAAGCTCACCCCGTCCTGCAGCCGGATATAGCGGCTGTCCGGGTCGATGCCGTAGAGCATCACGTTTTCGATCATGTAGTTCTTGTCCGTCGTCTTCAGGGTGAAGACGCTGAACTTCTCGGCATCCTGGTTTTCTGTCTCCACTCCGTCGGCAAACTCCATCATCGCGATGAGGCTGCGCAGCTTGTGCTCCTCGTCCAGCGCGTCCAGCGGGATGGTCAGAAGGTACTGATACCTGCAGAGCAGATTGTCCGAGATATGCGCCGTATAGTGGTCCAGAACGGAAGGGAACAGCAGCCCGAACATCAGAAGGAAGTTGGAAAACAGGATCCCCACCAGGAGCAGCAGGTAGTTGCTCATGTTCTGGAAAAGCACCCTCAGGCGGAAGCGCGCGAAGAAACGGATATGCGGGCTCAGGCGGAAGGCGCGCCGGTTCTTCCGCCGGCTGAGCTCTCTCCGGAGAAACTTCAGCGGCGGAAGACGGAGGCTGCGCCGCAGAATCAGCCAGTTCACCGCCGCCATCAGCATCAGCGGCACCGCCGTCGTGAGCAGGAAGGCGTCCGCGTTCCACAGCGTCACATAGGTGGTCAGGCTGTAGCTGTTGTAGTACATCCCGGCGGCAACGTCCTTGAACACCGTGTAGCCCAGGATATTTCCGATGACGGCGCTGATGACCGTCACCAGCAGCGGCATCGCCATGTAGTGCCGGATCAGTTCTCCCCGGGTATAGCCGGATGCCCGCAGCGTGCCGATGACGCCGGCCTCTCTGGCGATGGTATTGGTGATCGTGATGGCCATGACGAAGGCCATGATCACGATGATGATGTACAGCAGGATCATCATCATGACCCGGTCGCTGCCCATGTCGTCCCCGGTGAACATGATGGCCTGGTTCAGATGCCGCGGCACGAAATCCCGAAGTTTGACCTCCCGGGCCAGCTGCTTCATCAGCTCCTCGGACATGTCGTCGGCCTCCCCGTCGTTCTCCGGCGGGACCGGATACTTCCAGGCGTAGACAAAGTGCATCTGCTCTCTGTTGTAAGTCTCAAACTCCTCCAGCGTGACCAGGCCCACGCCGAACTTGATGGAGTCGAACATCGAGTCGCTGTTGTCAGAGAAGAGCGTGCTGTAATCCGACAGGGCAACCAGCCCCGTCACCGTCCAGCGGTGCAGGTCGCTCTCCAGGCTGTCGCCGATCGAGAGCGCGTTGTTTTCGGCATACATCCGGTCAATGGCGATCTCGCCCGGCGCCTCCGGCATCCGTCCCTTCATCAGGCAGGCGCGGTTGACCTCGGTCCGCTCCGCGAAGAGCCGCATGGTGGAGCCGTTGTGCAGCGGCTCGTCCACATAATAGAGGTCGTGGATCTCAATTCCCAGCGCGCCGACCGCCTTTCGCCGGGCACGGTTCAGCTCCTTCTGCGTCTCGAAATGGCCGTCTTCGATGTTGTAGACCTCGAAGCTGTGGTTGTAGGCGGTGATCATGCTGTTGTCCGCCACCAGAAAGCCTGAGATGAACCCGATGGACAGGATCATCAGCAGGAAGATGACGGCATATTTTCCGGCCTCTTCCTTCAGCTCGCGCAGCAGGCGCTTTCGAAGCGGGTTTCTCATCTCCCGTCCCTCACCACTCGAGCGCCTCGGCCGGGAGCTTGTTTTCGTTCAGGCTGTTGTCCCGGATCATGCCGTCCCGCAGGCGCACCACCCGGTCCGCCATGTGCCGGATCTCCCCGTTGTGAGTCACCATGATGACGGTATTGCCGTACTTCTGGTTCACGGTCTCGATGAGCTTGAGGATCTCCTTGGAGGTGTTGTAGTCCAGCGCGCCCGTCGGCTCGTCGCAGAGCAGGATATCCGGGTTCTTCACGATGGCGCGGCCGATGGAGCAGCGCTGCTGCTGGCCGCCGGAGAGCTGGTTCGGGAGCTTGTCCCGGTGCTCATAGAGGCCCAGCGTCTTCAGCAGTTCGTCCACCTTCAGGGGTCTGTCGCTCAGGTAGGCCCCCACTTCGATGTTCTCCCGCACCGTCAGGTTCGGGATCAGGTTATACATCTGGAAAATATAGCCCAGGTGCTTGCGGCGGTAGCGCGTCAGCTGCTTTTCCTTCATGGAGCTGCGGTGCTCGCCGCCGATGCAGATGTCCCCGCTGTCCGCGGTGTCAATGCCGCCGATGATGTTGAGGAGGGTGGACTTGCCGGAGCCCGAAGGACCCAGCAGCACGCAGAACTCCCCCTGATTCAGCGACAGGTCGATCCCCTTCAGCACCTGAACCCGGCTGTCTCCCTGTCCGAAGGCCTTTTTGATTCCGTGGATTTCAATAAACATAGCGGTGTCCGCTCCGAATTATCAATCAATAATCAGAATTAGCTTTAGTTAACTAATCAGGTTATTATAATCCGTTCCCTTCGTTTTGTCAACGAATCGGAGCGGTTTTTTCAGCCGGATTTCATCCCCGCGGCCGGGTCCGGCGGTTTTCTCCCCGTCCGGCGGCGTTTTTTCTTTACGGCGCGGACTCTGAGGTGCTATAATCCGGATATCAAAGCCAAAGGAGGTGCCCCATGACGCTTCTGCTGGAGCCGGATCTCTCATCCTATTCGGACGAAGCCTATGAAGCCGATCTCAGGCAGCTTCCCCCGCAGCGCTATGACAAGGCCATGACCTACCGCTTTCTCGCCGATCGGAAGCGCTGCGTCCGGGCCTACATGCTGCTTCGGGAGGGGCTCTCCCGGGAATACGGCATTCAAAACGCGCCGGTGTTCGACTTCGGCAGCCATGGCAAGCCCGTCCTGCGCGATTTTCCCGGGCTTCACTTCAGTCTGAGCCACAGCGGCAACGCCGTGCTCTGCGCCCTGGACCGACGCCCGGTGGGTGCGGATATCGAAATGATCCGCCGCAAGAACCTGGAGCATCTTCTCTCTGTCTTCAGCGATCCGGAGCAGGCGTCGATCGCGCTGGCCGATTCCCCGGAGACCTGTTTTACCCGGCTCTGGACCCGGAAGGAGAGCTATCTCAAGCTTACCGGCAAGGGGCTCACCGGGACGAAGGCCCTGCGGGAGATCCCTACCGAGGATAACGGCGCGGTTCATTTCGAGACCGTCATCCGGGAGGCGGAGGGCTTTGTCTATACGGTCTGTCAGTGGACCGTGCCTCCTGCTTAGGACCGGCTTCTTCCCAGTTGCCAGAAGGCCACCGCGCCCGCGGCCGCCACGTTCAGCGAATCCACCCCGTGGGCCATCGGGATGCGCACGGTATAGTCGCAGTCGGCGATGGTCTGATCGGCCAGGCCGTCGCCCTCCGTCCCGAGGATCACCGCCAGCTTCTCCTCCGCCAGGAGGGCCGCGTCGTCGATGCCGACGGAGTCCTCCCGCAGGGCCATCGCGGCCGTTTTGAAACCGTGGGCGCGCAGCAGCTCCATCCCCTTCTCCGGCCAGTCGCTCAGCTCCCCGCCGATCCATGCC
>Ga0256405_10010541_pt1 | contig 12164 bp, 23 predicted proteins | sample RumenRJG_02DNA_FD_189096 | JGI IMG/M metagenome (GOLD analysis project Ga0256405, IMG submission 189096) | Bovine rumen microbial communities from Lethbridge, Alberta, Canada - RJG_02 | ecosystem: Host-associated > Mammals > Digestive system > Stomach > Rumen | place: Canada: Alberta...
GAAACGTTGCTATTAATACAATATTAACTTCACCTCCATATTTATAAACTTTATTTATTAACCCTCCACAACCTAACGTCTAATCATCAGAATGAGGTGCAACAACCAACAATCTTGTATCACTATTTATAATCATTTAATCTTCCTTTATTGCCACTGATTTTCTTGGAACATTTACTTTATATGTATTAACATTTTGAGCAATACTTTTTGCTTTCATATTTTTACCACAAACAGCATAATCTCCCCATTTCTTCTTTAATAATTTATAATCCTAATCACAATCTTTACTTGTTCTCATACCTTGCGCTCCACCTTTATTTTGACCAGTTATATCATTACATGTATAAACAAATCTTGTATCACATAATATAATTCTATTTTTTAATAAATTCTGCAAAACAACATCAATCTATTCCCCATACCATTTTAATCTTCTATCTGGAACAATATCTTTACCAATAACTCCCCAAACAGCAGTTGGAATTGAAGTAAATACAAATGGCCTACAACTATTATAATACACAGGATTTGGATTGTTTCCCCAACCAAAACATTTTATATCTAAATCATAACATAATTGTATCATGTTCTACATAACTGCTCTTAAATAATTCGAGTCTTTTGTTTTTCTTGTTTTCTATCCCTAACAAAAAGTCATGCCATCAATATCATCATCTATCATAACAACACATTCATTAGGAGTTTTTAATATCATCTATGCGCGTATATTAGCCAACCCTTTTTCTTTATGAGTTTTTAATTGACTCTCAGGAACAACTTTTAAATAATCATCTTTCTATGATTCATGAACCCAAACATGTGCTTCTGGAAATAATTTCAATATATCTTTTATTCGATCTGTTCTTTTTCTTGAAGGAACAACTATCTGATAATCCAAATCTAACCTTTTCTAAACAAAAAAATCAAAATCAGAAATATCTTTCATTTATTTTCAAGCTCCTTTTTTAATTTTTCTATTTCTTCTTGATATTCTTTTAGTTTTTCTACCAAAAGAGAAGCTTTAACACCTCTTCCTAAACCTACTTTACCACTATTGACATAACTTGCAGAAACCCGTTTAATATCAAAAAACTAATTCAAAAAATTCCAATCATAAGTATTATCACACAACAACATTATATAATCATAAGATTCATAAGGTCTTAATTCCATTTTCAATATCATCTATGTATCCTATTCTTCTTTCTACACATTAGAATTTAATTGGCCTAAAAATCCATCAATCTATTTTTGATCAAACCCTAATGAATCAATCAATTCTTTATCATTTTCAAAATCAGATAACAATTGACTTAACACTTCTGTATTCCAAGAGGAATTCTATGTTGTTTTATTATCAGCTATCGCCCATGCATCTAATTCATTGCCTTTTAAATTACTTCTAAAAGCTGATATATATTTCCATCCTAGAATCTTTGCGGACTACAAAGTTCCATTACCTTTTTTAACAATAAAATTCTCATCAAAAACAATAGGAGTTTGTTGCCCAAACTTTTTTAACGAAGCACAAATAGAATCCAAACTTTTCTGCTTATGCATTCTTGCGTTTTTGGAATCTAACTTTAATTTGTTTATATCTATAGCAAACATTCTTATATTTTCTTGAATATAAGTCAAATCACTTTCATTAATCTAATCATTATATATCGTTTTCATAATCAATCCTTTTTTATTAAAAATCCATCCTTAAAAGTTCCTCTGTTTGAAAATAAAAAATCTAAACATGACATATAAGGAACAAACTATTTACATCTTTGTTTATATTTTACTTGTTCATATTCATAAAATTCTATATTTCTATTTGATTTGTTTATTATCTATAAATCCATATAATCTTTACTTCCAGAACCGCTAATATATTTATCACAATTCAATTTCTATAATATCTATAAAATTTGCTATGTAACACTCTTATTTTCTTCATAAGAACAAGTTGATATAATTTTAGGAGCAAGCTAAAATTTTCTAAAAAAATACTTTATTAATTCTTGATTTAACTCATTAAGATAAATATATTGTTTACATAATATCTAACAAAACTAAGAATAAATCTAATCAAAATAAACGCATCTTGAATAATTATTTCTTAATTGATTTAAAATCTTCTATCTCCAATCTTTTACGTTCCCTATTTTTACATCTTTAAATAATTTGTGATTATGTTTCTATATCGGAACAGTGATAAATGTTACAACACCATTCCAATCAACTATTTGATTTCTGTTTTGAAATGCTTTCTTTTCAAACTGAACATCATCTGAAAACATAAAAGTATCACATTTTGAAACTTTTCCAAAAAATCCAAGATAAGGACAAAACTCAGGTTGGTGCATTACTAAATTCATTCTATTCCTCAAAATTCAAATTTCATCTGTTCATATTTTACAACTTTATTAACTATCTCTTTTTTATCAAAAACATATTTACAAGCATCTATATATTCTGGCAAATATCTTTTCAACATATTTTCTCTTAAAAGATTATACTCATCAAAAATAATTTTCCATCCATTTTCTATTTCATCATCAACATAAATTTTCTTTTCTTCTTTAGTCAAACAAAAACCATCTATTTGTTTTTGAACAAACTTATAATTCCCCATCATCAAATGCCAAATCGTATCATCAAAATCTTTCTTTATGAAATTAAAAAATCCTTTTTTCTTGGCTGTATTTAATGCAAACTTACCAATATAAGTATGCACATCTAAACCATTCCACAAAAACAAATTTTCACAATTAGTATCAGCACCATAAGAATACAAATCATAAGTATCACGAATAGTCTGACATTTATCATAATTATAAAAAACAGGAATCAACACTCCTTGTCTTTCTCTATCTAAATTCATTTCATAACACATCTTCAAAAAATTTTCCATCCAATCTGGAACTACATACATAGACTTTTTCAAAAAATCTATTAAATTTAAAATAGGAACTTCTAATCTATATGCTTCATAAATATTATTATCAACAATTTTTTTTATTTGTTCATTATTAAAAATTATCTGTTTTTCATTTTCCCAATCAAGCAAACCACATTTACAAAAATTTCCTTCTTTACCCTTTAAAGAAAGACACATTTTTTTAACAATTTCTATAGCTCCTTCTTCCGTTTCAATTTTCTTTAAATAATTCTCAGAAAACCATTTTATCGTCTCATAATCTCGACAACAATCTTCTGTCAAACAAATTAACATTCTATTTTTAAAACGCCATTTATTTAAATTCCAAGCGATCACTGTTGGAGCTATACTACATTGACAATTTCCCATTCTAATTGCTTTATGTATACAACTAATACTTGTATTGTATAAATGATTTTTTATATCTTTATCAAGGGTATCCAAATAATCTTTTATCATTTCTTACATTTCCTTTCATAACAATTTTATCTATTTATAGATAACAATAAAATTATTGTTATACAAATTTTAATTCATTTTCTAACTGCATATATAAATTCTTTTCCATTTTCATCTTTATAGAAACCTCCAACCCTATATTCACTCAAGTCTTCACAAACATTGTTATCAAAACTCGTAAATAAACTCCTCGGTGAAATACCCATCAATGTGCCAACCTTGCTTTTCCAATCTATCTAACCACCAACCAAACCATCAGAATTAATATACTCATTATCATATTTTTCAAAAGTATAAATCTTAAAAACTCCACTCTAATAATTAATTGTAGTCAAATCCTTTCCCATTCTTTGTAATTGATGATTCATATCAAATTCCAAAGCATAATTCTATTCTCCTTTTGTATTCTGCAAACATTCATCAGCAGTCCAAAAACCACTCTTTTCATTGTTATTCGCATATCTGAAATCAAAATCTTTCTATAATTGCAAAGAACCATTTATCGTAAATCCTCCCGCTCCAACTTTAGAAGGATATTTACAAGCTAAATCAACTTTCAAATAATGTCCACTTTCATCATCTTCATTCTGTATAAAATTCACAATAGTTCCAGGTAACCAGCCTTTTAACATATCTCCACTTGGCCTTACTGGTAAGGTAGCTCCATCTCTTAATCTAAATATCGGTAAACTCATTTTTCTTTCTCCTATTTATTCAACCACTAAATTGTGTGATTCAACACATCCTCATAAACAATCTATGCATTGTTTTTCCAATCACTCACAAAATAGCCATCAGGAGCAATCCATCCTTGATTCTAAAAATCATAAAAAATAAATTGCCTCGCCATCATCTATATAGATGATCTGTATTTTTCAAATCTCGTCATCTCTTTTTCCCCTCTATGAAAAATCTATATCGGCTCCCAAATGCTTAATGACAACATTCATATTTACCTTGTCACTAAACTATTTGTCTGTCAATATCTACTTGATTAACTATTTAGCCTATTCCCTTGTCAACTTTTCCTCATTTTTATTTTCATCATTTTTTTCTTCTTCATATTTTTTACTCAACATCTAAAAACAAAATCTTGTAATCTATTGCAACATACCAAAAGATGCTTTTTCTGTTTCAAAATCATTCTCTACCTAACTATCAAAAGTATTTAATAATAACTAAACACGAAAAATGTTGTCAGCAACAACCACTTTTAAAGAATCATCTTCCAAAGAATTGTTTGTTTCTTTTAACAATTCCAAAGCTATCTTTATTTTGTTTATTGCCGACATGTTTTATTACTTCACTTTCTTTTTACTCTTTGTCTATTTCTTTTCTCTTTTTTCTTGATTTGACATCATCTTTTCATACATATCATCCATTGTCTTCTTGAATCTCAAAAATTGTCCGGAAGTCATTGCAACTTGAAAAATATTCGACATCTAAACAACATCATCTTCACTGTTCACATTGTAAAATTCTATCTTTATTATATCTTTTTGATTAACTATCTTTGAAACACCATCTGCAAAATATACTTCATTCATTTTTTATTCTCCAACTGTTATTTTCTCATAAACACTTTTACTTACAAATGTAGTCATCACCCTTCCGTCTTCCGTCTTTCCTTTTAAAGCATATCTTAACTTATTATCTCCATAACTCTATTTGGCAACAACCTCTAACTCAACCTTCTTTCTATTCTTCAAATCATAAAAATGATACTTCATAATCTTACTTCTCCTTTACTGTTAATTATCAAAGTTTATTTATTAATCTGTCTATCTAATCAATCTTAATATTACCCTTTTGAGCTTCTCTTGTCGTTTGAGATAATTTGCCTATTAAATTACTCACATAACTAACAACATTTTTATATTGCTTCGCTATCCATGTACCAATTCCAACAAACCAATCCTTAATACCAGCAATCCTTATTTCTGATTCAACAGATGCTTTAGGCAAAGATGGCATTGGCTTATCAGGATGTTCTTCATCATATTTCTATTTTCTTTCATTATAAAAATCAGCAAAATCTTTGTCCCAAGATTTACTCGCACCTTTTATCAAATCACTTCCAGTTTTTATGTCAACTATATTTTTCTTAAAAGACGCTTCTATCTTCTACACATATTTATAATACTCTGTTCCATTCAATGTAGAAACCAACAACGCCCAAGCCTATTTATAAGACGGTTGTTTACTCTTTTCTGCCTTGAAATCTATATCCTATACCTTTTCCTGTACTCTCTATAACATCTTATCAACATTCTCACCTAAAGACATGGCACTCGAAACCATTTCTGTAGCTTCTTTCATTAACTTTGACATCTAAACCTATTTGTCAAACTCTTTATATTGTTCCTTCATCTTTTTTTCAAGCAACTCTTTCTGTTCTGTCAAAATATCTATCTGCTTCTGCAAATCAGCAACATCTTTACTTATATCTTTAGATAATTCTTTCCATCTCTTTGTGCCAACAGAAATTTTACTAACTATATCCTCTAATTCATTTTCCTGTAAAGCCACCAAATTCTTAGCTATCTTTATCAATTTTCTTGCAATTATATCTTTCTACATTTTTTATTTCTCCTTATTTCATAAATTTATTCCACTTCTAAATAAAATCTTCTTTGTACATCAAACATTCCTATAACATATAATCAGCTTTACTTATATCATCCAAACTACCATATATCTGAACAGGATTATAATAAGTAAAACTATTAAATCCTAAATTCTATCCCCAAAATTTACTCATACTTTCATTACTGTTTGTAATATCAGGAATAATAAAATCAGTCAACCAATCAACAGCTCCCCAATCATTTACCCACTTATATTTATAACCTTTTTTAGATATAGAATTTCCAGCACAAATGACAAATACATCCATATCCTTAAATTCTATCCCCAATTTCTTCTTTAATCCACAAGCATGTGTTAATACTGGTACAACCTATCTTATACCACCATCAACAACAGCATCCTATCCGTGATTTCTAATCGGAAAATAAAACATCGCCGCACTTGTATCAAGCGATATATCTGTCAACTTTATATCATCATCTGTTCCATCTATATTGTCATAGACCTTAATTTTGCCTTGCGTTAAATTATAACAAGGCACAAACATACTCGTTTCTTTATATCTCTATCGCGTATCTTTTATCGTTTGATCTCCAACCAATAAATCTAAAGACTATTTCAAACCTCTATCACTATACCACGGAATATCAAGTATGTTTTTATTTCTTCTCTTAAATATCTTTGCTCCATTTTGCAAAAAACATTTCTGTATGTCTTTTGCTGTATTTCCTCCCATTAAAGCACAAGCCTAAATACCACCTATACTACAACCACTTATGCTATCTATCTTATTACATAAATCATAATCCTATCCCAAATAACTTAAAAAAGTAGCATCTATCAACCCAAAAAATCCACCACCACCAAGAACCAATAATTTATATCTCTTACTCATAATCACTTACTCCACTTATTTGAACTCTATGTTCTCTATATGCACAAACTTAAAATATAAATTTCTTCATCTGTCAAAAATCCTTGTTCTTGCTTTTTTATTAAATAATTTTTTATCCTTTCAACCTTATCCATAGGATTATTCTATATAACCACATAAACAGCATCCACTATCCCTTGCTTCCTAATCTTCAACTATTCAGACGTGAAACTATTACACCCAACCAATAAAAAACATAACCCAAAAACTAAAATTAATCTTCTCATAAAAATTATCCCTATTGTTAATTATAAATTCTACATATCTATAGCATATATAAAACTTTTATTTTCCAGATGAGCCAAAACCTCCATTCCCTCTGTCTGTCTATTCCAATGCCTGTACTATCTATATAGATACATTAGGAACTCTTGTAATCACCATTTGAGCCACTTTATCATACTTCTTGATATAATATGTATCTTCCCCCAAATTACGCAATATAACACCTATATTGCCTGTATAATTCTCATCTATAGTTCCTGGTGTATTAGTAACTGTAAGCTGTTTCTTTAAAGCCAATCCGCTTCTCGGCCTTATCTGCGCTTCCCATATCCACCCCTATTCATGAGGCAATTTTATATTAATTCCCGTATCTATCAATACCTGACTGCCACCTCTTACTTCATAATCATTCATACTTCTCAAATCATATCCAACATCACTTTCATGTGCTTTTTCAGGTTTGCATCTCTCATCTCTCAAAACAATCTTCACTCTATACATGGTTTAATAACTCCCTTTTATTTTTGTACTTCTAATTTCTTCAACCAATCATATTTACCATTGTTCAATCCTAAAAACAAATCTATTATACTGGGAGCTTTAGGCTCCCTTATCAATTTCATCCCACAACTCTTCAATAACCTGTTGCCTTTTTTATTGTTACATTTCCAACAGGAAACCACTACATTCTCCCATTTCATTTTACCCCCTTTGCTCTTCGGATATACATGATCTATCGTCAATCTCTTTCCAGTTATCCTTTCTCCACAATATTGACAAATATGACCATCTCTGTCTATAATACCTTGTCGAGTAACCCTCATTCCCACATTCTTTATATATACTTTCATTAAAATTACAACTGGCCTGCAAATGAAAAATGTAACTCCATATATCTTCTATACCAAATCTTTCTCTCGTTCTCTGGAATACTCTATCCATTCTTCAAAATCATATCTCTGAAAATTCTCATCCAAAAAATAAGCTTTCCCTTGATATACTTTATCTATTCCATCAAATATACTGCTGATTCTTACCGCTTCATAATTCTTATTTAAAACCAACACCCTTTCATTCTTCTTCATTCATTTTCTCCATGTTAATCATGTTCTCCACAAAAAATTCACATTCTTCATTGAAATCAAAATCTGTAATCTTCTTCTGTAAAGTACAAGTCTATGTTATATCTTCTTTCCTTATATACAAATTACAAACCCCCTTAAAATTATCCGTCTTAAAACTACCATGTAAACAAGGATAAATATTACCATGATCTATTCGAATTATATCATTACATTTTGAACAAATTTTACAAACTTTAAGTCTGTCTATCATCTTGTTTTCCTTTCAATTCAATAATTCTTCTCCATCACTGCACAAATCTTTTTTCACTTTCACATATACATCAAGTTTATTCTCTTTTATAAACGACAACAAATATTCTTTATTTAAAAAATTCTTATATACTTCTTTCAATTCTCCATACAACAATCCAATCAAATATCCAAAATCTTTACCAACAATTTTATTAATCTTCTATATATCATCCTTACAAGTAATTTTATATTCCACTTCCTCATTTATTGTTTCAAACTTCACCCAATTTTTTCTTATCGGAGAAACAAAATTGTTCAACATTCCATAACGCAATTCTCCAAATCTATTTTCCCAACTCCATTTACCGTTTATCCAAGTTCCTCCACAAGATAAAACAAATATATTCCTTTCTCTGATACTTCCAAATTTTTCACATAATCTTTGTATAAAAATACTGTTATTCTTGCCATAAAATTCACAAAACCTGATCTTCAAACAATCCTTTTCTACCATCAAAAAACAATAAGTATATCTCTTTTTAATCGCTGAACCATAAACTTTTTTTATCTCATCTCCAAAATCATAAGGCTTAACTTGATTGTCCGTTAAAAACCCATTATATCTATCCACATGATAAAAATTGTCATACTTACCATCAATATAACCAAATGACAACTCACGACCATTCACAAAAATTACCTTGTCACCAACTTCCATTACCATTCTCCTTGATTAAGTTTTTTGTTTACTTATATATATATAACAACATAAAAAAAGAGTGGAATTTTTTATCTTCCACTCTTAACAAACATACAGGTCAATCTTATCTTATTATTCTATCTCTATCAAATCTTCAGTATCTTCTTTGTTCTAAAACGGTATGTCAATTTTCAACAAACCATTCTCAAACTTAATCTTGATTCCTGAACGATCTATATTACTTGGAAGTTTATAACTGTTCTCAAAGGAACGATACGAAATACCACTCTTCACAACAGTCTCATTTTCTTTATCCTGCTTTTCCTGTTTCTCACAGCGAACCACAAGATAATTCTCCTTTGATAAAGTTACTTTTATCTCTTCTTTCGTAAATCCTGCCAACGCATATTCAAGCCTATATCCAATAATATTCTCTCCTTCTTTCATTTGTACAATATTCATCGGATATGTCGTTTTCATTCCAACCATATCATTGTGGAATACTTCACTGATTATTTCATCAAATAAATCTCCACAAATCGGATATGATCCAAAATTCTTCCTAATCAAATTATTCATGTTTATCTTTCCTTCCTGAAAACCCTCATCAGCATTTTCTTTTTTGTTTTGAACTCTTTTTCACAAGACATTCCAGCAACCTGTATGTTTATTTTTTATTTTACTCAATCAAAACTATTTTTATTTGTTAAAAAACACCTTTTCTCCTTCAAGTTTTATATTTCCTGCAAAACAATCTTTCAAATCTATTTCTTCAAATAATCTCACACCAAAATATCGCTTCTCTTTATCCACACATTCTTTCGCATATCTTCCATCTGCATTTTCATGTTGATTAAATCCTTTATATATTTCCAATTTGTTTGTATCTAAATTAATTATATAAGCATATTCACAAAATAAACTGTCTTTCAAAAATTCATGACAATCTTCAAATTCTTGATTAATCTAACCTTTATCCCAATTCCACACATCTCCATTCCCAACAAATTCTATTTTTTCATAAATATCTATCAGTTTCTTTATATTCTTCCCTTTCAAAAAACACAACAGCTCATTGCCTAATCCTTCAAAATAACTGTCAAAATGATTATAACCAACCTTATCAATTCCATTCATCCTGACACCCAAAGCTCCTCTTGTACTCATCTCTTATTTCTCCTTTCTCTTAAATATAATATTTACCATTATCATAATCTACTTCACCAATCACTCGTTCATCCTCTTTCCAGGAAAATTTCCATTCCAAAAAATTACCATCTTTATCCAACACCATTACATTTGTAAAATACATCGGCCCACTACTCCATGGAGCAACTTGTATGTGTTCCCTATATATCTTCCCTTCTACCTAAACTTCTCTTCCATATATCTCTTCAGGAAAATTAAAAGCATAAAAACCAATAGGCTCTTTCGTCCTATGCACTCCTTTCTGTTTGGAAAACCATTCTTCCCCTTCTCTCGTTAAACCTATCCATTGATCGCTTCTACTCATCTTTCATTTCCTTTCATATTTATTCAATTCATTAAAAAAATTGGTCAACGTTTCTTCTCTCAATCTCCTGCACACTTCTCTATAAGCCTCTTCTTTGGTCTTAAATATATCTTTTTCTTCTATAATTGATGTGCCTATCAAATAATTCTGTATATCTCCATTCCTCATAAAAATATCTTTTATATACGACATATAAACCGTTCTTGACAAGAAATTTTCTATTCGAAAATCAAAATCACTTAATTCAGCAAACGAAGTCTTTCTATCATATAAATTAGTAAAAATTATATAATAAACTTTTTCGTCTCTTTTAAATTTAGTCATAACATGTCTCCTTTCATTTTAACCATTCAGGCTCTTCTCTTACAGAATATTCAAATTTACTCAAAACTTTTTTCTTATATCTATAATATCTCCTATATGATTCAACTATCTCATCTATATCATTACCTCCTGTTTTATATTCTTCCAACATACATTTCGGAAAACTTGTCTCTTTAAAATTTATCACCGTTTCTTCTTCTGTTTTCCAATATTTATTGTAAAGTCCTTCACATTTATGCACCTTTCCATATCTTAATCTGTATTCTTTCAATAGCCACTTCAAATGTATCTTCAACCATTCATAATTATTCCTGTTCTCCAAACATCTTACACACGGATGATTCTTGTATGTTATCTTATATCTTTCACCTCCTAATCCATTCATCCTGTCTGTTGTACTCAATAGTTGAACACTCTCCAATATCATCTTCACTATATGCTTATTACACATATATTCAGCACTCTTCTTGGGGTCTTTATCTAATACAAAAATATTCACTATCCTAAATCCTATTTCTTCTTCCTATTATATATCTTCTTACTCGGTATCACTTTCTATACAGGTTTGCAATTTCCCCAATCCCTCCTCACCTGTTCAGCAATACGTTTCTTCCTCTTTTTCTTCTTCATTTCTTTCTCTCCTTGAAAAAACAAACAAAAGGTACAAACTAACTCATAATCATAACCACAAACTAAAAATCAAACATCACTTCTACCATCTTGTCCATCTCTTAATTCTCCTTGATTAAGTTTTTTTTACTTTGCAATATCTATATAACAACAAAAATTATTGATTACATTTTTTTCTTACAAATGATATAAACTTTCTTTCATTATCCTGCTGACATCATAATTTCCACAATATCTTCCATTATTCCTTCTCAAATTGATTATGAAATCTTCTTCATTGTTCTATAAAAATAAATTATAGTATATATTCAACTCAGCTCCTATCGCTTGACTGCGACTTATCCCTGCCCAACAATGTATCTGTATGTCCTATCCTCTCATATACACTTCATCAGTAAATCTCTTTATCCTCTCTGCTATATCTGTCGTAAATCCTCTTAATTCACGCTTTTCAGCCTACTTATTATAAAATGGATGTAAAAGATTGTGTTCCTTGTTAAACTCCGTTATATCATCAAAATATAACTTCAATATGTTCTTTC
>Ga0256405_10010542_pt1 | contig 12163 bp, 8 predicted proteins | sample RumenRJG_02DNA_FD_189096 | JGI IMG/M metagenome (GOLD analysis project Ga0256405, IMG submission 189096) | Bovine rumen microbial communities from Lethbridge, Alberta, Canada - RJG_02 | ecosystem: Host-associated > Mammals > Digestive system > Stomach > Rumen | place: Canada: Alberta | collected...
TGACATTGAGTATACGGTAAAGTATCTGAAGGGGGAGGACGAGGCGGTTCTCTCGCTCATGGATGCGGTGGCCTTTTCGCTGCAGACGGATAACGGAGACCGGCTCATGCCCTCCGGTACAGAGATACGTGAACCGGTTTCCTCATCCACGTCTGTTCTGCAGCCGGATGAGCCCGGCGCGGCAGATACGCAGAATGGGACATTCCGTGCGGAGGTGACCGATCTTGACCGGCTGGATAACGGCGGTTATTTCACCCTCAGACTGTACCAGAATGCAACCTATCCGGCAGAGAAGGTGGAAGCGCTTCAGGCAGGTGACCGTGTGGAGGTAAAAGGAACCGTGTACACGGTGAAATCCATGGTCAGGCATGAGCCGAATGTCATTGAGCTGATTCCCGAGGAGGAAATTTACGGGTATATCGTCTTTAACGGCAAAAACGGCCGGTACACGGTCATGGTAGACGATGAAACGGTAACGGCGTTCGTTTCGGAGGTAAAAGTCTGGATGCCGCTGGCCAATGATTTTGCCTTTGCCTGGGTTGAGGCCAGTGATGAGGCGACGGTCTATGATGCGGACAGTTTTGCCAGCCTGATCCGCCGCGGGGAAATAGCGGAACTGACGCCGGGACATACGACGGTCCAGTTCCAGGACGGTCTCCTGATATCCATCCTGTACACGGATTTTACGGAGTGAGAAAACCGGGGGCAAACATGAAAAGAAGGATACTGGTGACCGGGCCGACCGGTTTTGTCGGCGCCCGGATCATGGATGCAATGGAGGCGATTCCCTGTCCGTCTCTCCGGGAAATGAATGAGTCCCGGGTGCGGGAACTGGTGGAGCAGACGGCACCGGATGTGATCATTCATACCGCGGCGCTGTCGGATATCGGGCAGTGTCAGAAAATGCCGGAGGTTTCCTACCACGCCAATGTGGAAATCCCGCTCTGGCTGGTTCGCACAGGCGTCCCGACAGTGATTTTCAGTTCGGATCAGGTCTACAGCGGACGGACAGAGCCGGGCCCGTACACGGAGGAGCAGGTCAGGCCTGCCAACCTGTATGCGGAACACAAACTGGAAATGGAGCAGCGCTGCCTTGAGGCGGCACCGGATACGGTGCTGCTTCGGGCCGCATGGATGTACGACATGCCCAGATACGGCTGCAGGAACCGGGGAAATTTCCTTGTGAATATGCTGCGGCAGGAAGAGATTGCCTTTTCCTCCACACAGATACGTTCCGTGACCTATGTGCGTGAGGTGGCCGCCCTGATGGAAAAGGCCATGACCCTGCCGGGCGGGGTATACAATTTCGGCAGTGAAACGACGCTGCCCATGCTGGACATTGCCCGGTGGCTGGCTGATACACTCAGGCTGCGGATCCGGATAAAGGATGTCGGCCCCCGGCATGATCTTGCCATGGATACAGGCAGACTGAAGAAATTCGGGGCGGCGTTCAGCACGGTACAGGAAGGATTGCTTCAGTGTATTCAGGACTACAGTCTGCTGGAAACCTGAGAGGGTAAATGGGACTTTCCTGCAGCTCAGCCTTTGATAAGCAGGATGCAAAAAATGGAGAAGGTGAACATGGAGAAACCGGACTGAACCGGGTGATGGGAGGCGAGCAGATGAAAAGGTGGATTTTGCTGCTGGCACTGTTTCTGGTCTGCCTTGCTGAAACGGCATGTGGGGCCGGACTGTATTCGCTGGCACTGGTGAAAAAGGATCAGGTCAATATCCGGAAAGCGCCCGGCGGACAGATGGTGGACCGGCTCCGGAAGGGGGAATGGGTGAACATCCTTGGAACAGAGATCCGGGGCGGCAGGGAATGGGACCGGATTATCGTCTCCCGAAAGACGGATAATCAGGTGATCTGCGGGTATGTGGATGCCGCCTTTCTGGAGGATGTCACCGAAATCTATTCCGGTATCACGGAAGCAGCGCCGGGAGACCGGCATATGCTGCTCCGGGATGCGCAGGGGCGGGTCCATGCGGCAGGGGAGTCCTTTATGGGCAATCTGTCGGTGTCCCACTGGCCCTCTGTCAGGCAGGCCGCCATCTCCCGCTTTACCAGTGCCGGGGTGGATGCCAATGGCAGGCTGTATACCTCAGACGGGGATTCACGCCCGGACTGGCTGGGAGAGATGAGCAATGTGGACCGCATTTTTCCCTGCGCGGAAGATTTTGAACTTTTGGTATTTCGCCTGCAGGACGGCCGGATCTTCTGTGGTGCGGAGAACTTTGCCGCGCTTTTCCCGGAACGGTACCGGAATGCAGATCAGGTGGTGTTTACCAACCGGTTTTCTGCGGCGCTGCAGGATGGAATCGTGCGGGTGACCACGGAGAATCTGGAATTGGAAAAGGTGCTGTGCAGTGCGGAAGGCCTGGGGAATATCCGGAAAATTGCCTGCGGCGAGGCAACCCTGTACTGTCTGGACACGGCTGGCACGGTCCATGTCTATGCGGCGGATCCGGCACTGCTTGAGGCAGATGGACTCGGCGGAGTGGCGGATATTGCCGCGGCATCCTCCTTTCTGGTGACCCTTTCGGATGCCGGGGGGCTTCGAATGTTTGGCGGCATGATCGTCCGCAACCGGAATTACACCGTGTTCTCGGAGGACCGCAAAGTAAATTTCAGTGATTTCCTGGCGGACTGGAGGAATGTGGCAGAGATTCGGGCCAGCTGGCGCATGCTCATTGCACGGCAAAGGGATGGACACATTCTTGTCCTGTTTCCCAATCGCTATGAGCAGTAGGGGGCGGAACCGGGAACCTTCAAGTGTGTAAAGGCATGATGAATGAGGATAGCCCGTGCCCGGGAACGATTCAAGATTGAAGATCTTTTCGTGCCAGGCGGATACGTTCCTTTTCCATCCATACATGGAAAGCAGGGACTATAGCGTTTCCAAAGTCAGGGACAACATTCAGGCCGTCAGATCATGATGGCAGGGGCCGGGAAACCGGCCCCTTTACTTATGCCTGGCTTGAATGTCACGAGTCCTTTTTCGCTATTTCCGCAGGTGAAACTACACTCTTTGCTAGGGTATATGTGGACAGGATCTTTTTTATAATGCTTCTGAGAATCTGGTATTGCCGATGCATTGTGAGAAATATGAACCATGATTTAACCGGAATTGACCATACAATCTGTTGTAGTACAACCATACCTGCAACACAAAATATCCTGTCCGGAGGTATTGAACACAGTTGTTTTTTTGGAGTATAATCTAACAAGTTTTAGCTACACAAACTGTATCATAGCGTACTTATATAATTGTTATATAACAGAAATAAATGTGTGCGATAATGAAAAAATGCGGGCAACAGCCCCCCCGGAAAAATCTATAAAAAACATGAGCTTGGTATTCATATGGAACAGAGATATACTTTCACAGCTAGCTGGATCGTAACTGCGCCTTTTATGGGCTTGTGACGAAACGGATTATGGCATACGTAATGTAAAACGTCGGATTTGACGGACAGTGTCAAACCCAAAGAAAAGGCCATTGCGAGAGATGTCGTTACGTTCTCTCAGCAGGAAGTATTTATGCCAGCAGCGTGATTTATGGAATGATTTTCAGATTACAGAGTGAAATGGGTCGAAAGACACCACAAGCCTCATATACATGCAATCTATGGCGATGATGAAATTGTGATTGCGCTTGACGGCGAAGTGTTGGAAGGGAGTATTCCGATTAGGCAGCGCAAAATGTTGGAAGGCTGGATGGCAATTCATGAGGACGAGCTGATGGCCAATTGGAGAATGCTAAGCGCGGGTGAAGGCTACTTCAAAATAGAGCCGTTGAAATAAAGGAGGATGAGTTATGCTGCGACCAACCGCCACAAGTATATTTCCGGAGGATAACTATATCCTGAGAATTGTTTTCGACAATGGGGAAACTAAGCGATTTGATGTAAAGCCTTATATTCAGGGAGAATGGTATGGAAAGCTGGCAGACAGGCAGTATTTCTGCGCTGTCAAGACGGATGGTTTTACTGTAGTGTGGCCGGAAGGACAGGATCTTTGTCCGGATGAAATATATGACCTGAGCATATCAGTCAACTGGCGGCAGTTGGGAAGATTGCAATCTGAAAAACAGACGCAGACTGCCAATAAAATATAGAAAGGGGCTAGACAGCCATGCGGAATAGAAATATGCTTTCATTGCACAGCACAGCACAGCACACATAGCATGGGCTGACTGCGCTCTTTCTGCGTCCTCAAATCATGGGACGCTTACAACAGAATACAGCATTTGCGGCCATAACTTCCACTGGATGTTTAAGGCGCGGGACGGATAACCGTCGGTTATTGATAAGGGGCTTGTATGCCTTTTGTCAGGTCCGGCGGTTTTTGGCGTTCCTTTCGGAGCGGCAAAATGGAGCCAGTAACAGATGAAATGTGAATACACAGAATAGGGAGAAAGAGGAATACACATATGAAACAAAACGCAAAATGGAATCTGTTGCGCGGACTTTTCTGCCTCGCGCTGATGCTTTCGCTGGCGCTGGGGCTGCTGCCGGGGATGAGCTTGACGGCGTATGCTGTTTCACCAATATCAATCACCACAATACCTACTGCTGGGAAAATTACTTATGGTCAGACGCTGGCAGACACCACTCTGACCGGCGGTACTGCCAGTGTTGCGGGTACCTTCGCGTGGAAGAATACGACTATTGCTCCCGCTGTGTCTGACAGCGAAACAACAGAATATGATGTGGTATTCACCCCGACTGATGGGAACTACAGCACGGCGGAATGCAAGGTCAAACTGACTGTGAACAAGGCAGACCCGACGAACACCGTGGGGCAGCTGAGCGCATTCCGCGGACAGACGCTGGCGGATGTGACGCTGCCCACGGCGGAAAACGGTAAGTGGAGTTGGGCGGACGATACGACTACCACGCTGAATGAGCTCGGCATGACGACCTATATTGCCAAATTTATCCCAAATGACACGGATAACTACAATACGCTTGATAATGTGTCTGTGCAAATTGAGGTTGCCGAGAAACCAATGGCTGTGCCTGCCACCGTCACCGCGAACAACCGCACCTATGATGGAACGGAGAAACCGCTTGTGACCGCAGGCGAAGCTTCCGGCGGCGAAATGCAGTACGCTCTCGGAACCGCAACCAAAGCCACTGAACCTTATACCACATCCATCCCTGCAAAAACCGAAGCCGGAACCTATTACGTGTGGTACAAAGTCAAAGGGGATGAGAACCACAGTGATGCAGCACCTGCCGGTCCGGTTACAGTAACGATAAATGCTGCTAGCTTAAAAAAACTGTGCGATCCGGAAAATGGCGGAAGAGTGGAACTGGTGAGTTCCGGGGAAGATTATGTTGGGTATACGGCTATTCCTGCTGAAGGCTGGAAATTCCTGAAATGGACTTTCAATGCGAATGTATCTGGTATAGGCCCACAGGAGTTTTCAGGCAAAAACGCGTTTTTTATGTTTACGGCGACCGACATCGTTGCTCATTTTGTGAAGGGCGATGACGAAATTGTCACCATCACCTTTGACGCTGCCGGCGGCACGGGGACTATGGCGCCGGTTCAGATTGAAAAAGGGTCTCAATATACATTCCCGAAATCTTCCTTTATCCCGCCGGCAAACAAGGTGTTTGCACATTGGAAAATCGGGGAAAAGCAATATGCGGTGAATGACATAATAACCGTGACGGCGGATCTTAAAGTGACCGCGGTGTGGGGGGATATAGAAAGCAAAATCGTGACGAATGATTTGACATCTGTCCCGAAAGAATTAACAGAGAAGTTCTCCTCAGTAACTGCGCTTGAGAATGCGCTCCTGAGGGAGCTTTCATCCAACGGGCAGATCGCCTCCATAGAGAACTGCGTATTTCAGGATGCGGAACTTATGGTGCTGATTGACGGTGGGTGGGTCAAGGCAACAAAAGAGAACTTCCCGAAAGACAAAAAGCTGTCTGTTACGTTCTTATATCCCGCCGGAACCGGCCGAAATACGCATGATTTCTCGGTGGCACATATGTTTACGGTGGCGATGCATGACCATCTGCCTGGAGAGATTGAAAAACCGGCGGTAACAAAAGGGGAAGACGGAATCACAGTAGAACTGGATGGTCTGTCGCCGGTGGCGATTTCCTGGACAAAGATCGACGAGAAGGCAATTGATTCGCTGCCTCAGACGGGAGATACAGAGAGACCGCTCATCTATGGACTGGTTGCTCTGGCTGCCTGCATCGGTGTCGGATTATTGATAAAGAAGAAATAAACAAAAGGCACTGAGCGTCTCTTCCTAAACGGGGGAGACGCTCTTTTTAGGGACTTGGATTGTGGCTGAAAGAAGAGTGGAAGCTGGCGTGCAATTCGGACATCCGTTCCAATAAAAGCGGTTCGTAGACGTTTGAAGTTGAACAACTGCCGCATGCAAGCACAAAGAGTTTCTTTGCTGAACTCCTTGATTTTCGACGGACAATCTTATAATTCGGAAACATGGGAGATGTAAGTATGGGAAGCTTTCCAGAAGGGACTGTCGTCTGAAGAGAGTGTGGCAGGGATTTGTTAACAAGGCACTTGGGAGTCTTTTTCAAACGAGGATTTTTGGAAAAACTGTCTATATGGCACATGTCAAAGGGTGCCTTTATTCTGCTTTCTGACGGAGAAGCGGATACGGCCGGATGCCGGTGAACGGACAACAATGATCCGGGACAGATGAGACAAACCGGACTCGGCACCCTCCGGATGAGGCGGATGATTTTTGAAAACAGGGACGAAAAACTTGACGAGGACTCCTAAAAAAAGTAAACTGACAGAGTGATTTTTCAGATGGATGCGGGGTATTTATCTAAAACGGATCGATGTGTCTGATAACAAGCTGAAAAACGGAACCTGTCAGAATGGAGACAATCCAGACGGATGAGATGAAAAGGGAGGGAAAAACATGTCAAAAGCACAGACAAAAGCAGAACGGCTTCAGTTTACGGAGGAAGCACGGAAAATTGTGGAACAGCTGTCTCTTGAGGAAAAGGTTTCCCTGATGTCCGGAAATATTGATATTCAGGGAATTCCGCCGGAGAAAATCAGTGAAGTGCTGGGCGGAATGCTGGCCTCGGAGGCGGATCATTATAACGTTCGTCCGTATGCGGCCGGCGGGCTTGAACGCTTCGGGATTCCGCCGATGAACTTCTGTGACGGACCGCGCGGCGTGGTCTGTGACAATGGAAAGACCACCTGTTTCCCGGTTTCCATGGCCCGCGGTGCCTCGTTTGATCCGGAACTGGAGGAGGAGATCGGGCACGCCATTGGCCGGGAAACCCGGGCATACGGCGGAAATCTCTTTGCCGGTGTCTGCATCAACATGCCCTATAATCCGGGCTGGGGACGCAGCCAGGAGAGCTATGGAGAGGAGACGAACCATATCGGTGCCATGGGTGCAGCGCTGGTGCGCGGCGTTCAGGCGGAGGACGTTATGGCCTGTGTCAAGCATTTTGCATTCAACAACATGGAAAATGCCCGGTTCAAGGTTTCCGTGACGTGCGATCAGCGGACGGAGAAAGAGGTCTATCTGCCGCATTTCAAGGATTGTATCGATGCGGGTGCCGCCTCGGTCATGTCCAGCTATAACCGGTATAACGGCGTGCAGTGCGGCCATCATCACTATCTGCTGAAAGAAGTGCTGAAAAGAGACTGGGACTTTGACGGATTCGTCATGTCTGACTTCTGCTGGGGCGTAAAGGACACGGTGGAGGCAGCAAACGGCGGACAGGATATGGAAATGCTGTGGACGCTGGAGTTTGGAAAGAAGCTGGTGCAGGCCGTCAGGGACGGTTTTGTGCCGGAAGCGGTGGTGGATGAGGCAGCGCTGCGCATCGTCAGAACCATTCTTGCCTTTGACCGCGGCCATAAGGAATATGACATGTCAGTGGTAGGGTGTCAGGCCCACATTGACCTGGCCAGACGCGCGGCCCGTGAGGGAATCACGCTGGTCAAAAATGAGGGTGTGCTGCCGCTTGACCGGGCAAAGGTCAGGAAGATCGCGGTCATCGGCCATCTGGCGGACAAGCCCAATATTGGTGATTACGGCTCCAGCCGTGTGCGCCCTGCCTATGTGGTGACCCCGCTTGAGGGACTGCGGAAAGCCACGGATGCGGAGATCCTCTATGCGGACGGAAAGGACCTGGAGGAGGCAAAGAAGGCAGCCGGGGCGGCAGATGCGGTGGTCTTTGTCGTCGGATATAACCATGATGACGAGGGCGAGTTTGTTGCGGTGGATGATGCAGATAATTATCTGGGCGCCACAGGCGGTGACAGGAAAAAGTCCCTGGGCCTGCATGAGGAGGATATTGCGCTGCTGCGGGAAGTGGGACCGGTGAACCGGAACAGCACGGCTGTTCTGATCGGCGGAAACATGATCATGATGACCGAATGGATTGACGCGGTCAGCAGTGTCCTGATGGCCTACTATCCGGGCATGGAAGGCGGAAACGTGATTGCCGAAATCCTGTTCGGCGATGTGAATCCCTCCGGGAAACTTCCCTTTGTTGTTCCGGTCAGAGAGTCGGATCTCCCGTACGTCGACTGGGAGGCGACCGATCAGTACTACGAGTATTATCACGGCTATACCCGTCTTGAAAAGAAAGGCGTTGCGCCGCTGATCCCCTATGGGTTCGGGTTGTCCTATACGACCTTTGACATTGCGAAGCCGCAGGTGGATACGGAGGGGTCGGAGCTGGTTGTACGGACAGAGGTCAGCAATACCGGTTCCCGGGACGGCGCGGAGGTCGTTCAGGTGTATGTGGGCTATGGACACTCCGCAGTGGACCGCCCCGTGAAACAGCTGAGCGGGTTTAAGCGGGTAGAGGTTCCGGCGGGCGGAAAATGCCCGGTGGAGATCCGGATTCCGCTGGAGAAGCTGCGGTACTATGAGCCGAGTACGCGCACATGGATCCTTGAGGACATGGAGTATCCGGTTTTTGTGGGCTCAAGCGAAGCAGAAGCGGACCAGAAGTGTGTGACGGTTCATCTGAAGTAAGGATCTTTCCGGATGACACCGGTCCGGTCATCTGCAAAGAGAAAACAGGTTTGCCGGATTGAACCGGATGGGAACGGCGGACTGTAAAATGATCCGGCATTCATTGCGAAACATGAATGCCGGATCGTTTTTGTCTCTGACGAGATCCCTGCCGGTTTTTCCTGAACATTGAAGACTGGTCAAAAAAGGCCGGATGCCTTATAATACAGCTCATGCTCCTGTGGAAACCAGAGGAGCGGGTTTTGACGCAGTTTGTCAAATAACATTGGAATGCAGCGACCATTGATCAACAGGTCGCTGAGGAGGTAAGCGGATGAAAACAATCGTAAGCATAATCCTTACTGCATTGTTGCTGATGGGAGGCATTGCGGGCTTTGCGGAAGAAGCGGCCGCCGGTTTGCAGAAGGATCTGGTGATTCTGTTCACCAGTGATGTGCACTGTGCAATTGACAAGGGCTGGGGATATGCCGGCCTGTATGCGATGAAGGAAGGATTGTCTGCCAAAAACCATGTGCTCCTGGTGGATAATGGGGATGCCATTCAGGGTGAACCAATCGGCACAATGACCAAAGGTCAGGCCCTGATCAACATCATGAATGTGATGGGGTATGATGCGGCGATTCCCGGCAACCATGAATTTGATTATGGAGTGCAGCACTTCATTGATCTGACATCTGCCGCAAACTTCTCTTATATCAGCTGCAACTTCAACAAAGAAGGGAAGCTGGTTTTCCCGGCCTATGTGATGAAAGAAGTAGATGGCGTAAAAATCGGATTTGTCGGGGTAACGACGCCGGAAACGACCATGACCGCGACGCCGACCTATTTCATGAACGAAGAACGGACCAAATTCATTTATGACTTCATGCAGGATGAAACGGGGGAAAAACTGTATGCCGCCGTTCAGAAGGCGGTGGATGAGGTCCGTGCCGCGGGTGCGGATTATGTGATCGTGCTGGGTCATCTGGGCAATGAAGCAGAATGCCGGCCATGGACGTATGCGGATGTGATTTCTCATACCAGCGGCATTGATGCATTTCTGGATGGGCATTCGCATGACAAGGAACAGGTTGTCATGAAGAATAAGGATGGCAAGACGGTGGTTCGTTCCGGCTGCGGGACGAAATTTGCCCAGATTGGTGCACTGACGATTACCAAAGACGGGCAGATTTCCTCAAAAGTGTATGCCTGGAATCAGGATATCCCGGCTCCGGAACTGCTGAACCTGCAGAATCCTGCCTCAGAGGCCGTTCATACGGAAGCGGATGGGCTGAATAAGAAGCTGGAAGAAGTTGTTGCCATGAGCACGGTCGATATGATGCTGTATGATCCGGTCGCGAAGATGGAAGATGGCAAGCGTGTCCGGATTATGCGGACGACAGAAACCAATCTGGGCGACTTTTGTGCAGATGCCTATCTGAATCAGGCCGGCGATGCGGATATTGCCATTATCAACGCCGGCGGAATCAAGCGAGAGATTAAAAAAGGGAATATTACGCGGAATGATATTTTGGCGCTGCATCCTTACGGCAATTATCTGACAGTGGTTCGCGTGACCGGTCAGCAGGTACTGGATGCGCTTGAATGGTCTGTCCATGCAATGCCGGAAGAGTTCGGTGGTTTTCTCCAGGTGGCCGGGATGACCTTTGAGGTAGATCCTACCATTCCGACTCCCTGTGTGGAAAAGGACAAAATATTTGATCATGTGGATGAAACGATGGAACGTCGGGTTCGCAATGTATTGGTCGGCGGCAAACCGATTGATCCCAATGAATATTACAGGCTTGCAAGTACGGATAATCTGCTGCTGAAGTTAGGGGATGGCTATGCCATGCTTCAGGGCGCCGAGGTGCTTCAGAAGGAGGTCAAACTGGATAACCAGCTGCTGATTGATTATATCACCGGACCGCTGAACGGCGTGATTGGGGAGACATACGCGGATTCCTATGGCCAGGGCAGAATTGTCGTGGCAAATTCCGCGAAATAATGTCGGATGGTTTTCATCACCCGGAAGGTTACCTTCCGGGTTTTTTAGACAGAAAGAAGGATACCGGGGGATTAACAAATGATGTCATGGAAGAGGTTAAAATGGTTGAAAAAGATCGGATGCCTGCTGCTTTCACTTTTGCTGCTGCTTTTGTGCAGTGCTGTCTTTGCAGAAGAAGCGGTCACCGGCCTGCAGAAGGATCGGGTGATTCTGTTTACCAGTGATGTGCACTGCGCAGTTGACCATGGCTGGGGATATGCCGGGCTTTACGCGATGAAGGAAGGACTCTCTGCCAAAAACCATGTGTTTCTGGTGGACAATGGGGATGCTATTCAGGGGGAGCCGATAGGGACAATGTCAAAAGGTCAGTCCATTATCGATATCATGAATGTGGTGGGGTATGATGCGGCGATTCCCGGCAACCATGAATTTGATTTTGGCGTGCAGAACTTCATTGAGCGGGCGTCTGCGGCAAACTTCCCTTATCTCAGCTGCAACCTCAACAGGGATGGAAAACTGGTTTTCCCGGCGTATGTGATGAAAGAAGTGGATGGTGTAAAAATCGGAATTGTGGGGCTAACGACGCCAACAACGCCCAGTACCTCGTCCCCAAGCCTTTTCATGAATGAAGAAGGCACCGAATTCATGTATGACTTCATGCAGGATGAGACGGGGGATAAACTGTACACCGCGGTTCAGAAGGCGGTGGATGATGCCCGCGCCGAGGGGGCGGATTATGTGATCGCTGTTGCGCACCTGGGGAATGAGGCCGGCAGCAGTCCATGGACGTATGCAGATGTGATTTCTCATACCAGCGGCATTGATGCGCTTCTGGATGGTCATTCGCATGACACGGATCAGGTTGTCATGAAGAACAGGGACGGCAGGGAAGTTGTTCGTTCCGGCTGCGGGACGCAATTTTCAGAGATCGGCTCACTGACGATTTCCAGAGACGGGCGGATTTCCTCCAAACTGTTTTCCTGGAAACAGGATATTTCTGCTCCTGAACTGCTGAATCTGCAGAATCCTGCTGCGGATGCCGTTCATGCGGAATCGGATGAACTGAATCAAACCTTGCAGGAGGTGGTTGCCTCAAGTACGGCTGATCTCGTGATCAATGATCCGGTTGCGAGGATGAAAGATGGTTCGCCTGTCCGGATTA
>Ga0256405_10010543_pt1 | contig 12162 bp, 6 predicted proteins | sample RumenRJG_02DNA_FD_189096 | JGI IMG/M metagenome (GOLD analysis project Ga0256405, IMG submission 189096) | Bovine rumen microbial communities from Lethbridge, Alberta, Canada - RJG_02 | ecosystem: Host-associated > Mammals > Digestive system > Stomach > Rumen | place: Canada: Alberta | collected...
AGTCCCGCCTCTTCGCTGCCCGAAATAATGACGCCGACTTCGGTATGCTCGAGTTCGATGCCCTCGTCTTTCAAAGCTTTTAGGATTGCGATGCCCATATAGCAACCCGTGAGGTTGTCGTTTGCGCCGTCGACAATCGTATGCTCGTCCCACATAAAATACATTCCAACGAGCAACGGCACGAAAATCATCGCAGCGAAGCTCATGTAGATAAGCACGGGCGAGTATGCGACGAGCATGTTGTCAAACACGAAGTTTTGCACAAAGAACACTCCGTTTGCACCAAGACGTACCGCCGCCGCGATATTCAGCCCTTGCCATATAAGTGCGCCGAGGATGCTTGATACGAGGTGCGCCATGTGGACTTTGCCGCCGAACTTGTTGTTTACAGGCCAATTCCAAACTGCGTCGGGGTGTCCGTTGAAGAACACTCTACCCTTGACTTCTCCCGTGCATTTTTTGATTGCCGTCACGCTATGCCCCGTCTTCTTCGGAAAGAACACGTCGACGACTTTTTTGTAGAAGCCGAATTGCACGACGAGGAGCAACATTCCGAGAAAGTTGATGACGGCGCCCGCAATCGGCACGAAGTAGAAGAGTACTATGCTGGCAAGCACGAATGAGATCGTAAAGTAGAGCCAACCGAAAAAGGCGTTTGGATGCTCCGTAAATTCCTCGATGTCCGCGCGTTCGCATCCGCACTCGGACTTCATATAATCAGCCATATATTCGCAAGCCATTTGCTCTCCGAGACTGCCTGGATCGCGCTTTGGCATATTCTTGCAAATATGCGTGATTTCTTTGACCATAAAGTCCGCACTTTCAGACTTTTTGTCAATGAGTTTTTGAAGTTTTGCCATAATTTACCCCCTTATAGAAAACTATCAAAAGCGAGATTTTATTCTGCCCTTTGCGCCTCAAAGCGTTCGAGTTTTTTGTATTCAAGGTGCCAGTAGAACTTGCGAAGCGGCGGGCAAATCGCAAAGAGGAAGGTCGAAAGCCCAAAGAGTTTTGACGGATTGACGGACTTTCTGCCACGCTCTAAACCCTTCACCATCTTTCTTGCGACAACTGACGGCTTTTGGACGGGGAACGGCTTTTCTTTGATGACTTTGTCCTTTTGCCCTTCAACCGCCTTTTTGAAAAATCCCGTGTCGGTGGCGATCGGATAGAGACAAGTGAGTTTCAAGTTTTTCGGCATCTCAAGACGGTAGCCTTGTTGGAAGCCTTGAACGGCAAACTTCGAAGAGCTGTAAAGCGCGTAGCCCGGCATCGCCATCTTGCCGATTGCGGAGACCGTGATCGCCATGTGCCCCGGTCTTCCGTTCAAATATTCAACGTACTTTTGGACGGAATAGATCGGAGAATACACGTTGACTTTGAAGATATTTTCAATCCTCTCCCAATTCACGTAGTCCATCGTCTCATAGTACGGGAAGCCGGCATTAGCGTAGAAGATGTCGATTGAGCCGAGTTCTTTCACCGCCGTATCAAAAATGAGGTCAACGTTCTCTTTGGTCGAGACGTCGCACTGCATTGGAATAACCTTGTTTTTGTCAAATCCCTCGATTTTGTCCGTAAAAAGATCGACCGCAAGGATTTTGTTGTCACCTTTGACGAGAAGTTTGAGAACTTCAAGTCCTATGCCGCTGTTTGCGCCCGTAAGCACGATGGTTTTGCCGTTTATCATAGTTTTCTCCTTATCATAACGCGTGAACGCGCAAAAATATGTTATATGAATAGTCTAACATCTAAAAACTGCAATTTCAATACTCAAATTCAAAAATCTGTATTAAAAACAAAAAAAATGAGGATTATTTTTGCAAATCCTCAAAGCATTTCGTCGTTTTGGCTTTCAAATCGTCAAGCCCCGAATCGTTGCGTATCACGAAGTCGGCGATTTCAAAGTATCTCTTTTCATCAACTTGCGCTCTTATCCTTGCCAAAACTTCCTCTTCCGTCATGCCTCTTGACGACTTGAGTCGTGCAATTCTACTCTCAAGCGGAGTCTCCACGAAGACGATTTTGTCAAACGATTTCTCCGCTCCGCTCTCAAAGAGAAGCGGTACTTCCACGACAAGCGGACTTCTTTCGTCGCTCTTGATTGCGTCAAGGATGAGCGGATGCGCAAGCGAGTTTAACGCTCTCCTTGCGTTCTCATCCTTAAAAATCAAATCGGCAAGCGTTTTTCTCACAATCTCGCCGTTTTGTACCGCGCTCGGAAAGCGACGAGCCACTTTCGATATGTAATCGGGCGTGCTAAGAAGGCGAGAGTTTATCTCGTCCGCGCTCAAAGTTGCGACTCCCATTTGTGCCACGATCTTCATCACTTCGCTCTTGCCGGAGCCTATTCCGCCTACGACTGCAATTTTCATGATTCTAACGATATATTTGTGCGGTCTTCGACCGTGTGTTAATTGTCGTGTGTGCTGTAAAGATTTAACTTACAATTGATCCCATGATGTGCCGACTTCTTCGTCGACCGTGAGCGGTACGGAGAGTTTGACGGCGTTTTCCATCTCGTAAACGAGGATCTTTTTGACTTCTTCGAGTTCGTCATTGTGAGCGTCGATGATAAGTTCGTCGTGGATTTGAAGGATCATCTTCGACTTCATCGGCTCAAGACGTTTTTCGACGCCGAGCATCGCGAGTTTGATTATATCCGCGGCAGAGCCTTGAAGAGGCGTATTCATCGCCATACGCTCCGCGCCCGAGCGCACCATGAAGTTGGACGCGCCAAGATCGGAAAGGTTTCTACGCCTGCCGAGCATCGTGAGAGCATAGCCCTTCTCTTTCGCGCTCGCCACGCAACCGTCCATATATTCGCGGACTTTCGGGTGAGTGTAAAAATAGTTGTCGATGAACTCCTGCGCCTTCCAACGAGGGATCGAAAGGTTAGCTCCAAGTCCAAAACCGCTTATGCCGTATATGATGCCGAAGTTGACGGCTTTTGCGTCTCGGCGTTCGGACGGCGTGACGTCTTCGATGTTTTTGCCGAGAATTTGCGAAGCCGTAAAGGCGTGAATATCTTCTTCGTTTTTAAACGCGTTGATGAGTTGCTCGTCTCCGCTGAAATGCGCGAGGAGTCTGAGTTCTATTTGCGAATAGTCGGCGGACACGAGAGTGCAGCCCTCGCTTGCGACAAACGCGGATTTTATGCTCTTGGCGTCCTCGCTCCTCGTCGGAATGTTTTGAAGATTCGGGTTTGTTGACGAAAGCCTGCCCGTCATCGTAATGCATTGATTGTATTCCGTGTGGATTTTGCCTCTCGACACGAGCGGTTGAAGTCCTAAGACGTAAGTGGATTGAAGTTTTGCATAGTGGCGATATTCGAGGATGAGCGGGATGATGGGATGCTCGTTTTCAAGATTTGAAAGCACGTCCTCGCTGACGGAATACCCCGTCTTCGTTTTCTTGCCGTGCTTTAAGCCGAGTTTTTCAAACAGCACCTCTCCGAGTTGCTTTGGAGACGCGACGTTGAAGGTCTCGCCCGCAAGTTGATATATCATCGAAGTGAGGTCGGAAAGTTTCTTTGCATACTCTCCTTCAAGGCGTTTAAGCACGTCGGACGACACGCTGACTCCCCTCTCTTCCATATTGCGCAAAACGACAAGAAGTGGCTTTTCTACGTTCAAATAGAGGTCGTAAACCTGCTCTTTTGTCATTTGCTCGATTAGATTTTCACGCTCTATAAGCATCTCGACGGCACCTACTTCAAGTCCGTCCGCACCGAAAACTTGTTCGATATTTTTGATAGGCGCGCTCTCGCGAGCAAGGTGAGAAGCAAGCATAACGTCAAAGAAGTCGCCGTCAAAGCCATAAGTCTTCGAGAGTGATTTGAAGTCGTAGCAGACGATCTCTTTGCCCTGCGACGCTTCTCTCACCGCCGCCACTGCGTCGTCAAAATGGAGACCTTCGCTGAAGAGGTCTTCCGCTCCCTCAACGACGTATTCGGTGTGTTTGTCAACGGCAAAGCGCACGACGTCGCCAAGGACTATAGCCACTCTTTCGCCTTTGATTGCCCTCTTTACGTCATCCGCCGTCGCAAGCGTTTTGACTTCTTTTTCAACGGTGATAGCCTGTAGTGCCGCTCCCTCTTCAAACGTCATTCTGTTTGCAAGCGACGACATCTCAAGTTCAGAAAGAATAGAACGGACTTCACCGGAATATACAGGCTCAAACTTAAGTTCGTCAAGCGTCACGTCAATCGGCACGTCGCGATTGATAATCGCAAGTTTTCGGCTGAGAATAGCAAGGTCTCTGCCCGCTTCAATCTTCTCGCCGAGTTTGCCCTTGATCTCCCCCGCGTGTTTTAGCACGCCATCCAAAGAACCGTAGTCTTGAAGCAGTTGCTTCGCCGTCTTCTCGCCAACGCCGGGTATGCCCGGAATATTGTCGGACGTATCGCCCATGAGAGCCTTATAGTCTATAAACTGACTGACTGTAAAGCCGTCTTGCAAGAGTCTGTCCTCATCGTAAACTTCAATCTCGCTGACGCCCTTTTTCGTCCAAAAAACTTTGGTCGTCTTGCCGACGAGTTGAAAACTGTCTCTGTCTCCCGTGACGATGATGGATTCCTCGTCAAAACGCTTTGAGAGGGTGCCCAAGATGTCGTCGCCCTCATAGCCTTGAAGAGCGACGATTTTGATGCCCATCGCGGTTATAAGGCTTTTGAGAGGCTCAACTTGCTGACGAAGTTCCTCATCCATAGGCTTTCTCGTCGCCTTATAGCCGGAATACATCTCGTGGCGAAAAGTCGGTCCGTGAAGGTCGAAAGCGGCGGCGATATGCGTTGGATTTTGCTCTTTGATAAGTCGCAAAAGTATATTCAAAAAACCGTATATCGCGCCGGTGTATTGACCCTTTGAGGTTTTTAAGTTTGGCAGAGCGTGGTATGCCCTGTGCATCAAACTGTTGGAATCGAGAAGTAATATCTTGGTTTTCATACCGCCCTCTTTATTCTTAGTGTGTGCAGTCAAAATAGTTTAGTCGCTCGTCAAAAAGTCTTTGAGTCCGTTTTGAAGAGCGATATAGCCGTCCGCATACCCCTTTGCCATAAAACGAACGACCTTGTCGTGCGAAAACGTCATCGCCTTGCCGAGATATACGCGAGGCGTGATGTAGCGCACTTCCACGTCGTCGCCAAACTCAAACTTGCGCTTTGGCTGTTTGTCCGAAAGATTGGTTCGAATGACGAGGAGTTTCTTGTAGCCGTGACGGGCGATGAGATTGACAGGCATATTGTCCCACACCCCGCCGTCTATATACTTTTTCTTTTCGATGACTTTTGCGGGAAGTCCCGGAAAAGTTGCGGACGCGATAATGAAGTCGACGAGTTCGCCCTCTTTTACGTCGTCTTTCATGACTTCGACGGGTTTTCTGTCGCTTAGGTCATAAGTCACACAGCCGTAGTCGATAGGACTTTTTCGCAACTCTTCTTCAGACACGTGCGAACTCAAAAACGCCGAACATTGCGCGTGCGTCTTCTTAAGGATTTCGCGCACGGACAAAACGCACTTGCCGACGTACACGATTGTGTCGAGGTCAATGTCCTTGTCAAGAATGTTGTGAAGATATTTCATATCGATCGGATAGATCGTGTCCGTGTCGATTTGCTTCCACATCTTGTACATCTTCTCGTACCCGCCCGTGGCGTAAATCGCACCGTTGACCGCGCCGATAGACGTGCCGACAACACCGTCAAAACGAATGCCGGCTTCTTCGATTGCACGAATGGCACCCACTTGGTAAGCGCCCTTCACTCCTCCGCCTTCAAGCACTAAACCGATTTTTTCCATATAATCCTCTCTCCCGAACCGGTGTCGTCTTACGTATTTTATTTATTTTAACATAGATATAAAAATATTTCTATATTTTAGAAAAAATAATTTGATGTATTAAAGTAAATATAACAGAAGCGAGAAGTTGTTTGAGAGTGGAGTGTGAAGAGCTTTTCGTCCGACACAGTTTAAAAAAGTGCCGTTGTTTGACTTTAAAATAAAACAACCCTTCCTGCTCTGCCAGGTTTCCATGCCTATTCTATCAACTTGCCATTGTTTGACTTAAAATTATACCCCCTCTTTCCCAAGGGCTTTTCAAACAAAACAATCTAACAAAGTGACGTTGTTTGACTTTAAAATAAAACGACCCTTCCTGCTCCGCCAGGTTTCCCTACCTGTTATACAAGTTGCCGTTATTTAACTCAAAAATATAACACCCCTCTTTCCCAAGGGCTTTTCTCCCCACCGCGAAACCTATTGAACACAAGTTGCTCACTTTTAAGGTCAAACAAGACTACCGTTCGCAACCTTGCTATTTTCTACACAAACAATCCGTCGCGCTCCGGGGAGACATTCGGCGCTCGCGACGAGTGCTTCCCCTAATTATGCCACTTCGCATTTTGGACGGCAAAGCCAACAGGATGTCCAAAATGCTCGTACTGAACGTCCCCGCTCGGCACTCAAATAGACCTCGCCATTGCGAGGTCGGCTCCGTCTTCGAACGAGTACTTTGTTTTACCGGCTCGTCTTCGAACAGTCAAGTAGTATGACGGGCTCGGCTTCGAACGAGAAAGCGGTTTGACTGGCTCGGCTTCGAATAAGTTTTTAATTCTTCCACAATTCCACTTTCCACTTTCCACTCTCCACTCTAAAAAACCGCGTGAGAGTGATGAGAGACAAGGAAACAAGAAAAGGCACACAGCCTAATGTACATAAGCGTACATGACTGGGTGCCTTTTTTGCAGTTGACGAAGTATATCGCGCTCTCACGCGGTTTTTACTCGTGGAGGTGGTTGATTAAGTCAATCCCATCCGGCACCTTACTCTCCGGAGTGATCGGGCTCGTATTGTCGTAGAGATACATGTGGAAGTCAAGGCTCTGGAAGATCGCGTGGAGGAAGGCGTAATCGTCATCCTCGATGACTTCGAGATCGTGCGCGTCAAAGTGTCTGAAATTCTTGTCTTCAAACGACGTCTTGAGATAGCACTTTTCGCTCTCCGGGAAGTTGCTGACGCCAACACTGACGAAGCCCATGTGGAACCAAATCTCAGCAGGCATACCCTCTTTGCGCGTCCACTTGTATTTGAACTGATCCATTTGAGGATGCGTGTCGACGAGTGCGCCGATCGCTTGTTGAATGAGCGCGTTGACCTTCTCGTTGCCGGTGTTGAGCATATTGGTTGCGGAAGCAGGCTGCCAGTTGTAGAGGTCAAGGAAGCCCGTCTGATTGAACTCGGTGTTATAGCCTTTTTCAACGAATTCTTTGATGATATACTCATCGTTTTCAGCCGGATCCGCCTTGAATCTTGGAGTGTTGGCGTCAATAATCGAATATCTGTCATAAGAGATACTCGCGAGAGTGCCGAGCATATTGGACGCGACGACGTTGTGCATTGAAAGATGCGTATAGTGCGGATAAATGAGAGGTTCTCCGTCCATCACGACTTCGTCGAACGCCGTGCGCACGTACATTCCGCATTGCGCAACGTTTCTGAGTACGCACCCATCGTACGTGACGTCTGCGTTATAGAGGCTTGACACTTTGATGCCGTTTTCAAGCAAGCAGAATTCAATGCGAATGTTTTGAAGGTGCGCTCTGCCCCACGTGTTCGGGTTCCACTCCGTGCTGATTGTCTCGACGTCAATGCAGTCGCCCCAAAGTCCCTTCGTATCGTCGTTGGAGAATGAGGACTCGTCGTCGCCGAGGGTGTTGACTCTGACTCTGACGTTCGAGAAGGTCACGTCACTCCAAGCAACGTGGAATATCTCAAAGTATTTGTCCGCAATAAACTCTTTCCACGAATAGACGATGTGGTTGTTGCCGTACACGCTTCCGTAGAGGTCAAAGCGGGAAATGTCGTTGAGTTTCTTGTCGCCCTTTTGATTGAAATAATCTTGGTCATAATAGGCGTTTGCATATTCTTGATCGAGTGGGATATCGTCTCCGAGGGTGATCGCAAGAGTCCTGCTGCTTGAAATGTAGCAGTCTTTGCCGTGATAATCCTTTGACAAAACCTTGTTGTCGCAAGCGTAAGCCTCTTGATCAAAACTCGCTTGTTTGAGTTCAAACGCGTCGTGGACTTCAACGCCGTAAACCACGTTGTAGGCGACTTCCGCCGTAGTATATTGCGTGAGCGCTTCGTATTTCGGATACTTTGCGGACACTCTGATTACTACCATTTGTCTGCCCTCGCCTTCAAGTTCGTCGCCGTCAAAGACGAGTTTGTTCCTCGTCTCATTGTCAAAGTGCGCGAACTCCGTGCCTTCTACGACTTCAAAGTTGTACGCGCTGTAAAACTCTGCAAGTTTTGACTCTTCTTCCGGCTCGCCTTGGATCAAAACGAGAACGCTGTTCGCCTCTTTGGTGTTGTCAACTTTGACGTCAACGTACCTATGTGACGCAAAGACCGTCTCTCTTGCGATGCCGACAGCGTAGAAGAGGTTGGTACGGAGAAGTCTCATCGTCTTGACTTTGCTTCTCACGTTGAGTTCTATATCTGCGCTCTTGTCGCCTACCGTCGCCGTGATCGTGACGACGCCCTCGGCAAGACCTTTGACTACTCCGTTTTCAACGGTTGCGACGCTTACGTTTGAAGACGTCCATACGACAGCGCCGAGAGTACCCGTCGCCATATCGTCCGCATAACGAACTTTGAGCGTGAGCGTTGAGCCTTGCACTTCAAGAACAAATTCGTTCAAATCTTCTCTATTGTCAAAGAGTTTTGCATTGTCAATGACGATATCTCCGCTTTCGCAAGCGTTGATCGTAAACTCTTTCGTGCCGTTTCTCAAAACCACCACGTTGTCAACGACCGTGATTTGGTTTCCGTCTTGCACACCGCCGCTTACGACTGTGTAGCCGTCGTCAAGTCCGAGTTCCGAAAGCGTAAGCAAAGACTTTGAAGTCGTGACTGAATTGCCGTAAATCGTGCTTGCACCGGCCTCAACTTTGATTTCAAACGGAGCGGAAGATACAAACGCCACTTCGCCTCTTTCAGTTGAATAAACGCTTGCTCTATGTGTGATATGCGCCGTGCCGACGCCGACAGCCTTGACAATGCCGTTTTGATCAACTGTCGCAACGCTTTCATTGTCGCTTGACCAAATGACGCTGTTGACGATACTGTCGATTGGAACGTAATTTGCAGAAAGCCTGACGGCCTCTCCGACCACGAGTGTGGAATCTTCCTCATCTACCGTGGAGATAGTGACCTTCTTGACGTCGTAGCCAACGATTTCCACTTGAATATCAACCGCGTGTAAGCCCGCTTGCGCTCTGAGTTTGAACGAGCAATAAGAACTGATGCGGACTTTGCCCGTCGTGTTGGACTCAACTTCTTGATCATCTTCGTCAACGAGCATAGCCACAGGATTGACTCGGCTGACTTCGCCCATATGATCGAGATAATAGTAGTAGGATTGTTCGTAGTCGTCGTCAAGGCATTGGAGTTCTTCAAGCGTCCAGGTGACAGTCTTGTCAGTTGCCTTTTCGGGATAGACCGTGACTATGACGTGGTCATGGATATCAAAATCAATACTTCCGCTTGCAAACTCCGCGTTGTCTATGACGATTTCTCTGACGGGATTGCCGTCAACGTCTTCAATCGTGATATCTTCAACCGCAAAATATGCGTCGATTGATACTATTGCGCCAACCGCCAAAACGATGAGAAGGATGACGACAGGGATAAGGATGAGGATGCCGATCATAACTTTTTTCATGTCTTCGCCCTCCCCTTATGGATTGATCTTCGTGTAGCGCTTCTCAAGGTTGACGAACATTAGAGAAGCACTTGCCGCAAGAAGTATTGCGGAAACAACCGTAAGCACTGCGTACACGTCTTCGATGTGGTTGATGCGAACGATCGTCCAGTTGCCTATCTTGAGTGGCAAGAAACTGAATATCATAGCAAAGAGACCGTACGCAATCGCAACGACCATACCGACTATCATTGAAAGCGCAACGTTCTTGTTGGCTTTGACGAGTTCGCCATCGCCCGCCACGTTGAAAGTCGGCATCTTGACGTCCGCCCACATACTCAGGCAGGTGAGCGCCATAACCACCATTTCGCAGATGCCGAGCATCGCGACTACGTCAACAGCCGAAAGCATATTGCCACCCTTTGCCGACGTATAATAGCCACCGGGCACAGCGCAGCAGAGCGCGACGGAGATGACCGCCACGATTGAATACAGGAAGAACTTTGTGAGAACTTGCTGTGTATAACTGACGGGGATAATCTTCGTAAAGTAGAAGCAGTTGCCTTCGCGAGAAATGAACGTGGAGGCAAATGACACGATAATCGTGACGAAAATTATGATTATCATAAGCGTAAGTCCCGGCATTATGCTCGCGCCGATGCTCTTCGTACCCATAGAAGCGGCAAGGCGGTTGCAATAGAACACCATAAACGGTGCCGCGCACGCCATCGCGAGATATTGGAAGGAATAGTTGAAACTTCTGAGAATAAGATAGAACTCTTTGTGGAGCATCGCATGGAAACGATTGCGCTTGTGATTCTTGATTTTCTTTTTGAAAGACGTCTTCTCCGTCTCAATTCCGTAGAGAATCGTCCTATAATACGCCCGCGTCGTGACGAAGAACGCACCCACACCGAAAACGGCGTTGACAAGGAAGATATAGAGGAAGTTGAGAGCCATCTCTCCGCCCGACATACCAAGATACTTCTTGCCGTTGATGAGGTAGGCGTACCAGTTGAACGGATAAGCGTGAGACGCAAACGTGCGATATCTTTCAACTACGTCAGCAGAGAAAATGTTTTTGTTGCTCTCCATCAAATAGTCAACGATGTTGCCGAGCGCGGACAAATAAAGCACGAATATTCCGCAAACTGCCGCTATCGTCAAAATGAGGATGAGAAGGAATTGGTTTTTGACAAGGTTCATCACCTTCATAACCGGCACGGCGATTACGTTTGCCACGAAGAACGGCAAGAGCGATGAGAACAAAATGACCGCGATATACGCAAAATAATCGCCCGCCGCCGCTTGCGTCGTCACACCAAAGGTGATGTAAAACGGCAAAAGTATCGCAACGTTGACCACAAGATTGTGAAGGAAACAATAAATCCACTTTGACACCAAAATCTCCTGTCCGCTTACGGGGAACCTGAGCAGGAGTTCGTTGTCGCCGTTCATATAAAGGTTTTTGATGATAGTGCCGGTTGAGACGACGGTGGCAAGCACCATAGAGCCCATCGTGGCAAGAGTCAAAAACTCAATCGTCAAGTGTGCTTTGTTGATAAAAAGTTTGCTTAGATATACGATACCGAGTATCAAAGCCGCATAAACTACTATGAAGAAGAGGTAGTTGCCGACTTGCAAAATCCTGTTTTTGACGCCCATCTTGTTGACGGAGCCAAAACGGGATTTGAGGTCGAGTTTAAACAGCGTCCTGACACTCTGCATAGAGAAGTCACGTTTCGCTTTTTCCATCATTCTTCCTCCGCTTTTTGCTCTTCTTTTGCGGGCTCTTCGGCTTTGCCCTCTTGTTTGTCTTCGTTTTCAAAGAGCTCGTCCACGCCGGCGACGCTGTTTTCTTCAGCGGTATTCTCCGGGATGTAGTCCGGACGCTCTTTTTCGCTCTCTTGCGCCGCATAGTCAATGAAGAGACGCTCGTCGTAAGTGCCGGTCGCTTTGAAGAAGATTTCTTCAAGTCTCGTCTTGTTCTCTTCAACCGTGAGGTCCAAGATGTCTATGAGTTTGCCGTCGTTGACGATTGCCGCTCTCGCGCACAAACGCTTTACGAGGTCGAGGTTGTGGCTTGAGAAGAACACGGTCTTGCCTTGCGCGCAATGTTCACGCATAAGCGCGATGATTTGAGCCGTGGATTGAGGGTCGAGTCCCATCATAGGCTCGTCAAGCACCCAAAGCGCAGGATTGTGGATGAGCGCCGCGATAACGCAAATCTTTTGCTTCATACCGTGTGAATACGACTTTATCTGTCTATCCATAGCAAACTCAAGACGGAAGAGGTCTGCGAGTCTGTTCATACGCTCTGTTCTGTCCTTTTCGCTGACTTTGTAGAGGTCTGCGACGTAGTTGACGTATTCTCTGCCCGTGAGTTTTTCATAGACGGAGTGGTTGTCCGGCACGTAGCCCATATTCATCTTTGCCTTGATTGGCTCTTTCTTCATATCG
>Ga0256405_10010551_pt1 | contig 12156 bp, 11 predicted proteins | sample RumenRJG_02DNA_FD_189096 | JGI IMG/M metagenome (GOLD analysis project Ga0256405, IMG submission 189096) | Bovine rumen microbial communities from Lethbridge, Alberta, Canada - RJG_02 | ecosystem: Host-associated > Mammals > Digestive system > Stomach > Rumen | place: Canada: Alberta...
AAGGAAGAGCTATGGACTACCTGATGATGAATATTTCTTTTTAAAACTCTTTGATGCCTCCAGACAAAAATGGAGGGCTCAGATTGAATAGAGGATCGTTGATCCCACATTTATTTGTACTGAGCCAGAATTTTTTGATAGATGATAGGTCGAATAAATCATTATTGCTGATAAAATCACAGCAGTAATAATCAATATCTTATGTAAAGTTCGTAAAGAAATACCATCTGTCTTAATATGATCTACAATCATTTTCACGACTCACCTGATACTTTTTAGTTTATATTTTTCGAGCAGGAAACTGTTGCATTGAGACACTGCATAAAACTTATCCTAAGATAATCACTAAAGTAACACTATATTTTTTCTACCTAAAAAATTCTGCTAGATATGATTTAAGATCGATCTTAGTAGGTACTGCAATACCAAGTTCATCATAGCAGGTTTTTACCTGTTTATTGGCCGGCTCTACATAAACCGTATCTGTATTTTTATCATGGAAACACATCAGAGACTGACATTTGCCTATTAGTGCAGTTAACGAATACATTGAGCCTTTTCGCTTTTCCTGCAGTTTCTGTCTTATTATGGAGTCTATGATATCGCTGAGAATTTTACCTCGCACGGTTAGGTCGCTCCACTTACACAAAGGCAGAAGTTTTAAATATTCCTTATCTGTCTTAAACGAGGTCTCTATATTGGTTCTGCAGAAATAGTCATCCAAAGCCTCTGCTGGTGTCTTAAAGTAATTTGCAATAAGTACGAAATATCCAAATTTTACCTGATACCAGTTTTTCTCTCGGTTGGTTAGGGATTCATATTCCTCAGTATGAGTTATCATATAATCGGTATTTCCTTTAAGAGCATTGTACTTATCAACATATACGTAGCATCTGACCGGAATATCGAATATATTTTTAGTCACGGCCTTACCAAAGTAGACATGTCCGCCTCTAACAAAACTGTATTTTGCCTGGTTAAACTGTTCTTTCATCTCTCTATAAAGCTCTTTATAAGGGTATCCCCTCTTTGCCGGCATTCTAACCAAATATTTCTTTTCAGGAATAGATGCCCATTCTTCTTGCAAGTCAAAAGCTGTAATAAGTTCTTTTGAGGCATAACCTGCGTCTAGCGTATATCCATTTATCTTTACTCCTAGACTTACCTCCACATCCTTACTGATGGTCTGAAGGGTTCTTATGTCCAATATATTTCCAGGAATGATGTCATACCATATTGGCAACAGCGTTTTTTCATCAAGGATCATAACCAGTCGCATTTGAATGGATGTTGCTGATAGTCCATGCAAGCACAGAGCGTTAAAAGGAGAGTCAATGCTGTTTGGCAGTGGAGTGGAATCCACAAAGCAACCTTTACCAAAATCAGGATTTAACTTCCTCATTAACCCACAGTAAGCGGAGAAAAAAGCAACTCGTGAATTATCTTCACCCATTGATGAGAAATAATTGGTATCAGATTTCAGACTGGCTAAAGGAATCTCAGAAACACAATAAGATACAAAGGATTTTGCAACAAAGTCATCACAGGTAATTTTTGAGCCATCGCGTAGTATCACGTGTAACAGATGACATAAAATTCTTTTCTGAGAAATGCGGTCATTAAATGCCTTTTTGATTACATCCCATATCCCTGAAGATTTCATTACTTCCATCAGAACGTATGCATCACCAATGACAGTATGAACTGAAGTTGCTGGAAATATCGTATTTATAACCTTGTCATCAATACTCTGTGTCGCAAGCTCATCTTTTGTAAGAGGTAATGAAAATGAATCTAGATCTGCGTCATAAACGACAAGACCACGAGTCGGTGATTGAAATAAGCCTTTACGCTTACCGTACAGCTCCACAACCTTACCTAATTTCTCACGCACATTCTGTTTGGCATGATATTTTGTGTCAGGCTTGTATACGACATCAATAATTGCTGCTGTTCCAGAAACTATTTTCCCAGTTTCGTCAGTTTTTAACTTCTGAACACGGATAAATGCCATTAAAACCGCCCTATTCCTGATTGTATGTAACACTATATAGTGTTATTATAAATCACAAACAAGGTATTTTCCATGAAAATTTATTATTAAAAACAATTAGTAAGATATTTTGATAATATAGTTAAACTTATAGTGTTGCTTTTGTGTTTATCCTAGGCTTATTTTTTAGTTAAGACAACCAATAAAAATGAACTAAAAATCTTCATTCATTATTCTTAGGCTGTTATTACTCAAGAGATTATCTATTGAGAATAGCAGTGCTCAAAAAAATAAAATTTTTTACAACTGTGTTTTTTATTTTGTCATGGCTTTATTAAACTCATCACACCATTAACAGCAACCCCCTCCTATTTAGTAAATCCTGGCAAAATATCGATTTATTGTGTGTAATATCCTACTATAGCCATTGCTAGTTACGTGTTTTATATCAAAAAATTGAGATTGTACTTGCCTTGGAAGTCACTGTTTTACGTTTTGATAACAAACTCCCTACCACCAGTTGCAATAATAAAGTTTGCTTTAACAATTATATGCGCTGATTAACATTCCCCCAACCTACATTTTATTATAGCTGTATATTATATAATGTGATTTATAACGCAACCCTAAGACTAATCACTTTTTGGTTACTGAGATCAATGCAGTTTGCATTTTCGTATAGATATACATTTATAAATTATGAGCTAACCTAAAAAAAAACGTGTCTTCGCAAACGTTTACGAGTGCACATAAAATTTTTAAAATATATTTCTTTTTTCTCTTCGTTATGATTGCTATTTTTCAATAAGATTTAAATTATTAACATATGACAAATAAATCCTACTATAAACAATATCTTTAAAATCAACGCGCAATAAACAAAAACAAGTACTAAATGTAAAAATAATTGTCTATTAAACAAAGTACAGGACAGGACTCTATTTATTATAATTTTCACTTTTTTGTTTAAAAAAATTTTTAATTAACACAAATCATGTAACATTATTTACTATGAAAATAACAGAATACGCCTTAAGTAGGTTACAGATTTTCTTGAATACTGCCTTCAGTACTATAAGAAATTACTGCTTTTATTGTTCCAACCCATTGTAATATAAGTAATTATTATATTTAAATCATTACACTAACTAGTTTTTTGGCAGGAATTATTCTTATGAATTTTCTATTTGATTTGAAATGAAATTTTTTAAAATAATTATCGTAAACGTTTACGGTATATCATTAATTCACGTTTTTAGTGATTTTTCGATATTTTTACGGAATTAATGAGAGTGCAATCACAAAAGTTTATCTAATTCATTGTAGATCCTTTTTTTGATTGGATATTATCCACACTGTTCTTGATTAGAAAAAGAATTTACTCTCTATTTCTAAAACACATGGGAAAAAAATGAATAGTGAAATGAAAAAGGATTTTATAAACTAAATTGGGTACAGCGTATTGGATTTGGCGCCGGTGATCTTGCGCAAAACCTCATTTATCAAACGGTATGCATGTATCTTCTTTTCTTTTATACCGATGTATACGTGCTAGGTAGAGATGCCGCTCAATCTGCAGGTCTTGCCGGAACCATGTTTCTCGTGGTGAGGATTGTAGATGTGATATGGGATCCTCTAGTCGGAACATTTGTTGATAAACATACCCCTTCATTAGGAAAGTATAGAAGTTACTTGGTATTAGGTGGAATTCCACTGACTATTCTTGCAATAGCCTGCTTCTAGGATGGATTTAGGCCATCGCTTGCGTATGCTTATGTGACATATGTGGCAATGTCAATGCTCTATACTCTTATCAATGTTCCCTATGGTGCATTAAATTCATCCTTAACTAGAGATACTGATGAAATTACCATATTAACCTCAGTGCGTATGTTTATGGCCAATATTGGTGGTTTATGCGTATCTGCAGGTGTTCCTATTCTTGTAGCTGCTCTCGCTGGAACGGATATTCCATTTGAAATGGCTTTATTTATGGGTTTAGGTTCTCTTCCTTCGTTTATTTTCATGCCATTGGTTCCAGCCATAAAAAAGAAAATAGGAAAAAAACAAATGTTTTATGTTTTTTTATGCGTTGCAATCATTGACATGGCTCTGCTGTATATCATAAGCACAGTTGGAACAATAGAAGAAAATATAACTCTTGTTTACATTGCACAGTTTATTAAATCAACCGGCGTGATTGTTGCCACGGGTTATATGTGGGCACTTATTCCTGAAGTCATTTCCTATGGTGAATATACGACAGTCCGTAGAATTTCAGGTATAGTCAATGCGTTAACAGGGATCTTTTTCAAGGCTGGTATGGCTTTAGGCGGTGTAGTACCAGGTTTTGTACTGTGGCTTGTAAACTATACGCCAGAAGTTGCTGGTGCAAGCAGTCTGCTAAGAGATTCACATGCTTGTTTTATCTGTATGCTGATCTATGCCATAGTCGGTCTAGGTTTGTTGATATTCTGTTTCTCACAGACTAAAGAACGAGTTGTCATGAATGAAGCAGAAACTCAAAATGTTAAAGTTTCAGATTTGTGGACAGAATTTCATGCGTAATCGTCCATTAAGGGTTGTGGCACTGTTCTTTATAACTTCATTTGCCATGATGTCGGTTGGAAATGCTGCGGGTGCATATTTTATGAATAATATGGAAACCTTACCTGACTTGGCCCATGAAGGCATTCGCTGGCTGGTTTGTGTAATTCCTGCCCTGCTGCTTGTTCTTGCTATGTTCATAATTACTAAATATGAACTTAGCGATGAAAAGATTGAACAGATAAATAAGGAAATCGAAGAGTGTAATTTAAAAGATTAGACGGATATTTGAGAAAAGAACGCAATCAATCTTTCAAGCCCACAGTAAAACTGTGGGACGCTTAATGTCTTACAAAAAATTTAACGTAAGGAGTATCGTGATGAATCCAAGATATCTATATCCACAAGATTATATGGCAGATCCTGCAGCTAATGTTTTTAACGGTCGCCTGTACATTTATCCAAGTCATGATTACGATAGTGGCGAGGCTTTTGATGATGATGGTGGCCATTTTCAGATGCGAGATTATCATGTTCTCTCCATGGATGATGTTATGCATGGAGAGGTAACTGATCATGGAGTAATCCTTAGTGTTGATGATGTTCCATGGGCTGAGAAACAAATGTGGGATAACGATGTTGTGGAAAAGAACGGTAAATATTATCTGTTTTTTTCTGCAAAAGATTATAACGGCGTATTTCACCTTGGTGTTGCCATAAGTGACAGACCAGAAGGACCTTTTAAAAGTGAGGCTGCACCAATCATAGGTTCCTATAGTATTGATCCATGTGTATTTAAGGATGACGATGGAGAAGTCTATTGCTACTTTGGCGGTCTTTGGGGTGGTCAGTTGCAATGGTATCGAAACAATAAACTAAAACCAGCTGCATCAGTGGGTGAGAAGAATTTCAATCCTACCCTTCTCCCTACAGGAAATGATGAGGCACTCCCTTCAAGAGTAGCAAGAATGACGAAAGATATGCTACAGTTTTCTGAAGAGCCTAAGCCTGTTGTAATCCTTGATGAAAAAGGGGGGCCTCTGCCTGCCGATGATCCTCACAGATTATTTGAGGCTTCATGGACATTCAAAAGAAATGACACTTACTATTTTACATATTCAACTGGTGATAGCCATTATCTTTGTTATGCAACAGCCTCAAATCCATACGGTCCTTTTGTCTATCAGGGAGTAATTCTAGAGCCTGTTTGCGGATGGACTACACATCATTCAATTACACAATATAAGGGACAGTGGTATATGTTTCATCATGACTGTAAACCATCTGAAGGCAAGGATTGGTTAAGAAGTCTCAAAGTATTGCCTTTTGATTTTGAGGCTGACGGAAAATCAAAACCATGAAATCGGAATAATCTTGATTCAATTTCCCATATACACAACAGTTGTGAGTGCTGTAATTGAATGACACGGCAACCATCAGACTCTGACTGGATGCTAAAAACAACTGATGTACTCTAGAAAAAACTTAGTGTCAAACTAAGTTTTTTCTTCAGCCTGTAGTTGCTATTCGACAGTAACTGATTTGGCAAGATTACGTGGCTGATCGACATCAGTACCATTGATGACAGCACAATGATAGGCTAAAAGCTGTAAAGGAATGGTAAAGAGGATCGGCTGCAGAACTTCAGGGCAGTCTGGCAGGTTGATGATTTTAGATTGAGAATCGTTCTTGATGTCACTCTCACCCGACTTGAAGATATAAATAAGTGCACCACGGGCACGTACTTCTTCCACATTGGAAATTAACTTATCCATAAGCGCATTATCAGGTGCTACCACAACAACCGGCATTTCTTTATCAATAAGGGCAATTGGACCATGTTTTAACTCGCCTGCAGCATAGCCTTCAGCATGAATATAACTAATTTCCTTTAATTTAAGCGCTCCCTCAAGAGCGATTGGATACATTATCCCACGACCTAAAAACAGACAGTGGCGCTTCCCTGAAAACTTCTCAGCCAGTGACTGAATATTCTTATCACAGGCTAAAAATTCCTCACATAGGGCGGGTAGTTTACGAATAGCCTCAATAATGTTCTGCTGCTGTGCCTGTGCTACGCAGCCCTTCTGCTTACCAATGATAAGCGCAAGCAGCAGCAACGAAAGTAACTGAGTGGTAAAGGCCTTGGTGGATGCAACGCCTATTTCAGCGCCAGCCTTGGTAAATATGGTAAAGTCAGATTCGCGAACCAATGATGAGCCATTTACGTTACAGATACAGATACTGTGCTCATATCCCTGTTCTTTGGCAATACGTAACGATGCCAAGGTATCCGCAGTTTCTCCAGACTGCGAGATGGTAATAAATAGACTGTTAGGCTTGACAACAGCCTTGCGATAACGGTATTCAGAGGCAATTTCGACATTAGTTGTGACGTGGGTTAGCTCTTCAAACCAGTATCTGCCGACAAGCCCTGCATGATAAGAGGTGCCGCAGGCTACAATCTGAATATTATCTAGTTTTTTGAAGGTGTCACTGTTAATACCAACCACAGTTTCAAGGGCAATTTCATCATTATCAAGTCGTCCCAGCAGCGTATTCTGTAAAGATAATGGTTGCTCAAAGATTTCTTTTTGCATGAAATGGCGGTATTTGCCTTTAGAAACACTTTCAGCGTCAAGATCGGATTCTACTATGTTTTTTTCAACCTTGTGTCCGTCTAAATCAGTAACCTCAATTGTATCGGTGGTTAAAACCGCCAGCTCGTTCTCTTCTAGGTAAATAAAGCGACGGGTTACAGGGAGCAGGGCTAGGGTATCCGATGCCACAAAATTTTCGCCAATACCAAGACCAATTATAAGTGGTGAGCCACATCTTGCTACCAGTAGCCTTTCTGGATCATTTTTATCCATAAGTGCAAGTCCAAATGAACCTTTAACTTCCTTAAGAGCAGTGCGAAAAGCACTCATAAGGTTGCCAGAGGTCTTAAGAAGGCTGTGAATAAGGCACAAAAGCACTTCAGTATCGGTTTGGGATTTAAAGTTATACCCTTTAGTAATCAGGTCTTCTTTAAGGCTTGCGAAGTTCTCAATGATCCCATTGTGTACCATGATGAGATTATCACAGACATGGGGATGGGCATTAGCAGTTGATGGAACGCCATGGGTCGCCCATCTAGTATGTGCAATACCGATAAATCCAGGACAGCCTTCTTCCTTGACCGCATCCTTTAGTTTATTGACTTTACCCAGAGTCTTGATGAGATGACATTCTCCATTATCAAGAGTACAAATGCCAGCACTGTCATAGCCCCGATATTCGAGTCTTGATAGTCCTTCTAGAAGTATTTGACTTACGTTTCTCTGTGCAACAGCACCAACAATACCACACATTTTTCTGTCTTACCTCAAAATTAAATTTAGACTTATTGTAGCAGATTCTATTTTTACAGAGAATCAGTGTTGCTTGTGAGGACGAGGATAATTATCTATAACAGTGGCTTCTGCTCTAGTAATGATAAGAGCGCCCTCGTTTGAGGATATTCTCTTCGTAACTGTGGTGCCTGCTCCTACGGTTACTCCATTTTTCACTGTTACCGGGGCAACGAGCTGGGTATCAGAACCAATAAATACATCATCACCAATAGTTGTTTTAAATTTATTGGCCCCATCATAGTTACAAGTAATGGTTCCTGCTCCAATATTGACATTCTTGCCAATTTCAGCGTCGCCCAGATAGGAGAGATGTCCTGCCTTAGTATCTTGTCCAAGATGAGCCTTTTTACATTCAACAAAATTACCGACATGGACATTGTCCTCAAGTATATTACCAGGACGCAAACGTGCAAATGGACCTAGCGTATTGGCTTTTTTTACTAAAGACTCCTCAATGACGGTATAGGCTGAAATTACAGAATTATCACCAATTTCACAGTCCTTTAACAGGCATCCAGGTCCAATGATTACATTATTACCGAGTTTTACCGTACCTGAAAAGATACAATTGATATCTATAAATACATCCTGTCCACATTCTAACTGACCACGTAGATCAAAGCGTTCAGGATCAGCCAAGGTTACACCTAACTCCAAAAGTTCCTGTGCTTTACGACGCTGGTATAGCCGTTCTACAACAGAGAGCTGTGTTTTGGAATTAACACCAAGGAGCATCTCAAAATCTGGGGCAATCATGACTCCCACTTTTTGGTGTTCATTGATAAGCAATTCCGGAAGATCAGTAAGATAGTATTCTCCCTGAGTGTTACTGTTTTTAATCCTTGGTAAATAAGCATCAAGCGTGCTGGATTTAGCAAGAATAATGCCAGTGTTAACTTCCTTAATCTGCTTTTCTTGATTATTTGCGTCTTTTTCTTCTGTGATTTTGACTAATTTATTGTCATCTCCTCGTATTATTCTGCCGTATCCAAACGGATTATCCGTATAGGCACTCATAATCAAAAGGTCGTGATCAGATAGCGAGGCATAGAATTTACTTAACAAAGATGCGGGGGTGAGAGGAGTATCGCCATAAAGGACCAGCACACACGAATCTTTATCAACATTAGGCATAGCACAGGCTACAGCATGCCCTGTACCTAACTGTTCATTTTGTATTGCGATGTGAATCAGCTCCCTTTGAGCAAGAGGTAAGGTGTTAATCATTTCTAAGACCCTATCAGACTGATGTCCAACGACAATATGTATGGCTTTAGGTGACAAAAGGCAGGCTGTGTCAATGACATGCTGCAGCATAGGTTTATCTGCTACTTTGTGAAGAACCTTAGGCAAAGAAGAGTGCATACGTTTTCCCTTACCCGCCGCAAGAATAATAATTTCAAGATTCATGATGCGTTCCTGTTTTATTTTGTTTGTGAAAAGAGTAATAAATAACAGCAAGTCCTAAGATTACAAAAGGAATGGAGAGTAAAGATCCAACATTCCAAAAACCGGTAGTATATTGAGCCTGTTCTTCTTTAAAAGGTTCAAGAAGCATTCTTGAAGTAAAGACTAAAGTTAACAGTAATCCTAAAATAAAACCTTCCGGCCTCTTTTTATAGTAAAAATAAATGCAGACTAACAATATGAAAATCATAAAATAGGTCAATGATTCATATAATTGCACGGGGTGTCTTGGCATGTTTTCTCCTAGTCTTGCAAAGACCACTCCATAGTCTGAATGTGTAAATTTACCTAGAATCTCTGAATTGCAGTAGTTGCCAATCCTAATAAGTGTACAGACAAGAGCAACGGGAATACATAGCATGTCAGTAAGTTCAAAAAAACGATACTTTTTGTTACGCAAAAACAGAAAGATGGCTAAAAAAACTCCTACAGTCCCTCCGTGACTAGCAAGCCCTCCTTGCCATACTTTAAGAATATCTATAGGATGTGAGAGGTAGTAATCCGGCTCATAGATTAGACAGTGTGCAAGTCTGGCTCCGATAACCGTGCCAAGAAATATGTAAAAAAGAAGTTTGTCTAAATCTTCTCCCTTGTAGCCTTTTCTTTTAAATAGGAACTGCATGATGATGTAGCCCATGATAAAACCACAGGAAAACAGCAGACCATACCATCTGATAGAGACAGCACCAAAGGACAGGGCAATAGGATTGATAGTATTTGTTATCATAAAGGAAATTGGCTATATATAATACAACCGTAATTGGGGTATCTTAAAAAAAATATCAAATGTGTAATTTTATACACAGCCGTTAATTCTAAGACAATCTCTTTAATTTGCAAAGAGTATATACTTGTGATAAATTCTGCTAATCAGAGATTATTGATTTATAAAGACTTCATAATATGTTTCATCTTCTTGCCGTTCAGAGTTTTTTAGCCGGTATAGGTATAATGCTGGTTATTTTAGCAGTAGTGCTTTTCTTCATAAAAGGTTACAGAAAAGATGGAATTTTAATTCTGTTTTTATCAAATTTGCCCATCTGGTCAGCTATACTTTATCCCAATAGTCTTTCCAAATTATGTATTCATCTTGGTGCGAGTCCGAATTTTCTCGACAGGGATCTATTATTTTTCGGTATTGGCATAGGTTTTTTTATTTGTTCTATGATTTTTATCTGTCTGCAAAAACTGCATAAATCTTTAAGTAAAAAAGTAAATGGTGGCAGTCAGGATGATGAAGAAAGCACCATGGGCAACAATAATGGCAGTACCTATAACGGAACGGAATCTTCATTGAAAACCAAAGAGCAACTCTCATACGAATATAAAAGAACTAGTTCCGATTATGTTAATCCAGAGGTTTTTTCAGCCATTAGGAAAAACCGTAACATTACAAAATAAATAGAAATATTCAATTGAAGATCATTTTTTCAGGTGTTGATGAAGCCTACAGTCAACATCTGCTTTTACCAGAGGCAGTTATAAACTGTGTAAAAAAACATTCTCTCGTACGGCAGAAAACTTTTCTTGCAGGTCGTGTTCTTTTAAATTTGGCATTAAAGCAGTTTTATGGTGTTAATTCGCTGCCAAAAATGTTTATCGGAGAGCATGGCAAGCCAGAGTTTTTTGAAGCCCGGTATCCTCGTTTTAATATCAGTCACAGCAGAAATCTCATCGTTCTTGGTCTGTCAGACAGCAATGTAGGCATTGATGTAGAATGTTTTAGAAAGAGTTTTCATTTTGACAAACTAAAAGAATATCTCTTTGATGCTAAAGAACTTACTTATTTTCACGGACTAGACCTTGATTCTCAGCTTTTTTTATTCAAGGCTTTATGGACGTTAAGGGAATGTCTTATAAAATTCACCGGTAGGGGGCTTTTAGATTTAAGAGCTATTCGCACTGATCTTCTCAATCAGACTTTTACTTATTTCTCTGCTCGCGGAAATTTGCATGTTAGTGTACGAAAACTTGAGCCTTCTTTGTTCAATACATCCTATTTGAATGAAAAAGGGAGCTGTCTTGCCTTTAGTTTCAGAACCCATGAATCAGTAGAGTTTTACAGACATGAAAATGGCCTGCTTGTCTCCTGTGAGCCCCCGCTAGAAGTATATGATTTTAGAAAGGCTAATTAATCTTGCAGTCATACGCTGCACAATAGCAGAATTTTTTCTAGATAATTAAGAGGTTTTATGAGTGAAGTAATCAATGAGTCTATTAACCTGTTTATTACCTTTGTGCTTCTACGATATTTTGTAAAACCACTTAGGTTTGGAAAAATATTTAAATTGATAATAGCCGTCATAGTAGTTTTAAATTTTTTTAATATGACTATGTACAGCTTTTTTAAGTATACAGTTGCTCAATCCGGTGCTCCATTGGCACTCTATCTTTTTTTGGAAATAACTTTTTTTTCAACGTTGTTCCTGTTTATGCTGGTTGTATGCAGGATTATTCTCGTTTTTTGCTTAAAAAAAACTTCGTTGACTCGTATTGTACAGTATTGTGAGGCATCTAAAGCATCCACTGCTCTCATTATGCTGTTTTTCAGTGTGGGTATTTCAGCATATGGTGTCCTAAATACATTAAATCCTGCGATTGACGTTTTTTATACTCTAAAAATTGATAAATTACAGCAAGAAGATGCAGGTTTTAAGTATCTGGTCGATAAATAGCGTCTTGCGCATTCATTTTTAATATTTATATGATCCCTCTAAATTTTTCACATTTTTGGAGGAGTTCATGCTTAACCGT
>Ga0256405_10010552_pt1 | contig 12155 bp, 16 predicted proteins | sample RumenRJG_02DNA_FD_189096 | JGI IMG/M metagenome (GOLD analysis project Ga0256405, IMG submission 189096) | Bovine rumen microbial communities from Lethbridge, Alberta, Canada - RJG_02 | ecosystem: Host-associated > Mammals > Digestive system > Stomach > Rumen | place: Canada: Alberta...
GTCAGCGTTGTCGTACCGATCGATAAGCTCAGCATTATCGTTTCCGTCGCTTTTTCCTATTTCGTATTCAAAGAAAAGTTGAGCAGAAAGGCGCTTGCCGGGTTGATTCTGATCGTTGTCGGCACTATGGCGATGGCAATCTGGGCATAGGAAACAAATATCAACAAATTCCGGTTTGTCAAAGTAAATAATGATTCCGATATTTGGGATAGTTTTGAAACGGAGTGCATTTTATGACAGAAAAAATGAAATGGACCAGAGAGCCGATAATCTCTAACATCAGTGATGAACGCATTGAGATAGTCACTGAACCGCACACAGACCTGTGGCAGCGGACGTATTATCATTTCCACAATGACAATGCTCCCGTTCTGCAAATGGAAACTGACGAAAAATACTTCTCTTTTATCGTGAAAACATATTTTACCGACAGTCACCACCGCTTCGATCAGTGCGGTATTGTGATGTACCTTGACTCGGAGAACTGGCTGAAAGCGTCGATCGAGTATGAGAACGAGAATTTTCAGCACTTAGGTTCTGTTGTTACCAACCACGGATATTCCGATTGGGCAACAACCGCTATCCCTGCAAATGTAAAGACTATGTGGTATCGTTTCAGCCGCCGTGAGGATGATTATCGTATCGAATGCTCCTATGACGGCGTGAATTTCACTCAGATGCGAGTGTGTCATATGTGGGAGGGCAAAGGCACGATACAGTTCGGCATTTACGCTTGCAGTCCGGAAGAATCGAGTTTTAAGGCAGTATTTACAGATATGAAAATCACAGAATGTGCATGGAAGGCACATGATGGACAGCAGCCCGATGAGAAATAACTGAATGTAGAAGCCGTGTACGGGAACCCCGCACACGGCTGTGCTGTTCCCAATACTTTTCCGCTTGCTTTCAATGCTTTTCCTGCCATATCGCACCTCCTTCCTTAGCAGAATTATGTATTGACTTATCCTTTGGTTGATGATATACTTATAATATTACAGGTTAATGACAAACCGACAAATCGGAATTTGTGAGGGTTATTCGATTATGAAAGATAATAAGTGGAAGTGTCCAAAGTGCGGCCGTAGTTTTAGCCGGACAGGCCAGGGGCACTATTGTGGAAAAGTCGAAACGATAGATGAGTATATTGATGCGCAGGATGAAAGTGTAAAGCCTTATTTGAATGAAATTCGGCAAATACTTCGCAGTGCTATTCCTGAAGCACAGGAAAAGATATCGTGGAGTATGCCAACATACTGGAAGGGCGCGAACATTATACATTTTGCCGCATCAAAAAAACATATCGGACTCTATCCCGGCGATGAAGCCCCTGTAGTCTTTGCTGATCAACTTGCAGGGTATGACGTGAGTAAAGGTACTATACGGATTCCGTATATTTCACCTCTTCCTAAAGACCTTATTGCCAACATTGCAAGATGGTGCTATGAAGAATACCGCAAATGAAAAAGTTATTTAGGAATTAAGTAACAGAAATTAGTATTTAACAAGGATATGAATCTAATGAAATTAGAAAACGCAGAATTGAAAAACATCGAAAGGATCGTGGCCATATCAAAGGCCGCGTTTGACAGCGATATTGATGTTGGTGCTTCCGACACGGATAGACCTCCTGATTATGATTCCATTCCATGGCACATTAAGATGAAAAATGAAGGACATTTGCTACAGGCGGTCATGGACGGAGAAATCGTTGGTGGTGCAATTCTGTTTGTGGACAAAGACGGTGAAACATTGTACATTGGCAGAATATTTATAGACCCGGTTCACTATCGGAAGGGGTATGGTATTTCCTTGATGAAATTGGTGGAAGCCTTCTATCCCGGTGTCAAGAAAATTAAACTTGATACACCTCTTTGGAATGTAAGAACGAATGCTTTTTATACAAAACTGGGTTATTGTGAAGTAGGACGGGATGATGAGTTTGCTTACTACCAAAAAGAATTAAATTGACAAATTCTGGTTTGTCGCGATGATGCGATATCTTCACGCTTTTGACCGGCTTGACGAAGTTCATCACCAGATGGACGAACAGGCGCTTACCCGGGCTATGGAGGAGATCGGATACTCGTCAGCTTTGCAGAAAACCGATCCGCTGCCGAACGGAAAGGCGTTGATGAGGCTTGATTACGTAAAAACCTAAGAAATTGAAAAAGCACCGCGCCTTGAATGATCCCGACAGCGTCTGCGCTGTTGTTACTGCCTTATTCCAAACAGGTAAAAGAAAAGCCCGGCTATACGGCTGAATGCCATATAGTCGGGCATAGTCTTTGTTGTTTACTTAGCAACTGCGTCCTTAAGAGCCTGACCAGCCTTGAAAGCGGGAACCTTTGTTGCCTTGATCTTGATCTGCTTCTTTGTCTGGGGGTTGATACCTGTACGAGCTGCACGAGCGCGGGACTCGAATGTACCGAAACCAACGAGCTGTACCTTGCCGCCAGCTGCAAGTGTCTCTGTGATTGTTGCTGTGATAGCGTCAAGAGCCTTTGCGGAATCCTTCTTTGTGAGTTCTGTCTTTTCAGCGATTGCCGAAATGAGTTCTGCCTTTGTCATTTTTCATTCTCCTATGATTTCATTATTTGATGAACCTATAATCCATCAGAAACAATCACTATTATACAGTGTTTTAATAAATTTGTCAACATAAATCGACTCTTTCCGACAAATAAGTCAGGGCTCCGCTTGATTATCTCAAGTGAAGCCCTGTTTTGGCGGTCACACTTATGGCAGGAAGCCATACAGAAGTCTCCAAAACGCCGCAAGGATGCGGCGATAAAAGGGGCTTCCGGAGACATTGAACTCAGACACCGGATATCCCGGTTACTCACGGTTTAGCAAACCGCTTGTCTTTTGAAGTTTTCTTTGCATGCGCGCGTCGTGCGCGCTTTTGGAAAACTTCTAAAGGACATCCTGTCCTTACCAATTAGGCTTATGTGACCATTGGTGACGGATGCGGGGTTCGAACCCAACATTTAGAGGTTGAGAGCCTCTCGTCCTGACCGATTAGACGAATCCGCCATGCGTCGTCTTATTTAGACGACAATTATTAGATTGGTGGGCAAAGTAGGACTCGAACCTACGATGTTTCTGACGTAACAGATTTACAGTCTGCTGCAATCGCCGCTATGCATATTTGCCCATGGGGTGATCGAAGGGAATCGAACCCTTATTCTCAGAGCCACAATCTGATGTCCTACCATTGAACGACGACCAACTGGTGACGGATGTGGGGTTTGAACCCGACATTTAGAGATTGAAAGCCTCTCGTCCTGACCTATTAGACGAATCCGCCATGTATCGCCACTCAGATACGAGTGACGATTATTATTTTATCAATCGGCATATCAAGGATATCCGCAAGTATTACCAGGTTGTCGATAGTCGGAACTGCATCCCCACGCATCCACTTGAATATCGCCTGCGGGGTATTGAAACCGAATTTCGCCTGAACATCGGAAATTTTGAAACCTTTTGACTTTATGATAGTTTTTATGTTATTTCCTGTAGCTTTAACATCAATGACCGGCATTGTAAACAACTCCTTTCTTCGTGTAATTGACACGGCATACAAAAACACCGTCTGCTTGCATACAGACGGTGTTATCATTTGTATGGGTCGCTTCACAAAGCGGGTCTCCCAAAATGACTATCCACTACGTTTATCTGTATGCATCACAACAATAGCTTCTTCACTCTCGTGATAGAAACTTTCATAATGTTCGCTATACAGATGAACCATAGTAAACTGTTTCATTTCGGGTAACTCCTTTCGTTGTTATTCAATACAGAGGTCATTCAGGCCGTTCTGTTTCTGTCTTTACTCGTATTATAGCACACTATTTGCGAAAAATCAAGTAAACCATAGGTATATTTTTTTTACTTTTCTTTACTTCGTGATAGTTTTAGCCTACTCCGTAAACACTTCCGCGATATAAAAGAAACCGTTTTGTGCTACGATCGAGATGCCTACATTGGCTTTGCTGCCGTCCATACGGACATTTCGGCTGCTTTCGGCGGTCTGGAGCCTTGTATTGATCTCGTCTGCGGACTTCTCGCCGCATCTCCAGACATTGATAGATACAGCCTTTTCGACACCGTAGCGTTTGGCAAGCTCCTCGACTGTGCCATATAGCGGAGATTCGATGTCGCCGTAGTTATACTTCGCCATATCAGCCGCGAATATTGTCGAAAGCCTGCCTGCATCGCTGTCATAGGTCATTGTCAAGGGTGCCAGTCCGAGCCCAGCTCTGTCCGCGTTCAGCCCCGCAAGAACCGATGCAGCTATATCCCGCCTGTATTCAAGCCCGTTGGAGACTCTGATCACCTATGCCTGGATGTTTGTCTCTATCGCGGCAGCGTCACGGCTTAGATCGGTCTGCTGCTCAAAGACCTGTACTCGTTCGATCTCGTTCGGTCCGTCCTTGTGGGTGGCGTACAGGGTGCCGTCCGCGTTATAGATATATGTATATATCGTTTCGTAAGTGACTTTCCAGCCGCCGGTAGTCTTGCTTTCGGTAAAGGTCTCGGTCGTGTATGTCTGACCGGAAAGCAGCTCTATCCCTCCCGGAAGCTCTGTTTTACCTGTCGCAACGGGTTCAGCGGTCGTTGTTTGGGTCGTATCGGGGGAGAGGTGGGTATCTACCCGCTCGGAATAAGGTACCGTTGCTCCAGAACCGGCGTTCTGGTACGGACGGTGTATCTCCTGCCAGCAGACAGCGCCAAGGTCATTGATATTGCGCTCCCAGAGCTTGATTATCACGCCGTGGTCATCAAGTGAAGCATAGATGTTATCCTCCACAAGGACGAAGTTCTCCGGCAGACTGTCACCCTGCGGAACAGCATATCCCACATCAGCTCCTGTCTCGTCAACGGGAACAAAGGCATAAGAATCGTCTGCGTTGCGGACATAGCGGTAGTATTCCTCCTCACCGCTGCTTCCGATGAAGGTGAAAATATCGTCGTCAATAGGGCTTGGAACGAATGATACAGGCATATCGTCCTCGATAATATCGCTCCATACCCAGTTTCCGGCTTCATCCTTGACTCGTTTTCGGTAGCGATTGACCGTTCCGTCCTCGTTCAGCACCATATAGGTCTCATCCATACCGATGACAGGCACATAGTTCACGGGGATCTCCGGGTCAAGTATCCAGTTCGAATCGGTCTTCACATTCGCCCAGAGGGTCGTGTCCCACCAAACGCCCGCACCTTTATTATATGTGACGCTGTCATTGCGTTCGGCGGGGACGGTTGACTTGAAATACCATACTAATCCCATTATCACGATAAGTATGGCTAAGATGATTAATAATTTGTTCATGGCTTCAGCCTCCTTCTAAAGCCTATTATGATAGCAAAAAAGACCTTGTGCGGAAAAAATCCATCAATCGCCAATCTCGTTATCATAATTAAGTTAGAAGTGATAACTTCAAATTACAAAAACTTTCAGGAGGTTACATTATGCAGGAAAGAACAGTTATTATCAATCAGATGAGGATGCTATTTGAACAGTTGATAGCTCTTGATAGTATCCAGCCCCAACCGGAGCCGCCTAAGGAAAAGCCGGGTGTGCCTGTGCTTCTTACTGTCAAAGAATGCACTGAGCTGGTCGAGGGTTTGACGATGAACACGGTCAGGAAGCTCGTGACGCAAAACAAGATAAGCTATATACGGGCCGGAGACGGTGACAGAGGCAAGATTCTAGTCAACAAAGAGAGTCTTTTAAGCTATCTTAGGTCGGAAATGTAAGATTCAACAAAAAGCGGCACCTTAACTGTGAGTTTAACGATTTCACTTGATTTTTTATATCAATAATAGTATAATAGAATCATAGAGGTGCCGTAGATCTGGAATAGGAGGATTCAGATTATGGCAAATATAAGAAAAAGAGGCGATTCTTATCAGATAAGAGTCAGCCTCGGATATGATACGAAAGGTCATCAGATTTTTAAGACAATGACATGGAAGCCGCCTAAAGGTATGACACCCAGGCAGGCCGAAAAGGAAGCTTACAAACAGGCAATAATGTTTGAGGAAAAATGCTTGATGTGTGCAGAGCCTATCACCATGAAGTTTGAAGAGCTTGCGGAGCATTGGTTTGAGGAATATGCAAAGCCCAATCTTCGCAACACCTCATTCGCGCGTATGAGACAGTGCACAAAGCGTGTATATCCCGCTATCGGCTTTATGAAGGTGAACAAGATAACATCTCGTCACATCCAGCTGTTTGTAAACGACCTCGCAATGAACGGCAGGAATAAGCAGACCGGCAAGCCGTTAGCGAGGAAGACTGTTGTTCATCATCTCAGCTTCATCAGCGATGTATTCTCTTATGCGGTAAAGATGTCGATGGTATCGGATAATCCGTGTTCCCGCGTCACCGTACCGAGAGGCTACAAGAAGGAAAAGAAGATCTATACGATCGAAGAGATCGAGAAACTCTTTGACCTTATTGAGACAGCACCGATGAAGTATCGCACGTTCTTCGTCCTCGCTGTTTACAGCGGTTTTCGTCGTGGCGAGATGCTCGGACTTGAGTGGAAGGACATTGACTGGGTCCATAACGTTATAAGAGTTTGCAGGACTTCCAATTACACCAAGGCAAACGGCTATTATACGGATACGACCAAGACAGAGTCCTCTCAGCGCTCGCTGAAGTTTCCGGATTTAGTGATGGATCTGCTCAAGGAGTATAAAATGGATCAGGACGAGCTTGCTACACTTATGGGGAACAGGTGGACTGACACTGACAGACTCTTTGTAAAGGACACCGGCGAACCGATGTTTCCGACTATGCCGTACAAGTGGCTTGAAAAGCTGTGCCAGCGCAATGGAGTCCCATTCTATGGCATACATAGTATACGTCACTTTTTCGCTAGTTCGCTTATCCATGAGAATGTAGATCTTGCTTCCGTATCAAGTGCATTAGGGCATAGTGCAATTTCAACAACGATGAGCATATATCTTCATTCTTTCCAGGACGCTAATGCCCGTGCAAGCGAAGCCATTGCATCGGTACTTGATTTTTCGAAAAAAAAGAAGCCCGGAACCGGTGAAGACGGAGACCCGAGCTGCTTAAGAAGATAAAACAAGTAATGAGAAGTTGCCATTATCAAAAATAATGGACAATAATGGACAAATAATGGACAAAACCATTTTTTCCGAGTTGTGAAAATCGCGAAACCGCTCTACAAGCGGCTTCGCGAGCCTGAATTTTGGTCGAGGTGAGCCGCGCCCGGCGTTACCCACGATCCTTCAAACCCGCATAAACAGCGGGTTTGTTATTTTTTTTTATAATTCATTACTTTCAGCCTGAAAAAACACCGGTTGACCAAAAAACAAGTTTTGGAAAACATATTACACATCCGGAACAATGGAACATCGGAACGATGAAAGCATCTATATTGTAGCATAAATTCAGTCAACAGTCAAGATTATTTTACAGGGTTTCTATGTCATCTGAGATCGGCTGTGACATACTTTTGCAGCTTGCTCTTTGGCTTTTCCGGTATTGTAAGCTTAAGCTGCCCGCTTTCTATGAGTTTGTGAATATATTTGCTCATAACATAAGCTATTGTCATCTTGCCGTTAAAAAGTTCCTCCAGTTCATTACGGCTGCGAGGTGTCGTGCAATAATCCAGTATCAGCTTCTCGTTATCATCGAGATAAACAACACTGCGAAGCTCGGCATCGCTGTTATAAAGTGTTGCTCTGAATATTCCTCGCTCGCTCTCAAATATCGGTGCGGGAAGATGATATTCCTCCATTGCCGCGAGAACTGTGGGAATACCGCTGTATCTGTTCTCGGTCACCCCCATAAGCTCCAGAGCGTTAGCTATGAATGGGTTGCGGGTATCAGCAGATACCTTACCGAGCTGGTCAAGAGTCATTCTTCCATACAGACCGCCGGGGTTCTCTATTTCCAACCTGTCGCTGTATATCCGAATTGTTATGGGCGCCGAATCTGTGTGAATACTGTAATCACGGTGTATCAGAGCATTAAGTATCAGTTCTCTGACAGCTTCTGTCGGATAGTCTGTCCTGTCGTTTCGCTTTCCGGTCACGGGGTCTATTATAGTTTTCTGACGGGTATTCTTGCGTACAAAAAGTATAGCTTCATCGAGCATCTGTGTGATAGTGCCGTCAATACGCTTGTTGTCGATAAAACGCTCACCGACACTGCCCACCATACTCATCTCCGTTCCCGGGACAGATACAGACGTAATACAAAGCTGGGGATAGAAGGCCTGAGGATAGTCGGAGAAAAGCATTATACCTGCAAGAGTAGGTCTATCGTCAATTGTAAAGCCTTGCAGTCTGCAAATCTTTTCATCAGAAAGAGCCGAAAGGTTTTTCTTCTTCATCTTCACATCAAGCAGGTACTTCTCCAATGCTACGGTCTTAAGGTCATCGGCGGCAGCTCGTTCTGTAATACGCAGCTCGTCCTGTATCTTCTTTTTGAAGGCTTCGTAGCTGTAAACCTCGTATTCCGACATCTGGCGGTCTGCATCACCGACCCTGACATAGGAGCCCTTAAGTCTGCCGGCGCCTTTATAGAAGCACGGCTTCTGATAGTTGTCTATCTCTTGTATTTCTGCGCATACGACAGCTTTACCTTCAATATCAACAACTGTACACAGAGGTCTGACGGGTGGCTCCATTTGCACGCTCTGCTCCATTATCTTCTTTTGAAGATCGGCAGCATCATAGACCCCACATATTTCATAACGTCTGCTTTCATCTATACCGAATAATATCTTGCCGCCGCCATGTTGATTGGAGAACGATGAAAGTGTATCAAATATCTTCGGGCAGCCTGCTTTTGCAGATTTTACTTCGACATAGTTGCTTTCGCTTTTATTCTTTTGTAACTGAGAAACAAGTTCGATTACTTCACTTTCAAGCATAATATCACCTCACAATCAAATTATACGACATTTATAAGAAAATGTCAATAGAAAATTCTGATAAATGTCTCATAAAATTATTTTAAGCGAAATCTGTCGTATAAAAGTTTATTTTTAATATAATTGCGACATTGAAGTACCCGGGCAGGAATCATATGAATTCTTGTCCGGGTCTTCTGTTTGTAAGCTGACAGCTTACCGCAGCACCAAAAAAATAAGCTATAATATATTCAGGAATTACGGTTGCTGTCCATGCTTTCGGCTAGCCGGAAGATGTTCTCTCTGACATCGGGCGGCTGCCTTCGTATATGCCTTATACACTCAGCTTCTGCCGAAGTCAGATTGATCCCGGTATCGCTGTCTGTATCGTTACCAATAAGGTGATCAACTGTGGTATGCAGAAGCTCCGCCATTGCGATGAGAGTATCTATGTCCGGCTCAACAGATGTGCGCTCGTATTTGTAGATTGCCTGTTGGGTGAGACCAAGCTGTTCGGCAAGCTTCTGTTGAGACAAACCATGCTCCTCACGAAGCTGTTTCAGATTTTTAACCATAAATAACGCCCCCTTTTTGTTTATTATAACAAAAATCGGGTGTAAAATAAAAAATAAAAATGTTGTTATTGACAAAACACATAGGTTGTGATATAATTATAAAAAATAAAAGGACCGAGTAGCATATGTTGATGAGCGACTTAACACTAAAAAATGGCAAAGCAGTTATTGACCGTCTTAAAGAAAAAATTACAGAATTACCCGCAAACTCTGTTTTTACTCTCCATGATTTGCTTGGAGATGATATGGCTAAAGAAAATGATTTAACAAACATAGGGAGAGTCTTTCATGAATTAGTAAAAGAAGGAGAATTTCAGTGTGAGGAGATTGAGGGTGATTTTGATGTAAAAAGATATAAGAAAAAAGACACAATTTCACCTTTTGTTCACCCCAAAATATATAATATATAATGTGATTACCTCAATAACTTACCAAGGCGCTTACGCGCTGTCTTTGCAGACGGAACAAGGGTTGAGCTCTTGACCTGAGGAAGCATGACGTTACACCCGGTTTTTTGATAAGCTAAGTGGTGGAATCATAAAATATAATAATATAGTAATTCGAAAGGAGGTATACTTATGCTCGAATTCAAATGCTTGACGCTTGAGTCTGTATCTATGTCTAATGACATTTGCGGCCCTGGAGATTGGGTATGTGGTCCCGATGTGGGAGATAGAAATGGCTGCTCTCCAGAATCTGAGATGTCGCCTTGCATGCCAAGCTGTGATCCTAATGACTAATCAAAAAATCTCCATGACAAAATCATGGAGATTTTTTCAAAACAGGAGACAAATACAATGATTTCATTTAATAAAAATGTTTTCATGTGCAGTGGTGCAGTGAATTCATGTATTTATGATTTTAACTCAAATAAGTTATACCATTACCAAAGACTTGAAGAAGAATTTTTATCCTATGTTATAGGAAAAGACTCAAGCCAATTACAATTAAATGAAACAGAGAAAACCGCATTGTCTTTCTTGATGAGCTGCGGCATTATTACAGAAGCGTCGGAAAAAGAATTTAATGATGGCAAAATAAATATTGAAAAAAATAATTCTGACATTACAATGGTATGGATAGAGGTTACAACACGATGCAATCTGTTTTGCAAACATTGTTACGATGAAGCTTCAAGCAAGTGCACAGGTGAAATGTCGGTTGAAGATTTTAAATACGTTGCAGATGAGCTGTATGATTATGGAGTTAAAAACATTCAGTTTATAGGCGGAGAACCATTAGTACTCGGAGATAAGCTGAAAAGTATGATAGATTATGCATCAAAGCTGTTTCAAGGAATTGAAGTATTTACAAATGGAACGTTAATTAATCAAAATTGGATTGATACCTTTAAGCAGTATGATGTTAAGATTGCCTTGTCAATTTACTCATATATCCCCGAAATGCATGATAAAGTCACCGGGATTCCGACTTCTTTTTCAAAAACAGTACATAGTATAGAATTATTAAAGATAAATGAAATAAAATACCGAACTGCTACTGTATATATGGACGGAGTAGATACAGGAAACAAAAACACAGATTTATTTACCATTAATCCTCAAAAGGATATTGTCCGTATGATAGGAAGAGCAAATCTTAAACTGTTAAATCCGAATCTGCTTAAGCGAAAGCTGATTACAAGGAAATCTTTTGAACGTCCTATCAATATGAAACTGTTTAATAAAACAATATCAGGGCACAACTGTTTTTCACACAGACTGTATATATCATATAACCTTGATGTATATCCATGCGTTATGGAAAGACGAATAAAGCATGGTTCTTTACACAATAAACATTTGGAAGAAGTTGTAAAACCGAAAATTTTTAATATTAGTAAAGATCATGTTGAAGGATGTAAGGATTGCGAGTTTAGATATTGTTGTTTTGATTGCAGACCAGACTCTCTTTCAGATGATGTTTATGCCAAGCCGTGGTACTGCACGTACGATCCATATATTGGAGAATGGCTAGATGAAAACAGCTTTATATCTCAAATACTTAATGATGCCAAGCAAGGAGGTAAAAATGTTTGAATTTGAATGTTTGAGTGATTGCTTCGAAGGCAACACCACTATGCAATGCGATCCGGATGATTGGTCGGATTGTTGCAGCCCAGAGGGTGAATGCCATCCGGATTATGGACTGGATTGTAGTCCGGAGGGTGAATGCGGACCTGACGACGGGTCTGAAGATCCATATTAGGAAAAAGTTGCCCGCAGATAAAACTGCGGGCAGTTTTATGTAGTCAATATCTTAAACCCATTATCATAAAGCATCTCATTAACAGTAAAGATACTCCCTTTCTTGTCGATAGCAGAAATGATAATGGCATCACGCTTATTCCTTGCATACAAAGGAGAATATCCAGCATATTTAAGAAGTCTGTCAGTATCATCGAGCCCGAGTTTAAGCCCGAATGCAAATGCCAGCAGCTTATCGCGGGAGGGAAGACGCTTCCCGGAAAGTATCTGATAAGCATATATGCGGTTCAGGCTGCTACGTGCAATAATATCAGCCTTGGATTCTCCGGAGCTGTCAATAAGATCATTCAAATACTGGTGCAGAGATTTCTCATGGAACTCTGCACTGTTTTTTTCGAGAAAAGTCTCGATCTCATTTGTCTGTCTGATCTCGTTCATAAGTTCGTCTGTAGTTTTTTCAGCCATAATATCAC
>Ga0256405_10010556_pt1 | contig 12152 bp, 13 predicted proteins | sample RumenRJG_02DNA_FD_189096 | JGI IMG/M metagenome (GOLD analysis project Ga0256405, IMG submission 189096) | Bovine rumen microbial communities from Lethbridge, Alberta, Canada - RJG_02 | ecosystem: Host-associated > Mammals > Digestive system > Stomach > Rumen | place: Canada: Alberta...
GAGCCCCTGAGGGCGTACAATGGAATGGAGTTTTCTTCATGTAAAATGGACAGATTCCATTCCTTTTTTTGGAGAGATGGCAGAGTGGTCGATTGCATCGGTCTTGAAAACCGACGTACTGAGAGGTACCGGGGGTTCGAATCCCTCTCTCTCCGCTAAGAAGAGCAACTTTCAAGTTGCTCTTCTTGCATTTTAAAACCTCACATATAGTTCGGCCCAGAGTTCGTTGTAGTCTTTATGGGGTAGGTTGCGGTCGTGGACGTGGTTGTACTGCAACTGGATGAGGAGGTTCTTGTGAAGTTGGATGTTGGGAATGACTGAGTAGATGGACTTAATCGAAGCCCAGGTGGCGTTGCTGCGGTATGCGTCGTATTTGCCATAGACTTTGAGCCAGGGAGTGAAAGGCACGCCAAGGGTTGCGTACCAGCCGTCTGCTTTGCCTTTGCCGGCATAATTGGCAAGTATTCCTTGTGCGTGGGCATATTCTGCACGGACGGTCCAGTCGTTGTGCTCGTATTTTATGGCTGCAGCCCAGCGGTTGCGGTCGGTGGTTACGCCGTTCTTGTCCACATAGTCGCCTGTCCAGCCGAAGATGCCGATGTAGAGGTCCCTAATAGGCTGAAACTGGAGAGTTCCGATGAAGTCCTTGTGTCCGTTGGCGTCAGCTGTATTGATGCCCTGACCGTTCATTACCTGCAATTGGTAGTGAACGTACCGGTGTCCGTCTGACTTGGCGGGGAAGAGGTCGCCTTGCACCTGAATGCCTTGGTCGCGTCCTCCGTTGGTTACGTTCCCGTCCTTGTCGCTTACGCCTGCGAGATTGTTGGATATCTGTGAATAGTCGCCAGCTCCTACGTCCCAGGGATTGTACGGGTTCTCAAAGAGGAAGGCGCGTTTGTACTGACCGACCTTTACGGCAAGTTCCTTCCAATGCGACCATTCTATGAAGTAGTCTTTCATGTGGAAGGATGAGTTGCTGACCTGTCCCTGGAGCCGGTACTTGAAGTCTCCGAGGATGGTTCCGTCCACGTATGCTCGAATGAGGCGCTGGCTGAATCCGTTGCCTCCGTGCTTGCCGTCCTGATCGCTGTAGGCGTATTTGCCGATGAAGTAGCCGCCAAACTTGGGCTTGGAGGCGAAGTCGGTCAGTTTTCTTCCGAAGAGGGTAAGGGTTTTAGCTCGACCGACGCTGTCCGTTGAATTATCGGTTACGTTCTGTGCCTTTATCGGCGAAGTGACAATTGCCATCAGCATGAAGAAGGGTAGTAGTTTTCTCATGTTTCTTGTTTGTTGACTTACTGTGGCGAATATACACATTTCTTTTTGTTTATGTTGTGGTTTTACCCAAAAAACGAACTAAGACATCAAAAAAATACTATTAATTCTTGTTTTGTACTCTTGTTGCAAAATAAAAATGTTTATCTTTGTAACCGGAATCATATTACAAACTTTAAATATCTATGCTTATGAGTAAGACTCCTACTCCCCACATCGGGGCGCAGTTCGGCGAAATTGCTGAAACTGTAATCATGGCGGGCGACCCGCTGCGTGTGAAAATGATGGCAGAGAAGTATCTCGAAAATCCGGTTCAGTTCAACAACGTCCGTGGCATGCTTGGCTATACAGGCACTCACAAGGGCAAGCGTGTCAGCGTCATGGGTCATGGTATGGGTATACCTTCGATTGCTATCTACACCTACGAACTCTACAACTTCTACGGAGTGAAGACTATCATCCGTGTGGGTTCGGCTGGTTCTATCAACAACGACCTCAACATCGGCGATATTGCCGTTGCCATGGGCGCTTGTACCGACAGCAACTATGCTGCCCAGTACGGTCTTCCTGGTACTTATGCCCCTATTGCTGATTTCGATTTGCTGCGCAAGGCAGTTGAGTCTTGCGAGAAGTTTGGCTATAACTACATGGTGGGCAATGTGCTTTCTTCTGATTTCTTTTATGGCGACACTCCAAACAACGACAAGTGGATCAAGATGGGTGTAATGGCTGTGGAGATGGAGATTGCTGCTCTCTACATGAATGCGGCTCGTTCCGGCAACCGCGCTCTGGGTATCTGTACCGTTTCCGACCACATTCTTAAGGGTGAGGCTACGACGGCAGAGGAGCGTCAGAACAATTTCACCCACATGATGGATGTGGCGTTCTCTCTTATCTGATTTTGATAAGGTGAGTCATAAAATATATGGCTCACTTTTTCGTTTCTTATAAGAGAATATGGAGTAAAATTATTATCTTCACTCTTCACTTTATATGGATCATCCCGAGAATAGTTCAGAATATGCAGGTCTTCAAGTCAATGCCGGTGTGGCACAGCCTTCGATAGTAAACCCTTACTTGAAGAAACTCCGTAAGAAACGTCAGGCGCTTTTTACGGTCAATGAGTATGTGGAGGGTATTCTGCGTGGAGATGTCACCAAACTGAGTCAGGCGGTCACTCTTGTCGAGAGCACCTTGCCCGAGCACCAGGTCGTTGCCCAGGAGGTTATTGAGAAATGTCTGCCGTTCAGTGGCAATTCCGTCCGTGTAGGCATAAGCGGAGTTCCCGGTGCAGGAAAGAGTACCAGCATCGACGCGTTCGGAGTTCACCTTCTCGACAACTACGGAGGAAAGCTTGCCGTACTCGCCATCGACCCAAGCAGCGAGAAGACCAAGGGAAGTATTCTTGGCGACAAGACTCGTATGGAGAAGCTCTCCGTACATCCCAAGTCGTTCATTCGCCCTTCGCCCACGGCAGGCAGTCTTGGTGGCGTGGCTCGCAAGACACGTGAGACCATCATCCTTTGTGAGGCGGCTGGCTACAACAACATCTTCGTGGAGACAGTAGGAGTGGGGCAGAGCGAGACCGCCTGCCATTCCATGGTGGATTTCTTCCTGCTCATTCAGTTGGCAGGAACGGGCGACGAACTGCAGGGAATCAAGCGCGGAATCATGGAGATAGCCGACGGCATCGTAATCAACAAAGCCGATGGCGACAATGTGGACAAGGCGCAGCTTGCAGCCACTCAGTTCCGCAACGCACTCCATCTCTTCCCGATGCCCGACAGCGGATGGACACCCAAGGTGCTCTGCTATTCAGGCTTCTATTCGCTGGGTATAGATGAGATTCTCAAGATGATTTTCGACTATGTCGATTTCGTCAAGAAGAACGGTTACTTCCAGTTCCGCCGCAACGAACAGGCAAAGTACTGGATGTACGAGAGTATCAACGAGCAGCTGCGCAACGGCTTCTATCACAACAAGAACGTCAGGCAGACCATTGGCGATATGGAGAAACAGGTTCTCGACGGCAAGGTCACCTCGTTTGTTGCGGCAAAGAACCTACTCGACATGTATTACGATGAACTGAAAATGATTAATGGTTAAGACGATGAGACGCTTCTTTCTGTCATTGGTATTGATTCTTGGTTCCCTCTCTGCCGTCAAGGCACAGACGGGACATACGGGCTACGTATTTATGAACATCCCCACTTCCGCACATTCTGCGGCATTGGGCGGAAACAACGTGTCCATAATCGAGGACGATGCAACTCTGCTTTTCAGCAATCCTGCACTCCTGTCCAATGTCAGCGACAAGACTCTCAATCTTAACTATATGTCCTACATGCAGAGTTCCAATAAACTCTCTGCGGCCTTTGTCAAGCAGTATCGTGAACGTGGCACGTGGTCGTTTGCCGGACAGGTCATCAACTACGGCAAGATGAAGGAAACCACAGCCGATTTCGAGCAGATAGGCGAGTTCTCAGCAAGCGACATCGCTGTTCAGGCAGGCTATACCTATATGCTCACAGACCGGTGGTCGGGAGGTGTACAGGTCAAAGCCCTTCTGTCTAACTACGGAGAATTCAAGTCTACAGCCATTGCCAGCGACATCGGTCTGAACTACTTCGACGGCGACAATGGCATCTCCTTCGGACTTGTGGCTCAGAACCTCGGTGGCGAGGTTGACCCTCTCTACGACAAGGCTGTGAAGCTGCCCTTCAACCTTGTTGCGGGAATGAGCTTCGACTTCTCAAATGCGCCTATTCGCCTCTCCTTCACCATGCAGGATCTCACACATTGGGACAAGGACTACTACGCCGTGCAAGGCGAGAAGCTAAGCTCCGGCAAACGCTTCCTCAATCACTTTGCCTTAGGAGCCGACATCTTCCCTTCGTCGCAGACATGGCTGTCGCTTGGCTACAGTTTCCGTCGTGGCTACGAGATGAAAGTCCTCGATTCTAGCCATTGGGCAGGATTCTCCCTCGGAGCCGGATTGAACGTCAAGAAGATAAAGATAGGACTTGCTTATGCCAAGTACCATGTGTCTTCATCTTCGTTCATGGTTAACTTGAGTTATTCTCTGTAAAAGACTGGTTTATTGACTAATATGAAACGATATTTCTTTATTTTCTTCCAGACAATCCTTGTGGCTGCAACCCTCCTTATGACTGTCTGGACAATTGAGGAGGCAACTAAACGCGTTCCTCACGAATGGGTTCCATTGCTCTATGTGTGGTCGACAGTCCTGTGGATATTGTCAATCCTTTCGTTCGTTTTCAAGAAAAAGATTCTCCAGTTGAAAGGCTATGTCATGACCATGGTGATTCTCTGCGGATTGTTCTTTGTGGGAGCGGTGGTAGATACCTATTACGTAGCCGATATCCTTTCCAAGGACATCATCTTCAGCGGCAAGCTCAACCAGTCTCTGCTGTGTATCGCTCTCTGGACCGTCTCCGTCCTCCTGTTCCTCTATTCACGCAAACTCATCCGGAAGAATAAAAAAGAATAAGCATTTTTTTCAACTTGAATCAAATACGTATGAAAGTTGTATTATTTAGCTTTCAGTTCTTCAATCTTCCACCAGTCATCCTTCAATCTGCAAATAGCCTGCGCTATGCAGTTCATATTCTTGCATAACGCCACCGAACCCAATTCGTCCACACCTCTGGAAACATAACTCCATGGCAAAAGGAGCAGCAATACTCCTTATGCGCAATTATCCATGCGTTCTGCGGAGGGATGATAATTATATTGCTTATCCCACAGCTGTTGTTTCGATTATTCTTAGTATTTTTGCAATTGATTGAAATCAAAACGAACTAAATTATATAGTTGTTGGGATGCCTCCAAGGCTGCAAGGACTTCAGCGACTACTATCTGACTCACTTAGTCCACAAAACCGCCTAAGTCTTTTCAAAAAACCACCGTAGTGTGAGTATGAAAAAGACTTAAGTGTATTTCAAAAAACACTACGGTGGAAAAATATTTACACTGTGCCAGAAATATTTTACCTCTGCGCCAGAAATATTTGTAGACTGCGGAGGAGATTCCTAAAAACAAAAAAGCCTCGCTACCGTAATGGTTGCGAGGCTTTAAGTATGAAGTAGGAGTGTGTGTTTACTTCACTTTGTCTACGATTGCCTTGAATGCGTCGAAGTTGTTCATTGCAAGGTTAGCAAGAGTCTTGCGGTTGATTTCGATTCCTGCCTTGTGGATTGCACCCATGAGCTGGCTGTAAGACATGCCTTCGAGACGGGCAGCAGCGTTGATACGCTGAATCCAGAGTGCACGGAACTGACGCTTCTTGAGCTTGCGTCCTACGTATGCGTAGGTAAGTCCTTTTTCGTATGCGTTTTTGGCAACGGTCCACACATTCTTGCGGGCACCAAACTGACCCTTAACGCGCTTCAAAATCTTTTTTCTTCTTGCACGTGATGCTACGTGGTTTACTGATCTTGGCATAATTTTGATTCTTTTTGAATGTTAGCGCCAATGTGTTACGAATCTCTCGTAGTTTTGTTATTGGTCTTGTGGGCTAAACACTCGGTTAAACTTTAATTGATTTTTGGAAAGATTTGTTTTTTAACGCAGGCAAAGAAGGTCACGAACTTGCTTAACGTTTGCACTTACTACGATTGTAGAGTGGTCGAGGTTACGCTTTTGCTTCTTAGTCTTCTTTGTGAGAATGTGGCTTTGGTAAGCGTGCTGACGCTTGATCTTTCCTGTGCCAGTGAGCTTGAAACGCTTCTTGGCAGCTGCTTTGGTTTTAACTTTTGGCATTTTTTTTGTTTGTTTTAGTTATTTAATTATGGTGGCAACGTATATACCAGGACGTTACGCACCCTTTGTTTTTTTTGCTGTTCTTATTCTTCAGCTTCGGTTTCCTCTGCTTCAGCGGCGGGAGCGGATTGAGTGGCAACTTGTGCTTTCTCTTCGTCGCGGCGCTGCTGGCTCTTCTTTGGCTGGCCGGCTTTCTTGGGTGAGAGGATGATGCTCATTCGTTTGCCTTCGAGGGTAGGCATGCTTTCTACTTTGGCAATTTCCTCAAGGTCGTTGGCAAAACGCAGAAGGAGTACCTCGCCTTGCTCCTTGAACACGATGGAGCGTCCTTTGAAGAAGACGTAGGCTTTTACTTTGTTGCCTTCGTTGATGAAGCCTATGGCGTGCTTGAGTTTGAAGTTGTAGTCAGCATCGGCAGTTTGTGGTCCGAATCGGATTTCCTTCACTTCTACCTTCACCTGTTTTGCCTTCATCTCCTTTTGTTTCTTCTTCAACTGATAGAGGAACTTGGAGTAATCGATGAGGCGGCAAACGGGTGGATTGGCGTTGGCGGAAATCTCCACGAGATCCACTTCTTTTTCCTGTGCAAGCTTGAGGGCGTCCTGAATAGGCATTACTGCTGACTCTATGTCATCGCCTACAATTCGCACTTCACGTACTCTAATCTGTTCGTTGATTCGGTACTGCGGTTGTTGTTTTTTGTTGTCTACCTTCATTTATTTTCAAATTCAAGGTGCAAAGTTACGAATAAGTGAGCGCAATACAAAATAAAATTTAACTTTTTTTATTTTTATTGCCGAACGTGAGTAACTTCGAGCGTCAGCTCAACGTTACGAATAAGCGAGCACAATACAAAACAAAAATTCAATTTCTTTTGTTTTTGCAGCTGAATATAAGCAATTTTGCACCTTGTTGTTGTCAACTTTTTAGAAGTTTTCTGTCATGCTACGCACTTCGTCGTTGATTTTCTGAGCGAAATCTTCGAACTTCATGCTGCCCTGGTCGCCTTCGCCTTGCTTGCGGACACTAACTGTGCCTTCGGCTGCTTCCTTCTCACCAACGACGAGCATGTAAGGGATGCGCTTGAGTTCGTTGTCGCGAATCTTGCGTCCGATCTTCTCGTTGCGGTCGTCAACAATAGTGCGAACGTCGTTTGCGTTGAGGTATTCGCTTACTTGCTTTGCATAGTCGTTGAACTTCTCTGAGATAGGCAGTACTACAACCTGGTCTGGAGTGAGCCAGAGTGGGAAGTGACCTGCTGTGTGCTCGATGAGTACAGCGCAGAAGCGTTCCATTGAACCGAATGGTGCGCGGTGAATCATAACCGGACGGTGCTTCTCGGTGTCGGCTCCTGTGTATTCGAGCTTGAAGCGCTCAGGCAGGTTGTAGTCAACCTGGATGGTACCGAGCTGCCAGCGGCGTCCGATGGCGTCCTTGACCATGAAGTCGAGTTTAGGTCCGTAGAATGCAGCCTCGCCAAGTTCGGTGCGGGCGCTGAGTCCCTTCTCCTTGCATGCTTCGATGATGGCGTTTTCTGCCTCTGCCCATACTTCGTCGCTACCGATGTACTTCTCCTTGTCGTTAGGGTCGCGGAGCGAAATCTGTGCCTCGAAGTTCTGGAAGTCAAGTGCTTTGAAGATGATGTTGATGATGTCCATCACACGGAGGAATTCTCCCTTCACCTGTTCTGGAGTACAGAAGATGTGGGCATCGTCCTGAGTGAATGAGCGTACGCGGGTAAGTCCGTGAAGCTCTCCGCTCTGCTCGTAGCGGTAAACTGTACCGAACTCTGCGATGCGGAGTGGGAGGTCCTTGTATGAACGTGGCTGGCTTGCGTAGATCTCACAGTGGTGAGGGCAGTTCATAGGCTTGAGCATGTATTCCTCGTCTTCCTCAGGTGTGTGGATTGGCTGGAATGAGTCCTTGCCGTAGTGTGCATAGTGACCTGAAGTGACGTAGAGGCTCTTGCCTCCGATGTGTGGAGTCATTACCTCGAGGTAGCCGTAACGCTTCTGAATCTTGCGGAGGAAGTCCTGCAGACGGATGCGAAGTGCTGTTCCCTTTGGAAGCCACATTGGAAGTCCCTTGCCCACGCGGTCGGAGAAGAAGAAGAGTTCCATGTCCTTACCGATCTTGCGGTGGTCGCGCTTCTTTGCTTCTTCAAGCTTCTCGAGATACTCGTCGAGCATCTTCTTCTTTGGGAAGCTGATACCGTAGACACGTGTCATCATAGGACGCTTCTCGTCGCCGCGCCAGTATGCAGCAGCTACTGAGAGCACCTTGACAGCCTTGATAGGAGCTGTGGACATGAGGTGAGGACCACGGCAGAGGTCGGTATAGTTGCCCTGAGTGTAGGTGGTGATGTGACCATCTTCAAGTTCGGCAATAAGCTCGTTCTTGTAGGTCTGACCGCGGTCGCCGAAGAACTTGAGTGCGTCGGCCTTGGATATTTCGTTTCTTACAAGAGACTCCTTGCGTGCAACGAGTTCCTGCATTTTCTTCTCAATCTTTGGGAATTCTGTCTCGTTGAGCTTAACACCTTCGGGCATCATCACGTCGTAGTAGAATCCGTTCTCGATGGCAGGTCCGATACCGAACTGAGTGCCAGGATAGAGTTCCTGCAGAGCTTCTGCCATGAGGTGGGCACTTGTGTGCCAGAATGCGTGCTTGCCTTCTTCGTCGTCAAACTTGTGAAGCTTGATGGTGGCATCGCTGTTGATAGGACGGTTGAGTTCGGTGATTTCACCGTTCACGCTACATGCTACTACGTCTTGTGCCAGACGAGGACTGATGCTTTCTGCTATCTGAAGTCCTGTTACAGGTGCTTCGTATTCCCTTACGCTATTGTCGGGAAAAGTGATTTTAATCATGTGTGTATGTTGTTTTTTTAGTTTTTGTTCTGTTGTGTAGGTGTGTGTATGTGGTTTGTACACAAAATCTTTGCAAAGTTAATGCAAATCAAGCGCATTGCAAAAGAAAAAAGCGATTTTTTGAGAAAACCGCTTTTAAATGAAGAATTCATTATACTTGAAACCACTTACAACGCTTTGGGGAAGAGTTTGAGGGTGAAGGGCTGGATGCCTTCGGCTGGTGAAGAGGGGATGTAGAGCAGGTCGAGATAGATGATAAAGTCGCTGAGCGGAATGTCGGCCGCAGATGTGTAGCCGATGTTCTGGAAAGAATCCTTTGCCTGAATAAACACTCCAGACTTTATCACATCGAGGGTAATCCCCTTGATTTTAGTGTTGTAGGTCTCTACTGCCTGTTCGTGGCACTTGCTACGTGCTGCTCCCAGAAAGCTTACGTCTACGGTTGCTTCCTCCTGGAAGGCGGATTTGCTGCCTGTGTATGCCAGACTGTCGAGTGTGGCAGTAATCAGAGGTTCAAAGACCTCGTTTTCGGAATTGGCGAAAACCACGCTGTCGCATATGGCGAGATAGCTTGTCTTCGCTGTGGATGTCCCTGTGCCTTCATCAAGGCAGGATGTTGCACTAAACAGGGTTATAAGTGCGATTGTTGATAGAAAGAGGTGTTTCATTTTCTTTTGAATTATTAATTATTATAACTCCCTCTGTCGGCAGAAGTAGCCGGAGAAGATTTCGTCGATATGGTCGAGTGGTTGGCGGAAGAGACCGAAGAGGGTGGAACCGCTTCCCGACATGGAGGCATAGACGGCACCAAGGTCGTAGAGCTGATCCTTGATGGCTGCGAGTGACGGATGAACTGGGAAAACGCTTGCCTCGAAGTCGTTCACGATGGTGTCGCGCCATTGCTCGATAGGCTGCTTGATGAGTTCAAGCAGATTGGTTTCGGGATGATGTGGCTTGATGTTAGCATAAGCGTCACGTGTGCTGATGAAAATGTCGGGCTTCACCAGAACAAGCGTCATTCCCTTGAGATTGAGGTCGATATCGGTGAACTTATTGCCTATGCCCTCGGCAAATGCCGGTTTGTTCTGTATGAAGAACGAACAGTCGGCACCCAGCTTGGTAGCCAGTTGCTCAAGTTCTGCGATGGAGAGATTGAGCTTGAAGCGCTCGTTAAGTGCTTTAAGGGTGAATGCCGCATCGGCACTTCCTCCGCCCAGTCCTGCTCCTGTAGGAATCTGCTTGAAGAGGTGTATGCTTACAGGCTTAACCTTGTCGGGATTAGCTTGTTGCAGCAAACGGTATGCTCTCATGACGAGGTTGTCTTCTGGCGATCCGTTGAGGATTTCACCCGATACCTTGAGTTGCACATCATCCTGACTGCTTGTGATTTCCAAAGCGTCGGTAAACGGGATGGGGTAGAAGATGGTCTCAAGGTTGTGGTAACCATCGGGACGACGTTCTACGACGTTCAGTCCGATATTGATTTTTGCGTTAGGATAAGTTATCATATTCCTTTAGCTGTTGCTATGATGATTAGTACTATGTAGTTGGCTACGATTAAGAGTAGGAAGTTGTTGATGTCGGACCTGAGATACCCTGAGGAGGTATATTGTTCCGATATGGTGGAATTGACTTTGCTGGTACGTTGGCGAATGAAGGCATAGATGAAGTAGAAGAGCGTACCCATGATTATGCCTACGATGGCTCCTACGGTCACGTCACCCAGATAGTGAACACCCAGATACAGACGTGTGAAGGTTGTAGTCGTGCACCAGAAGAAGAGTGCGATGCTCATGCGCCAGTCGCGGAAGAGCAAGGCAAGCATGGTTGCCACACAGAAGGTGTTGCTGGCATGTCCTGAGAAGAATCCGAAGCGACCGCCACGATAGCCGTTGACGGTATCGACAAGATACATGATTGTTGGGTCTTGCGTAGGACGCCAGCGTGCGATGGTGGGTTTTACATATCCTGAGCAGATGCGGTCGGTTACGAATATCATAAGAGCGATGCAGAGGATGATGTAAAGCGATTGCTTAGGTGCGTTGTTCTTGAAGATAACGTAGAAGAGCATGAGGATGAGTGCTGTCCACGACCAGGTACTGGTGACAGTTGTCATCAGATTGTCCCAGAACAGCGATTCGCTGCCGTTGAGAGCCAGAGTTGCTTGTTGGTCGAAAGCCAGTATCTCTTCCATATCAACTATATTACTTCAAATACTTCGTTTTGTACCCAGCCCTGTTTGCCGTCATCGTATTTCACCTCGTTCCAGCCGTCCTCTGTGCTGTCGAGAATCTCAATCCGAGTACCTTCGTGAACCACAAACAGCTGAGTGCTGCTTTCTGAAGGTGAACTGAGAATGGTGGCCGACGGGGCTGTTATAATAGCTACATCGGTACGTTGCTGCTCATGAAGCAGAAGGTATGCACAAAGATTGGCAACGATGGTTATGATGAGCAAGGCTGCAGCTCCGTAGAATCCTGTCTTGCGAAGCTTCAGAGGTTCTGTGAATCGGTAAACCATAAAACCTGCGAGCATGAGTACGAATGCCACCATACCTATAATCTTCCACGTCCCTGCGCTGAAGATGCTGGCTATGCCATGCAGCTTGTCCTTGAGGAATGTCTGTGCAGTTGGCGCAATCTTGTCAATTGTATGGGTGCGGACGAAAGCGAGGTTTGTCTTGATGTCGTCGTCGCCAGGTGCCAGGCGTAGGGCACGTTCGTAGTTGATGATAGCCCATGCTATGCTGTCCTGCTTATAGTAGCAGTTGGCGAGATTGTAGAGCAGTTCCGCAGACTTGCCCTTGTTCGTGATGACAGCCAGGTACAGATCTGCCGCCTCGGCAAAGTCTTCCTCTGCATAGAGCGAGTCAGCAAGAGTGATGGCATCGTCCCATTTGTCGTTCTCGGCTGAAGCCTGAAGCGGCGTCAGCAGAAGCAGGGCAACGATTACGCCGAGGACACGTGATGCAGAATCGGCTGACTTCTCCGACTTCGGCTTGATGTTGTTCTCTATCTGTGTGATGAGTGAAATGGCATGATTGTAGATTGTCTCCATGTTCTCATTTGGATTGCCTGGAGCATAACGCGCAAACTCGCAGTCGCTCAGTACGTTAAGGAACTGACTGATGATGTCTGTCGGAACTCCGAGACGGTTAAGTTCGCCTTCCACGTTGTCCTTGTTGAGGTGCTCACGAGGCAGACGTAGTTTGTCGGTGGTATCGCC
>Ga0256405_10010557_pt1 | contig 12151 bp, 7 predicted proteins | sample RumenRJG_02DNA_FD_189096 | JGI IMG/M metagenome (GOLD analysis project Ga0256405, IMG submission 189096) | Bovine rumen microbial communities from Lethbridge, Alberta, Canada - RJG_02 | ecosystem: Host-associated > Mammals > Digestive system > Stomach > Rumen | place: Canada: Alberta | collected...
CAAAGCACCGCGCGTCCGGGAAATCGCTGTTGACGGTGACGAACCCCGAATACACCATTGTGGGTGAGCAGTGGGTGTGGGAAGGGAAGCACGAAAAGGCAAGTTTTTCGAAAGTTTTCATCGGCAAAAACGCCAACGTCCTGTTTTATGACCGTTAAGCAATTTTTTTTGTGCCTCTTTTCGGCGGTATTTTGCGCTTTATTGTCGGCGGCGAAACCCTCCACCACCGTCACGAGCGACCGCATGGAAATGTTGCGTTTCGAAGACCACAACGAATTTCTGTTTGTCGGAAATGTGCAACTGAACGGTAAGGAGTTTTCCGGCTCCTGCGACCGCATGTGGGTACGCACGCAATCGGAACAACAGGCGAAAAACAATTCCGCGGTGCCACTTTGGTGCTTCGCTCAAAAATTTTCGGAACAGCCGTGCAAATTGTTTTGTTATTTATCGCCCGTCGATACGCTTAAAACAGCCTTGTCGCCGGCGGGACAGTTGAAGTTGATTGTTGCGAAGGGCGACGTGTTTTTGAAAACATCCGACAAAGAAACGGGCGAAACAAAGCAGGCGACGGCGCAAAAGGCGGTCATCTACCCGAATGAAGGGAAAATGGTTTTATCCGAAAATCCTGTCGTAAAATGTTCCATGCAGGGCACGTTTAGAGGCGAGAAGATTACCTTTTTTCAAAACTCCGGACAGGTGTTGGTCGAGAATTCCAATGCCGGCGGACGGGCACAGGTGCAGTTGGGCGAAGAGGAATGAAGTTTGTCGGTTTATCTCAACGGCGTTCGGACGTCGGATTGTTTTTGGAATAACGCTGTCATGAGCGAAGGCGGAATACCCTTTATTGCGACGGAGAACTTACGCAAGACTTTCGGCGACCGCGAAGTGGTGCGCGGGGTCAACATCAGCGTGAAAGCCGGCGAAGTCGTCGGTTTGCTGGGACCGAACGGCGCCGGGAAAACAACGACTTTTTACATGACGGTCGGGCTGATTGCCGTCACAAGCGGTCGGGTCATCTTTAACGGTGCGGATGTAACCGCTTTACCGATGTATAAACGGGCACGCAAGGGCATCGGCTATTTACCGCAGGAAGCATCGGTATTCCGCAAGCTGACGGTGGAGGAAAATATCCGTGCGATTTTGGAGACTTTGGATCTGACGCGCCTGGAAATCAAACAACAAACGCAGGCGGCGCTGGAAAATCTGGGTCTCACGAAAGTTGCCAAACAGAAAGCCTTCACCCTGAGCGGCGGCGAGCGGCGACGCCTGGAAATCACGCGCGCATTGCTCACGCACCCGCAATTTCTGTTGATGGATGAACCGTTCAGCGGCGTGGATCCCATCAGTGTCCAAGAGGTGCAGCAAATTATTTTAAGCCTGAAACACCAGGGCATCGGCGTGCTGATTACCGATCATAACGTGCGCGAAACCCTGCGCGTGGTAGACCGTGCTTATCTTTTGTACGACGGATGCGTGCTCTGCGCCGGCGATCGCAAAACATTGCTCAACGATCCGCAAAGTCGCAAGTTTTATCTCGGGGAAGGGTTTGAAGCGTAAAGCAGATTGTCGGTAAAACGGTTACATTGTCCGCTCACTCTCTCCACATAAAGATCCTCAAAAGATTTCTCAGTCAACTCCATGTTTTTTACTGTTTGCATTTGCCGAACTGTGCTCTTCATGAATCATGACCTTAGAACACGTTGGGTTGCAACGCCTACACCAGTGATTTTCATACTCCCAGTATGAAAAAATCTCCCATACCCAAGGTCTTTTGTTAAAGTTAGCCCTTGGGCAATCAAAACGAATTAAATTGTCCATGCGTTGTCCGTCGATCTTGGAAATTTCATGATCAGTGTATACGGCACTATAACACCGGCTCACCGTCGGAATGTCAGATAAGAGACAAAAAACGTTATGTTTGGAAGGCGCATAAACAACAAGATTGTACATCGCGTGCCCGAGCTCACGCTTTAGGTTTCTCACTAAAAAGAAATGAAAACCGTCAAATCCGCTGTAATGAACACACGCACACTCTTTCGGTAAATTATAATCGACGAAAAATAATGTTCTGACTACAAAAGGTCTGTTTTTAAATACATCACACCCGCAAATCGTTCTTGGTCTTAAAGCATTCTTCAAACGTTCGCGTATCGTTGCATACGTTTCTTCTTTTACTTTTTCGTATTTCTTGATAATTTTTTCTTTTTTCGATTTATCACCTTTTAATAAATCACATACCCATTCGTGAGGAATCGTGACAGAAACTTTACCGTTGGAATGGAATATCGGCACCGGCTACTTATCCTTGTCATACCACTTAATGTTCACCGATTCCAGGCACTCTCCTTTTTCATTCTCCCTCGAGATAATGAAACGAGCACCTTTTTGTTCCGTCAACTCCTGTTTCTCCACTCGAATGGTGACAACCTCCGCCTGTGCCGTTCCGAACGGAACCGCCGCCAGCCCCATTATTTTTATGTAGTTTTTAATATGATTTTTCATAAGTTCACAAATTTTCACCGACGTTTTTTTAGCCGATAAAATCGGCGTGAGGTTTTTTAAAGAGTGTCAAGCGTTTTTTTGATTTTTTTGTGTGGGGTTATGGAAAGAGGAGAGAATGGGGTCGGGGAGTATGTGGATAAGATGGGTAGGAGGAGAGGTTGTTGTGTTTAAGGAAGAGAAGAGATGTTTTTTAGAGTGTGAAGAAGATGTGAATAAATCGCCCCTCATAAGGAGGGAACGTTGTCGGCGGCGGGCAACGGAACGAACATCTGACGAAAATACACTCAACGCACAACGCAGCGCATCCGTTCGCGATGGTACTGCAATAAATCCGCCCCACTATGGGGTTTTGCAAAATGTTATGCGGTAACTTTTACGATATTGCCGGCGACGTACTTCATCGTCTCTCAACCATCCCGATCAAAATTCGCACCAGTGTGCTCCCAAAACGCCCGTTGCGTGTGCTTCGTCGATGTAAATAGCTTTCAGTCACAACTCCGTGCTTTTATCGAAAGCATATTTCTTCACCGCCACCATCAAAATCTGAATATCCGACGGATTAACGCCGCTGATGCGGGATGCCTGCGCGAGATTGATCGGGCGCACGGAGGCGAGTTTTTGACGGCTTTCGTTGCGCAATCCGTGCACCACGTTCCAATCGAAATCCTTCGGCACGGCAATCGCTTCCAAAGAGCGCGTTTTTTCGACCTGTTGCCGTTCGCGTTCCAGATAGCCGCGGTAACGAATGCGGTAGAGCACTTCTTCCTTGACGGCTTCGTCCAATACCGAAAACGTCGGCGGTAATTCGGGGCAACGGTAGTTTTCCTCGCTCTGTTCGCGGCGCAAGTGGTCTCCGAACGTCAATCCGCCAACCGTCGATGTCGTTTCCAGCGTTTGCGCCCAGTAATCGACGGTCTTTTTTTTGGTACGTATCTTTTCCAAACGCCCGTCGCTCAGGGTATGATAACGTTCCGCCTTTTCCAACAGGCGCAGTTCCGCGCCGTGATGATTAAGCAAAAGTCGATGTTCGGCACGCCCCGTGAACATTCGATACGGTTCCTGCGTGCCTTTGGTGACCAAATCATCGATCAACACGCCGATGTAGCTTTCGTGGCGCGACAAAACGCACGGTTCCTCGTTTAAAACGCTCGCGGCGGCATTGATGCCCGCAATCAGCCCCTGCCCCGCCGCCTCTTCGTAGCCGGACGTACCGTTGATTTGCCCCGCCAAAAATAAGCCTTTTAAGTGCTTGCTTTCGAGAGAAGGAAGTAAATCGGTCGGATCGGAGAAGGCATATTCCACCGCATACGCCGGGCGCAACATCACCGCGTTTTCCAAACCGGGGATGGTTTTCAGCATTGCCGCCTGCACGCCGGTCGGCAAACTCGTCGAAAGCCCGTTGATATACCATTCGTCGGTACCGCAACCCTCCGGCTCCAGAAACAACCGATGGCGTTCGCGCTCCGCAAAACGCACACACTTGTCCTCGATGCTCGGACAGTAGCGCGGTCCCGTTCCGCGAATGTTTCCGCAGTAGAGCGCCGAACGTTTCAGGTTTTTGAGAATAATTTCATGCGTTTCGGGCGTCGTGTAGGTGACAAAACACGAATGCGCCCGCGTATTCGGCTGCCACGCAAACGGCGTTTTTAGAGCTTCCGACGCACGATCTTCCTCGGTTCTTGTATCGTAAAATCCGAACAAACACGGTTCCTCGTCGCTCTTTTGTTCTTCGCAGACGGAAAAATGGATTGTCTTCCCCAAAATGCGCGCCGGGGTTCCCGTTTTGAGCCAACCGAGGCGGAAATTTAAGGTTTGCAACTGTTCTAACAGCGCAACGCTTGCGTGATCGCCCATGCGACCGCCTTGGAAACAGGTCGAACCCACATGGAGTGTTCCGCCAAGGAAGGTGCCGGTCGTTAAAATAACCGCTTTGGATGTGATCGAACCAATTAGCCGCGTCTTTACGCCGCAGACCCGCCCGTCTTTCGTCAATAAACCAACAACCTCATCTTGGAATAAGCGCAAATTCGGTTGCCGCTCCAGGCGGTATTTCATGGAAAATTGATAGCATTTCTTGTCGCATTGAGCGCGCGGCGCCTGCACGGCACTGCCCTTTGAACGATTGAGAACCCGAAATTGAATCGCCGTCGCGTCGGCGTTGATTGCCATCAAACCGCCGAGGGCATCAATTTCCCGCACCATGTGCCCCTTCGCCAACCCGCCGATGGAAGGGTTGCAGCTCATTTGGGCGATTGTATCCAAATTGTATGTCAGCAACAGCACCGACACGCCGCGCTTTGCCGCCATCGCCGCCGCTTCGCACCCGGCATGCCCTCCCCCGCACACAATCACATCAAAATCCGTCTCCATGTTGCTTTGCTTTACCAAAAAAACGCCCGCGCTGCAACCTGCTTGTTCGCTTCTTATTCGCCCCTCTTTTTCGGGTATGCAAAACCGCGATCGTGCGTTTGGTGCTTAAAAAACTCCAAAAATTGTCGCCCGCGCCCGGTTCTAAATTCACCTTTTTCCAGTGCCGACAAGGCTTTTTTTTGGAACGAACGCGAATCGCCGCCGTACACCGCGCGATATTGTTGCTTTGTGTCAGACAGCTCCTCAGGCGAAAAACCGCGCCGCTGCAACCCGACGAGGTTCAGATTGGAAACGGTATTCCGTCCCAACGCCGTCACAAACGGCGGAATGTGCATGGAAATTTCCGCATTGCCGGAGATAAACGCGCTCTCGCCGATGTGCACGAACTGATGGATCATGGAACCGCCGCTGAGAAAGACATAATCCTCAACGGTCACGCATCCCGCCAAAAGTACCAAATTCGCCAAAATACAGTGATTTCCGACGACCGTATCGTGCCCGACATGCGAATACGCCATCAGCAGGCAATCCCGACCGACGCGCGTCTGTCGGTTTGGTTGCGATGCCCGATGGACGGTCACGCCTTCGCGCAACACCGTTCGCTCGCCGATGACGACACCGCTTTCGAAATCAAAATCCTGCCCGACGATTTGCGGATCGTCCCCCAAAACAACGCCCGCATGCACCTCAACGTCATCCCCGAGAACGGTACCCGACTTTATCACGGCATGCTCCCCGATGCGCACCCGCCGCCCCAGTTGAACGCCGCGTTCGATCACGCAAAACGCACCGATGACGCAATCGTTCGGTACTTCAACGGAAGCATCTATGTATGCCGTCGGATGGATCATGAAAAATTCCTCTGTCTACATTACTTCTAGCACGGCGGAGATTTAAAGGAAAGGGAATTTATCGGGAACGAAAGGAATTATAAGTACAGCAAGTAAAAAAAGAAGGTATTCTGAAGATGTGAACAAGATGTGAATAAACGAGGGAGCTGAGGGTGGGGCGGAGAATATAACCATGTTAATTTTCTGCCGCCTTTATTTCCTTCAACAACCTCGTCAACATCTGCGCCAACTGCTCCAAATGTCCTTGTGTATGCAAAGCGGTAAGGGTAATTCTCAGACGTGCGCGGTCTTTTGCGACTGTCGGGTAACGAATGGCTTTCACGAAAAAGCCTTCTTTAAATAAACGTTCCGAAAGCAAAAGTGCCCTTTCCTCCGAACCGACTTCGCACGAAACAATCGGCGTTTCGGCAATCATCGGCAAATTATATTGCCGGCAAAGAGCGTTCCAAAAAGAGATATTCTCCCGCAATGTTTCTACATACTGCGGAGACTGTTGCAATAATTGAAAACTTTTGATTGCCGCCGCGATCGATGCTGCCGGCAAAGATGTCGAAAAAATATATCCGCGGGTGGTATTGCGCAAATAATCAATCATTTCCGCACTTCCAGCTACAAAACCGCCTTCAACACCGATCGCCTTGCTCAACGAACCCATGCAAAGATACGACGGCTTCGTTTGAAGATGAAAATGCTCCTTCAATCCGCGCCCGCGTTTGCCCAAAACGCCAATTGCATGTGCTTCGTCGATGTAGATCAAAGCATGATATTTTTCCGCAAGTTCGGACAGAACCGTACCGTCGGCAATATCGCCATCCATACTGAACACCGCATCGGAAACGATGGCGGCATGTTTGAAGGACGTCGAACGCAATTTCTCCTCCAAATCCGCCGTGTCGTTGTGGCGGTAAATAACGGTTTGCGCTTTGCACAGACGGCAACCGTCGATGAGACTTGCGTGATTGAGAGCGTCGGAGAAAATCACATCCCCCTCGCCGAAAAGAGCCGGCAAAATCGAAACATTCGCCGCAAAACCGCTGTTAAACACCATCGCCGACTCATGTCCCGTAAAATCGGCAATAAGACGTTCCAGCCGTTGATGGAGCTCCGATGTTCCGCACATCAAACGCGAACCGCCGCTTCCAACGCCATACTGTTCCAAAGCACGCGCGGCGGATGCTTTGACGTCGGGGTATTGCGAAAAGCCCAAATAATCGTTCGATGTAAAGGAAATATACGTTTTACCGTTGATGCAAACCGTATCGCCTTCAACCGCTTCGATGACGGTTTCCTGCCGATAAAGATGCTCATGCTTTAACACCTCCAGGCATTGTTTAACATCTAAAACCGACGGCGTATCCGTCGGTAAATCGGTGACGATAACCGCCTGATGTTCCAGGTAGGCAAGCGTTTCCTTCAAATCCTCATCACTTGTGCCGTTGTATAAAAAAATCCTTCCGCCGTGCGGATCACCGAGTGTTTTTAAATTCGGAATGCGCACATAGCCGCTTTTTTTCGACGCAAAATACCCCGTTGTATAATTGCAATCATCCGAAATACATAACTCGCCGACAATGTGCGGTGCCGAAGAAACTTTTGTTGCCAAAATCAACGCTTCGCGAAAGTGATTTTTCTTCGTATCAAAACAAGCTTTCTCCCCGTCCATGTACGTGGCACGCACACCGCGCTTCGGATCGGGTTCGCAACGTTGCAAGGTTCGGATATCGACCAGCATTGCTCCGCGCATCGGCGACGCGTTTTTCAGAAGGCGCAAACACGCTTCGGCATCTTGAATACTGTTTTCTTTGAGAAGACGTTTCAAAACCGCAAATGCTTCATCCGTTTTCGTCGCGGACGCCTCCGTCACCGACAAAGAAGGAACCTTTAAAACCGCCGCAGCATCGAGAGCTTCGATCTTTAAATGAACCGCATCCGCATTACCGTTGGCGTGATTTAGCGCACGTTGGAGCAATGATTGCGAAACGGGAAGAATTTGCTCCCTTCCAACCAAACGTTCCGCACCCGAAAGATGAACATCGCCCTTCGAAGCGCGCATTTTGACGGCGTATAAAAAAGATTTGTTCGTTTTCGAAGTGCTCATTTTCAGCGAAACTTCCCAATGAACTTGTAAGAGAAAAACCCCTTTTTGTCCATGTCGGAAATGCATTGTTTTTCGAGTGCTTTTTCATGTCTCCTATCCTTCGTACTTCAAAACTTTCATTTTTTGTTTGATTTTTTTTAAAAAACGGACGATATACTCTGATGTGGATATGGTAGTTGAAGCATTGATCGGTCGAAGGGAAAGAATGACTCCGTTCCGTCGGAGCGTTGGAGCTTCGGAGGGATTTGTTGCGTTTTTCTCGAAAAAAGTCTTGACGAAACATTTAAAACCTCACAATAGTAAGCATGCATCCATAAGCATGCATCCATAAGCATGCATCCATAAGCATGCATCCATAAGCATGCATCCATAAGCAAAAGAAGAAAAAAAGAAGGAATAAATATGCCAAAGTTAAGCAGTCTTGTAAGTTTGGGCACGGTGGGAAGAGTTGCCAGCGGGGCTATGTTGGGGGGGCTTTCTACAGTGGCCGTTCAGCGTTATACGGGTTCTTCGGAATTTTCGAAAGATCCGCAAAGAGCGGAAATGCGGGAAGAGCAGAAGAAGGTGTCCTTCGAAATTCAACAGCAATCGGAAGCACTGGAGAAAGAAAAACAAAATCTTGAAACGCAGAAGCAATCCCTTGCCAGAGGATGGGAGGCACTGAGAGAAAAGGAGGCAGTAGTTCAACAAATGCAACAGACGGCGACGGCAACACAAGGTGCCGCAGCGGAGGTTGTGGCTGTCGAAACAGTACAACAGGTTGCACAAGCCGCGGAACCGGCGGATGAACAACCCGAAAAACCGAAAGCGGATGTTGTTCCGGCGGATCACACACCGAAGCGCCCGGCGGTTTTCGACGGTGGTGGCAGTAAAGAAAAACCTGTTGAAACGACAAACAAAAACAATACCTCCGAACCGTCGGTTGCATCTTTTGAAAGGAACGCAACCGATATTTCGGTTTTTCCGTAAGTGGAAAATCCTGGTTGGATCGTTCTCACAACCAACAGGAAACATCGGGGTTCGTAAATCGAAATACGACGTAATAATCCTGCGCGCCGCCTGCTTTCGACGGCAACGAAACAATCCGCGTTATTCAAATTTTCGGTACTTCCGCCTGTGCCCGCACTTGCCGAAACTTGCTTCACCCATTGGGTATGACCGACTTCGAATCCGGAAAAACAAAAAAACCGGAAAAGTTTTTTCCGGTTCTGTTATCTGTGCGGAGGGCAACGAAGACCATGGGATGTACAGTTTCTTACAATGGTTAATATTGACATTTTTTCGAAATCTTGAGAAGCTGACGCTGTATTTTGCCCGATGGTGTAACGGTAGCACAAAAGATTCTGGCTCTTTTTGTCGAGGTTCGAATCCTTGTCGGGCAGCCAGAGGGCGGTGTTGAATGCCTCAAAACCGAAAAAGCAATGTAACTGGGCTTTTTTTCGGTAAGGATTGATGGCAATATGGGTACAGCAGAAATAAGCCGTTGTTTCTGTGATTTTCGGAGGTTGTTGTTGATATTCGTCTGGTTTTTGGGCTTACGGTATTTTGTTTTTTCATTGGTGCAACGGTGGTATGAGAGTCTTCGGTGCTTTTTGCGTTGGTTGAATTCTTGACAGACAGCCGTGGTAAATCGGCTGGATGGATTTTGAGGTGCTGCAACGATTTTACGGAGGTTGTCGTCGGGGTGTTTTGTTTTCTACGTTGAGGTTTTAAATGATCGAAGGACTTTTGATGGTGTAGGCATAGTTTCGGCACATTTCTGTGTCATCATCTGTTGCTTCCTATCAAATGCCAATCATGATATTTTTCCGCATTCAATAGTCTTTTCGATAAATTTCGGAACAGGTTGTCAGATAAAATTGAAACCGATCGGATTTTAATAAAGGTCGCCCCGCAGAGCTTGCAATGTTTAACGAGATGTGCGGTATATTTCGAAGCACCTTCTTCCTTGTATTTTCCTCCAAAAACGTCACAATAAAAAGAACCTTGTATGTTTAAAAACTTTTTAAAGCATTTTGTCGGACGACATTACCGAAAATTTCAGAAATCCTGCGAACCGATCGTGAAGAAAATCAACGCCCTGGAGCAGGAAATGCAGTCCTGGTCGGAGGAAAAAGTTAAGGCGCAAACGGAGGTTTTCAGGGAGCGGTTGCGGAACGGCGAGAAACTTGATGATTTGCTCCCCGAAGCGTTTGCGACGGTCAAAAATGCGGCGCGGCGTTTGTGCGGGACGACGGCGGACGTGTGTGGGCACGAGGCAACCTGGGATATGATTCACTATGATGTCCAGTTGCTCGGCGGAATTGCCCTGCATCGCGGTTACATTGCCGAAATGGCGACCGGTGAAGGTAAAACGCTTGTGGCGACGTTGCCGTTGTATTTGAACGCCCTGAGCGGTAAAAACTGCCAGCTGGTGACGGTCAACGATTACCTGGCGCGACGCGACTCGGCGTGGATGGGGCACTTGTTTACGTACCTGGGGCTGACGGTCGGTTGCATACAGCACGACATGGGTTTTGAGGAGCGTCACGAAGCCTATCGTCGGGACATTACCTACGGAACGGCGTCGGAATTCGGCTTCGACTATCTGCGCGACAACGGTATGGCGTTGCGTGCGGAAGAACAGGTGCAGAAGGATCATTATTTTTGCATCGTGGATGAAGTCGACTCGGTACTTATCGACGAAGCGCGAACGCCGCTGATTATTTCGGGCGAAGCGGAAAACGACGATTCGGGTGCGTTGTTTATTCAGTTGCGCGCCGGCATTCAGCGTCTGTATCAACTGCAAACGCGTTTATGCGCGCAGTTAACCGATGAAGCAAAACCCCTTCTTGCGGAGGGTTTGAAAGCGGAAGAGTTCGAAAAAGGCCTGGAGAAGCTGTATCAGGTCAAAATGGCGAACCCGAAGAACCCCGTTTTGTTGCATTTGTTGGAGGAAGGGCGCATTTGTCGGGCGTACAATAAATTCGAGACGCAACTTTCGGCGGAATACAATCGACAGCGCGCGTACGATTTGAAGGAGGAGCTTTATTATACGGTCGAGGAAAAGTTCCAACAAGCCGATTTGACGGAAAAAGGGCGTACGGCGTTGAACCCGCAGGATAAAGATGCTTTTACGTTGCCCGATTTGCCGACGCTGTTCAGCATCATTGACGGCGATCCGTCTTTAACGCCGCAACAAAAGCAGGGGAAACGTCAGGAGGCGGAAGTTCTTTTTAATGTCAGAAGCAGTTCCATTCACTGCATCAGTCAGTTGTTGCGCGCGTACACGTTGTATCAGCGCGACGACCAATACATGGTGGCAGACGGAAAGGTGATTATCATCGACGAAAATACCGGGCGCGCCATGCCGGGACGCCGTTGGAGCGAGGGTCTGCATCAGGCGATTGAAGCGAAGGAGGGGCTACGTCCCGAAAAGGAATCCAAAACCTACGCCACGATTACGTTGCAAAATTACTTCCGCATGTATGAAAAGCTGGCGGGTATGACGGGAACGGCGGAGACGGAAGCGCAGGAATTTTTTGACATTTACCGCCTTAAAGTGATGGCGATTCCCACCAACAAGCCGTGCATTCGCAAGGATGACAACGATGTTGTTTTTAAAACCCGCCGCGCAAAATACAAAGCGGTTTTGGAGGATATTAAGGCGGCGCATGCCAAAGGACAGCCGGTGTTGGTCGGCACCACCTCGGTAGAGGCGTCCGAACTGCTGAGTCGGTTGTTGAAGAACGCAAAGATCCCGCATACGGTGCTCAATGCCAAATATCACCAGCAGGAAGCGGAAATCGTGGCGCAGGCGGGCAATAAAGGTGCGGTGACGATTGCGACCAACATGGCGGGACGCGGTACCGACATTAAATTGGGCGAAGGCGTTGCCGAATTGGGCGGTTTGTTCGTGATGGGAACGGAACGGCACGAATCGCGGCGCATTGACCGTCAGTTGCGCGGTCGTTGTTCCCGTCAGGGTGATCCCGGGCGTTCGAAGTTTTATATTTCGCTGGAAGACAATTTAATGCGGCTGTTTGCCAATGCCGGGCGCATCGGGGCGTTTTTGGAGCGTTCCATGGAGGATGACGAAGCACTGGATCATCCGATCCTCAATCATTCCATTCAATCGGCACAGAAAAAAGTAGAACAGCGCAATTATTCGGTGCGCAAGCGTTTGTTGCAATACGACGACGTGCTCAATAAACAGCGTACCATCGTGTACAATCTGCGCAACGAAACGCTCCGTATCGAGGAACCGATTGCGTTGGTGTGGGATTTGGTTTCGGAGGAACTCAATCAACGCCTGTCGCCGTTGGACGAAAAGATCGGCGTACAGCAACAT
>Ga0256405_10010559_pt1 | contig 12145 bp, 12 predicted proteins | sample RumenRJG_02DNA_FD_189096 | JGI IMG/M metagenome (GOLD analysis project Ga0256405, IMG submission 189096) | Bovine rumen microbial communities from Lethbridge, Alberta, Canada - RJG_02 | ecosystem: Host-associated > Mammals > Digestive system > Stomach > Rumen | place: Canada: Alberta...
CCTTCATCCCGGGGTTCTTTCGGTTTCCTTCCTTTTTGGCTGCTGTTCAGTTCTGCATTTCCTGAATGCGTTCCCATGCCTCTTCATCGATCAGTTCACGCCTGAAAAGCATCCGGCGGTCTGCCTCGGTAATGGACCGGATCACCCGGCAGGGATTGCCCGCTGCCACAACCCAGTCCGGAATATCCCGGGTTACCACGCTGCCCGCACCGATTACACTGTTATTGCCGATCATGACCCCCGGACAGATCACCGTATTTCCGCCGATCCAGACGTTATTTCCAATGCGGACCTCTTTGCCGTATTCATATCCCGAGTTTCTCGTGTCCGGATAAACCGGATGACCGGCTGTGTAAATGGCCACATTGGGGGCCATCTGACAGTTGTCCCCAATAATGACCTTTGCCACATCGATAATGGTGCAGTTGTAATTGGCAAAGAAGTTTTTGCCCACATGAATATGGCTGCCATAATCACAGTAGAAGGGCGGATTAATCACCGCTCCCTCCGAGGAACCCAGAAGCTCTTTTACCACCTCCTGAACCCCTTCAAAATCACTGCGGTCCATAAAGTTCAGTTTCTGCAGGATTTTCCGGCATCTGCGCATCTCCTCCGCGACATCCGCATCGGCAATATACGCCATCTGTGCATCCCGTCTCGTCGGATTATCCATTCTTTCGTTCCATCCTCTCTGTTTGATTCATGATTTCGGGGCATCTTCAAAAGGTCCATCCGCGCCGGCACCGAAGGCGCTTTCCGCCCGTTCCGGTCATCTGTTCACGCCGGAATCATCCGCCGCATCCGGAATCTGAATCACGGCGCGTGTTCCCACGCCCTTCCTGCTGATGATTGTCAGGGTGCCTCTGCACATCAGTTTCAGCCGTTCCTGAATATTCTCAAGCGCTTCCCCGCTTCTGGTCATCCCGGGATCATCAAATCCCTGCCCATTGTCCTCCACAATGATCTCACTGGCATTTTCACACCGTCTGGCAGAAATGGTGATATGGAGCGGAACCTCCTCTTTCCCGATGCCATGTTTCACCGCATTTTCAACCAGCGGCTGAACCGTCAGGGCCGGAATCCGAAATGCGGTATGCTCAATATGATACTCCACCTCAAGTTCTTCCAGGTAACGACATTTTTCCACTTCCAGATACGCCTTAATATGGCGGAGCTCATCCTGAAAGGCAATGGCATTCTCTGCTGCAATCCCTTCAAAATTGGCACGCAGATACTCCGTGAAACGCTCCACAACCCGCATCGCCTCCTCCGGATTTCTCCTGCAGAGGACATGGATGGATGAAAGGACGTTGTAAATATAATGCGGCTTAATCTGAGAGGAAAGGAGGTTCAGCCGGAGCAGCACCTTTTCTTTTTCCTGGCGGTAATATCGCTCCGTCTGCTCGGTAAGCAGGAAAACATACATGATAAACGCGCTGAACAGCGTCGAAAAGATAACCAGTGCCGGGCCATATAAGAATACCTGGAAAACAGCTGCCGCCACCGGAACGATCAGGTACAGGAGAATGGCCGCGACCGTTCTGTGGGAAAGCCCGTCACGAAACCGGATCACAAAATAGATATCACTGATCACGATCAGAAAAGGCCCGATATAATACAGCGGATAAAGCGGTCCCCGATGATAGACGTTGTGCTCATCGATATAATAAATCACTCCGGTAAACTGGGAGAGAATCAGAAGGAACAGCGTCAGCAGCAGACAGGTATTCCAGAAATGAATCACTGCTTTTTTCTGTTTCATGCTCTCCCAGAAAACCATGAGATACCGCGAGAAAATATAGGGGAGAAACATGCCGAACAGGAATTCGGAGAAATTGGCAATCTGAAGGCCGGTGTGCCATTTCAGTCCGGGCAGTCCTTTCATCAGCAGTCCGCCCATATGCGACAGAACATACAGGAGAAGGAAAACATAGAACAGTAAAAAGAACCGCTTCTGCCGGAACGCTCCCACAGCGGAAATCTGCAGCTGCAGAATGGTCATCAGGCACAGCACTGTCCCCGCCAGATCAACTGCGAGATTCAGCATCTTTACATTCATTTTCGTTCCATCCCCTTTGTCCGCGGCTTTATCTATGCGCGCTGCTCCCCCGGTCCCCTGCACCGCCGCTTTGGCCATTCGTTTATCCATAAACAACAGTTGGTCCTCCGGTGCCGCCTGTTCATCTGCCCGACCGGACAAACTTCCCGCAGCACAAGAGGACCACTGCCTGATGACTTTCCGTCATTGATTATGCTGTTGTTTTTCCGCAGCCTGGACGCGTCTGCTCTCCTTCTCCGATTAAAGAAGATTATAGACAGGCACCCGCAGATGCGTAATTTCATTGAGGACCTTCTCACGGGTCAGCGGTTTCAGAATATATCCGCTGGCATGCAGCCCCCAGGCCGTTCCGTAAAATTCCTGATGACCAGTCAGAAATATGATATTCGTTTTCGGATCAATTTGCAACAGTTTTTCTGCCAGTTCAATTCCGCTGTGTCCCCCTGCCAGTTCGACATCCAGAAAAGCAACGGCAATCCGATGTTCACTGGCAAATTCCAGCGTCTTTTCCGTATTTCTGAATCCCCGCACCAAGGCTTTTGGCAGCGTCTCACTGATGATGTCAACAAAACCTTCCATCAGAATCGGTTCATCATCCACCACGATCACGGTGCTCAGTTCCTCACCGCCCCGAATGGCATCGATCAGGTAATTGACATCCACCTTGAGACAGCCTGAAAGCTGCGTAATGGTCGGCAGATCCGGAATGCGCTTTCCCGCTTCCCAGTTTGCCACCGCCACACGGGTCACATACATCATGTTGGCCAGCTGCTGCTGAGAAAGCTCCAGCTCTATCCGCCGATCACGAATCCGCTTTCCAAGTATACTGTTCATCTTTATCTACAGGGGAGAACATTCGCTCTGCCAGAGAAAAAAATGGCATCCCCGCTCCGTTTCCCTCTTCCTTTCCTGTCATCGATCTGATTCTCATCTGCCCCGGTCATCTCAATAAACGCAGGACCCTCCGGCACAGCCTGAGGTTTCCTGCCCGGGCAGGCATTCAATTGGCAGAAGAAACCGGAATCATCCGGAAGCGTCTCCTTCCGTTCCGGCTGCCTCATTTGGGAATCTGTCTCCCAGAATGCAAAAAAATAGCAAAAGAAGTCAATTCTTGTGCAATATTATACATCAATCATCCTGAATTCTCAAGTCGGGTTTCCCTCCGGAATCCTCCCCGCTCTGTCCGATAATACAGGAACAGTGCCTGTTTCTCTCCTGTCCGGTGGTGACATGTTCCTTTATGGAACATTTTCTTTTCCGGGTATTTTTGTCGTTCCAGCCGCTGTACGCATCCGAATGGAGATTTAATGATTGCCATTCGTCCCGCAATCAGATAAAATATGTTTCAGCCCGGATGTCCATGGTCCAAAGCAAGCAGAGGCGCGGCCCTGTCGTGCCCTTTCTTGTCAAATCCGGACCCTTGGGCAGTGGCCCGAACAAACGCCCCGCATGGCGGCCCGGAGAGTCATCCCCCGGTGAAACGGTTCAGCCTTATCGGTCTCATTAAAGGCTGCCATCCCGTCCCTGCACAAAGGACGAAGGGATGCGCCTGCCGTTGATCACTGTCTGTTCCACATGACTCACAAACAAAAAGGAGGAAAAACATGAAAAGAAAACTGCTCTTACTGGCTCTGGCCCTTTTGTACCTGTTTACCACCGCAGCCCTTGCCGAGGAAACAACGGACGTGAATCTCGGCAACGTCGGATTACATTTCAAACTCCCCTTCTCTCCAGATAAAACCATCGGCACATTTGATATTCCATTCAGCGATGCCTTCGACAATGAAGGCAATACGTTTTTCGCGATCTTTCAGTATTATGCCAAGTCAACAGACGAAATTGATGCACTGGCAGCCAAACTCAACAACCCGGACACCCCCGTGGAAGAATCCGACAGGCTGCTCAAGGAGTTTGATGATTCCGTCGTTGAGCTCATGACTGTTTTCACCCTTCACGACGAAACACAGGTGGATGAGATGTTTGACATGTGGAAAGGCAGCTCCACTGAGGCAACATCCATTAAAATCGGCGAAGCGGACGGATACCATTTTTACCTGTTCAAAAAAGATCTGACAGCAGACCTTGCCAAAATGGATGCCACTTTCAGCGCAGAATGCCAGGACATTGCCAAAATGCTGGAGGAAGCACTGAAGAACGCCGAATTCTTTGCCCCCGTTAACCCCGATGAGCAGAATAACGGCAGGAAAATCGAATTTGAAACCACCGATCTGGACGGGAACGCCATCAGCAGCAAAGAGATCTTTGCCAAGAACACCATCACCATGGTCAATATCTGGGCGACCTGGTGTCCCCCCTGCAAGGCTGAGCTGCCTGAGCTGGGAAAGATCCACCATCGTCTTGAGGAAAAAGGCTGCGCAATTGTCGGCATTCTGAAGGACAGTGATGCCGATGGGGCCATCAAGAATGCAAAGGATCTGCTGAGTGAGGCCAAGGCAGATTACCTCAATATCGCCTATCCGCAGAATCTGGATGACGATCTGGTCATTGATGCTTTCCCCACCAGCTTTATGGTCGACAGCACCGGCACTATCCTTGCCACCGTCGTCGGCGCGGATGTTGAGCGGTACGAATCTCTGATTGACAGCCTGCTTGAGAAAAAGTAAGGTTCAACAAAAAACCGGCACGTCGGTGCCGGTTTTTTGTCATGCTCAGGACAAGGACGGGCATAAAAAAATGGAACTTATTGCTAAGTTCCATCTCTTTGGTAGCGGGAGGGGGATTTGAACCCTCGACAGACCGGGTATGAACCGGTTACTCTAGCCAGCTGAGTTATCCCGCCAAATGGTTGCGGAGGGAGGATTTGAACCTCCGACCTTCGGGTTATGAGCCCGACGAGCTACCAGACTGCTCCACCCCGCGATATTTCCCTGTCGCTTGACGACTTGCACATTATATTCCTATACCGCTCAGTTGTCAATACCTTTTTTTAAAAATATTTTTTTGAGGTAGCCATCCAGATTTCCCTGCGCGCTGAGCCGCATCTCCCGGATGGACAATACCTGCATGGAAGCATCCAGAATCGCGATTCCGCTGGGAATGATGTCGGCCCGGTGCGGCATAAGGCCCTTCACGCATTTCCGGTCCTCCATGGACATGGCGGACAGATTCATGCCAAAGCCATGAATTTCCTCATAAGGCATGATCATTCCTTCGGATTTTTCAGGATCAAACAGATCGATTTTCTGGGACATTGCCCCCAGCGTTGTCAGCGTTCCGCCTACGCCGGTCCAGTCGCGCCTGGTCTCTGCCTCAAAAGGAATCCGATCCAGGTTCTCCCGCAGCATGTCTGTGCACAGCTGAACGGTCTCAAGGTACGTTTCCACCGACTCAATCGGACATCGCTCATACATCCGGACGGCACCCATCTGCAGGCTCATCGCCCCCGAAATCTGATCATCCACACCGAGCGTATATTCCGTCGAACCGCCGCCGATATCAATGACTCCGCTGACACCGCCCCTGGATGCACCAAAGTAAGAGCATGCCGCCTCTTCCTCACCGGTTAAAATCTCCACCGGCACGCCCGTTGCGTCCCTGCATGCGTCGGTAAATTCACCGCCGTTTGCCGCATCGCGCACCGCACTGGTGGCAATAATATAAATCGCTTCGGATTGATCCTCTGCCGCGATTTCATAGAGTTCGCGCACCGCCTCCACGGAACGACACATGCTTTCCTGTTCCAGTCTGCCCTCAACCAGCCCGGCAAACAGCCTGGTTCCCAGCCGCTCTCTCCTGCATACTTTCAGTTCACCTTTTACCCAGTCAGCCTCAAGCAGACGAATCGCATTTGAACCGACAGCAATACATGAGAGCATATGAAGACCTCCCTGTTCTGTTTTTCGTTTTTCTACATGACAGGTTTAAAAAGTCAAAGCAGACCGGCAGCCGGTCAGTTGCCCGCCTCAGGCGCAACATCCGCTGCCTCGGGGGTTTCGGTCATTTCCCCTGTTTCTTTCGCTTCGGAATCTTCCTCGTCGTCCATCCGGGTCTCATCTGCCACAGATTCCTCCAGCTCATCGAGATTGACCACCGTATAGATTGTCTCGCCATACCAACAGTAGCCATAGTCCCGCCTGGCTGTCCGCTCAACAAAATCATTGGTATTGATTTCATTAACCTCACTTTTCAGGCGGTTGTATCGGGACTGTGCATTGAAGTACGCTTCGCTCTCCTTGAATACGTCCTCCTTGACGCGCTCCGCCTTATCGGCCAGGCTGGAAATCCGGGTCCCCATAAACAAAACAAGAACAATCAGGCAGAGCGCCGCTATTCTGAACGGGTGCGGCTGTGTCCCTTTTTTTCTGATAATTCTTGCTCTTTTCATTGTTCTTTTCCTCGGGCATTTCTGATGAAATAAAATCCGATCTGTCCATTTCATCTAAACAGACCATCCGTCTGAAATTATACGCATGATCTCCCCGGAATGCAAGATATAATTCGTTTTTGCTTGACAAAATCCGAAAGGCATTTCCCGCTATTCCAGGGCCCGCCTCTGCCTCACGGATCCGTTCCGGCTGCACCCCGCCGTAACCGCAAACGGCAAGAGCGAGCCGGCAAAAGGGCAGGTTCACTGCGGCGCGACAGATTGTCAAATCCGGATCCCCGCAAACTTTCAGCAAAAAGAGGCCGCAGCCGGAAAACTCAAAGAAGGAGCGTCCCCCATTGTTTGACAGATTGTCAAACAATGGGGACGCTCCTTTCACTGCCGGAGAAAACGCTCAATCTCATTCATATACCGTTCAAACGTACTGTCATCCGAAAAATAGATCTCATGCTTTGCTTCCTCAAAACAAACCAGCCGTCCGTTTTTAATCCGCCGGATAAACTGCTCCTGTTCCGGCAATGACACCAGTGTATCATTGCCCGCCTGGCACAGCAGCACTTCCGAGGTTACCTTTTCTGCCGGCCAGAGATGCAGCAGCTTTTTCCTGACACGAAATGCCTCATCAATCCAGCGGTAAGTCAGTGCACTCGTCTGGTAATCCTTCTCCGCCATGCGTTTTTTCTTATAGTATTCAAACCGTTCCTTCCCGGTATCGCAGGCTTTTTCGAACGTATCCCTGTCCGGGTCATACGGTGCTGAGATAAACGCCATCTTCGTTCCCCGGCCAATCAGGCAGTTCACATCACAGAGCAGTTTCCCCGCCCAGCGAGGGAAGCCGCCGCTGGAAGGTTCAATCATGGGCGAGGACAGAATCACATGGGTAAACGTATCCGGCTGGCGAATCATCAGGGCTGCGGCCACCGCACCGCCAAGCGAATGCCCAAAGAGGAGCAGCGGACGGCCGGCCGCCGTCTTCTTCACCTGTTCAAGAAGAATTTCCGCGTCATCGACATAATCCTCAAACCGGTCCACATAGATAAGGAACGGGTCGTCGGTCATCCGGAAGGATTTGCCGTGCCCCCGCATATCCGGTGCCACCACACCGATTCCCATCTGGTTAAACAGCCAGATCATCTCATGGTATTTTTCCGCTGACTCAGAGGTCCCATGCAGAAGAAGCATCACCGTTCTTGCATCCGCCGGTACGTACGATCTGACGGAAAGCGTCCCGCCCCTGACCCTGATTTGCTCTTCCTTTTCAATTTTCCGGAGGGCAGGTTCAACCTTTTCCTCCATCTCACGGCTGTATTCACTGCTTCGAATCATGGTCTTTTTCCTCCGCTCTGTTCCTTTTCGAGGTACGTTCTGAGAGAATTGACACGTTTCCCGCTGAGCATGACATCCTCCTCCGCGCAGACCAGCGAATTAAGCACCGCTTCCTCTGTCGCCTCCGCCGTCCATTCAAACGCCTGTTCCAGCGCGCTCTCATTGATCATCTGACAGGAAATCAGGCATGGAATGGCGGGTGAGGGAATGCGGTTTGCCGTGGAAAAGCCAATCATCACATCGCCGCTTCCGTGGCCAAAGTAGGATCCCAGATGCGCCAGTCCGGCCGCGCAGCGGCGGATGATTCGTTTCAGCTGGCGATCCGTGACCGGAAGGTCCGTTCCAACAATCATCATAATCGACCCCTGGTCGCTTTCCTTCCCGGCCAATGCACGCCTGTCAAGAATTTCCTTCCCGATCATCCTGGTTCCAATCTGCAGCCGGCTCAGACAGCCATGATTGCTTTGAACCAGCACGCCAATCGTATAGGTCTTTCCGGCAATGGTCATCGTCCTTGACGCAGACCCGATCCCGCCTTTCAGTCCATGGCAGATCGTTCCGGTTCCGGCGCCCACATTTCCCTCTTCAAAATCCGGGGTGCGGTTCTGAATTGCCTGCATCACCTGCTCAAACCCGATGACCCGTTCCCCTATGCGGTTCATCCCCGCATCATTGCACTCCCCTACCACCGGGTTAATGCTTCTGAGCGGCACTTTTTCCCGTTCACACCACTGCCGCATATACTCAACCAGGGCATCCGAAACAAGACCCACATTCAGGGTATTCGTCAGGGCAATCGGGGTTTCAAGTGACCCGAGTTCATCCACCTGCACAAGCCCCGCCGTCTTCCCGAATCCGTTCATCACATAAGAGGCCGCCACCAGTTTGGAACGGAACATATTGTCCTCACAGGGATGGATCACGGTAACACCCGTCCGGTGTCCCTCCGTCCGGACCGTATAATGACCTACCATTACCCCCGGAACATCCGATATTTTGTTTCTTTCTCCGGTTTTCCCGGTTCCGACCACAATTCCAAAATCGCGAATCCGTTTCTGATTCATCATCGTTCAATATCCCCCGTCACTGACTTTACGCGTGCCATCGCCTCAAGGGCTTTTGTCCGAACCGGCTCTGACACCTGCCCGAGCTGCTCCTCATCCAGCACATTCAGCGTGCGCCATATCCGCCGGTCATTAATTCTGTCCTGATAAATATACAGGGGAACCGGCCGGCAGTTCCGGATCCGGCAGTTCCTGGTCCCGGGATCATATTCAATTCCCACATTCAGAATCATTCCGGCCGCGTTGTCATCATTTCGGGCCTCGGTGAGCAATCCGCCGATCGAGTAACAGACCAGTGTCTCATGCATCCGGCCATCCGCCCGCTTTGTCTCAATAAACCCGGCCTCAGAAACCACATTCGGGTGCGTCCCGATAATCAGGTCCGCTCCTGCCTCAGCCATCTGCTGTGCGGTTTTGCGCATGCTCTCTGTCACAGTTTCCACATTTTTCATCCCCCAGTGCGGGAGAACCACCACCAGCTCCGCCCCCTGCGCGCGCACGGTCCGGATGTCCTCCAGAACTTTCTGAATGGAGAAAATCGGAATCTCTTCAAGGCCTGCCTTTCCCGTCAGCACTCTCCCCTCATCACTCAGTCCGTACGTATAGGCCAGGACGGCAATTTTGACGCCGTTTACACTGATGATTCCCTCCAGTTCGCTCTGGGAGAGATACCCGCTGTATTCCATTCCAAGGCGCGTTACCTCGAGTTTTGTGGCCTTCAGTCCATCAAAGCCCAGGTCCATCATGTGCTCGGTTGCCAGATTCAGATGATGAACCCCAATCGCCTTCAGCGCCTCAAGGAGGTCAGGCGGTGCATTATAGGTATCATAGGACGCCATGGTATTAATCAGCGTTTCAAGCGTTGCAATGGAAAGATCCGCCTCACCAAAAGCGCCGGAAACCCCTGCAAATGCCCGTGTAAAGTCATATTCATGATCATTGATCATCAGGGTTTCCTGCATTCCTCTGGTCACCGTAATATCGCCGGCAAATGACAGTGCAATCTGAATCGGGCCTCCGCTCTCCTCCGGCAGCGTTTCTGCATCCGCATCACGGGAATCCCGCTGCGAATCCTCCGCCTTTTCATCCATCACCACGACCGGATTCTCCTCCGCCGGCAGTTCATCTGCCTTCTGATTCTCCACCCGCCCGAAATCACTGCCCGAGATAACCAGAAGAAACAAAAGGGTCAGTGTGACAACACCCAGTGAGAGAAAGAGAATCAGAATTGTTCCGACGGAGATTCCGTTTTCCTTTTTCACTGTCTTCCCTCCCTTTCCGGTTCTCCTTCTCGAAGTGAGTCTTTTACCGGAGCCGATTTGTTCCGGCCAGTTCACAAACTGCCGCCGGGCTCTTGGCCGCTCCCCGTTACTCTTTTCCATGCGAGTACAGTGCCGCTTTCCTCTGCCGCCCGATCCGTTTCAAAACAGACAGGCAATCCGTCCTGTCCCTGTCCAGTATAATTCCAACCGCTTTTTTGTCAAGTCAATCCGGGCTCAAATTAAAAAAGCATCCGGCGAACCGGATGCTTTTCATCAACACAAATTACTCCTGAGAAGGAGCAGAAACCGGGCAGTTCTCAGCGCAAGCGCCACAATCAATGCAGGTATCTGCATCAATAACGAACTTGCCGTCTCCCTCGGTAATAGCACTCACGGGGCAGTTGCTCGCGCAGACGCCGCAGGAAATGCAATCATCAGAAATCTTGTATGCCATGGATTTTCACCTCCCAATGTTTTATTCCTACGGTCTGCATTCTAGCACACGCCCTACCTGTTATGCAATACTAACATTTCTGCTTCATCTTTTCAAGCTTTTCAAGCTTTTGGAAACGTGTATACTCGCCTCCGCAGGGGGAGCAGAGCCCCCCGGAAGCGAAATATTCTGGCGTTATTTCGCCATTTTTCTTCAAAATGAGGCCATTATCCTGTTATTGACTTCTTTGCCGTTATCCTCTGTGCCGCTCTTTGCCTGTTCACTTGAAAAACCATTCGTTTCAGAGTACAATACCCACAAGTGACAGGCGCAGTCAATCATTATCTCAGGAGCGGCCCCGCCGCGCAGCGACAGTACGTCAAATGACGGTCCCGCGACATGCCGCTCCGACAACGACAGCTGTGAGGCCTGAGGAGGAGGAGTTTCTATGAATACACAGATTTACGCACATCGTGGTGCCTCCGGATACGCACCCGAAAACACACTTGAAGCTTTTGAACTTGCCGCAAAAATGGGTGCACAGGGCGTTGAACTGGATGTTCACATCACAAAAGACGGCCATCTCGTGGTTGCACACGATGAGACCATTGACCGTGTCTCTGACGGCACCGGATTTATTCGGGATATGACCCTGGAGCAGCTGAAACATTTCACCTTTAACAAGACACATCCGGAATACAAGGACGCACGGATCCCCACCCTCAAAGAGGTGTTCGACCTTCTTCGTCCCACCGGACTGTTCATCAACATCGAAATGAAGAACAGCGTGTATGACTATCCCAATCTCGAGCAGAAAACCATTGATCTGGCCAGAGAGGAAAATATGATCCAGCGCGTCATTTTCTCCTCTTTCAACCATTACAGCCTCCAGCGCATCAAAGCCATTGACCCCGCTCTTCCCTGCGGACTGCTTTATGAGGCAAACCTGGTCAGGCCGTGGGCCTATGCCGTTGCCCTTGGCGTTGAGGCCATTCATCCTCATTTCAGCGAGGTTGTCAATGTTCCGGATGAATGCGCTCTGTCTCACAAGGCCGGAATTGCCGTTAACACCTGGACCGTCAACAGCGAGGAAGACATCCGCAGCGTCCTGCGTGCCGGTGCCGACATCATTATTACCAACTATCCGGACCGGGCTCTGAATTGCCTGAAATAACTCAGCCACTGTTCCGCAAAGGTGTTAATCCGTCCTTCATCTGAAACGTAAAGCGCCTGTTGCGCAGATCATTTGAGCATTGATCGGCTCACGTAATTATCTGGAAGCAGCTAATTACGTGAGTCTTTTTGTTTCTCCCCTGTCCGGCATCTAAGACGGTATTGGTTCCTTGATTGCTCCGCATTTTCCTGCAGTGACCGTATCATCGGCATATACAGATACGATATATCCTGTTCACATTCTGCCTTTTCTCAGAATATCCCCTGTCGAATGTTGATGATTTGAGAACCGACTCCATTTCATTTGATGCATTCCCGCTGCGATGCTCCCCGAGAATTCCGGCAAAAGACGCTTTATCCCAGGCCGCTTCCATCCCATCATCTGCCAAGCACGCAGCCCTTATTTCTCACTGTCTGATGTCCCGGCAGCACAGCAAAGGTTCCTTCTTTGCAAGTCCCATGTATGAGCGGAATCCCCTCCGC
>Ga0256405_10010560_pt1 | contig 12143 bp, 11 predicted proteins | sample RumenRJG_02DNA_FD_189096 | JGI IMG/M metagenome (GOLD analysis project Ga0256405, IMG submission 189096) | Bovine rumen microbial communities from Lethbridge, Alberta, Canada - RJG_02 | ecosystem: Host-associated > Mammals > Digestive system > Stomach > Rumen | place: Canada: Alberta...
GCGCCCGCTTGGCTCACTGTTTATTCATACTAATTGTAGATAATGATCGCTGTCCCGGGCACGATATTGTTGTAGATTGCTGCAGCAACATCAGGAGGAAGGTTGACACAGCCATGGGAACCGTTACCCATATACTCGGATCCGCCGAAGACAGTCTTCCACCAGGCGTCATGCAGTCCCTGTCCTTCATAGAAAGGCATCCAGTACTGCACCTTGGTCACATATTTATTCTTTCCGGTACCGCCGCGAAGCGTTGAAGGGCTTTCCTTGAAAGCCAGGGGGAAGACACCTGTCTGTGTATCCTGGCCCAGAGTGGCATCTCCGGTGACAACGTCGCTCTCGATGAAGAGGCTGCCGTCGATGTAGTACCACAGGTGCTGGGAGCTGATGCAGACTTCAACATAAGTGCCTGCGAGGTCATCCGTGCCGTTGCGTTTGAGGAAGAGAGGATCTCCCCATGCGCCCAGTGTCTGGTAAACCGGCTCGCGCTCGACAGATTCCTTATTCAGTATGTCCTGTGTCAGCTGCGCTGCCTCCTGGTCTTCCAGTATCGTATAGCCATACTCGTTCAGGGTCGCCGGGAAAGTGACCTGCCCGCCGTAGGATGTAGTAAATACCCTGTCCAGATATCTGGTCTCATACTTTTCTGCCAGTTTACGGACATATTTGCGGACTTTGTCCTCTTTCACAGATACCTTTCCGTCTTTGATCCTGAGCCAGTCCATATATTCCGCAAACTTCAGTTCCTTCTTCTCGCTCCCGAACAGATATGTGATCGTCACATTCCTGAACTCATTGAGAAGTTTGCACTTTTTCACCAGCTTCTCGTCATCCGCCTTCTTCTCCGGAGGGATATAGAGGGAGGCCGGAATCGTACGCACGATGTCTCCGTTTTCCTTCTGCTCTTCCTGTTCCTGAAGAATTTCCGCTGTATTTGCCGCAGGAGCGGTCTCTGTCCCGCTGTCAGAGGCGTTTTCCGGAGGTGTCTCCCCGTCGGACATACTCACTTCCTTCACATCGACCGCCGTTTTTTCCTGCGCAGAAACCGGGAGTTCCGCTGTCGAAGCCGCAGCAGCTGCTGAATCTGTTGAATCTGCGGAGCCGGACTGCGTGTTTTCGCCGGACTGCGCCGCAGCCTGTGCCTCCTCCTGCAGGACAGCATCAATCTCGCCCTTCAGCCAGGCTTGCAGGTCCTCATCTCTGAGCTCTGTGCCCTGCACTTCCGGCTCGATCTTACAGATATTTTCTTCCTTATGATAAAGAAGTTTGGCGTTCACATTCTCCTTGCGGGGAGCCGAAAGCGCATCCACCCTGACCTCTTTATTAAAAGTCTCTTCGTCTGACTTGCAGGGAACTGCCAGCTGAAACTGATTCCCATGGGTAAGACCTGACATTACAGTATCAAAATCTATTTTCTCAGATACCATGAACCCCGCCAGGCTCTTCGTGACAGCCTCATCATCCACAGCATAGCCCAGCTGCGAGAGTGAGAGCCGCAGGACCTCTTTGCCGTCCTCCGTCACCGCCACCTGTCTGTCCAGAAACCGGCTTGTAAAAAGTTCTGCCGCTTCCTCAGGTGTTTTCCCTGAAACATCTACACCGTTTACCTTTGTTTTTGCCAGAAATGTCCCGCTGTTCTGCAGGGTATGCACATATGCGGTTCCTCCGCCGATCACTGCGGCAACAATGACCGCCGCAACAGCCAATATAACTAAAATACCTTTTTTCATAAATCTCCTGACCTGCTCATGGCGGGTCTATGCTCATACCAATGCTGCTCTCCTCCCCGCAGACTGCCGTCGTCGGGTCTGCTGCATCTTCACATCTCTGCCTATTATAGCACTGCTATTTTTAAAATCCACTGTAAAAGCTGATTTCCGAACTTCCTCTGATTACGGTATGATCAGAAAATGCCGGATAAAAGTGCCCATTTCATTCATTTTTATGCAAATTGACTATTGGAATCGATTTCACATATTGGTTTCATCCGTTTTTCACGTTCTTTTTTGTTGAATTTGCATAATTTTTGTCACTTTTTCCGATTTTCAAAATCCTGTTTTTCCTTTAAAATCCACATCATCGAGGCAATACATTCCCACTCTGATCATGCGGACCATGATTTACGGTATGCTTCGGTTAAAACAAAGAAAAAAGAAAAAAGAAAAGAAATCAGATTAGACTTCCACGGAGGTATCAGAATGTTTGATATCATGAATTATGCGGAAAAGAATCATGTTGAAATTGATGTACGTCCCGGCACAAATCCCGTTGTCTGGGAGTTCTTTATTAGAGACAGGCAGCTGGATATTGTCCAGTTTACACAGATCCACAGCCGTGAACTGGATCGCCAGTCCAATCCGGACTGGTACATCGAGCAGCGCTGCGAGTCTATGATGGAAGCTGTCCGCGAGGCCAGAGCCGCCCGTAATCTCTCCAGGGCTTCGGGTATGTAATTCCGAAAGCCCGGCGGCGGTTCCTGTATAAAAACAGAATATGAGTAAAAGCAGGCTGTATTTCAAGACGTGCTTGCGGGTCTTGCGCCATGAAGTGCGATGAAACACGATGAAGAATAAATACAATGAAACGCGATGAAGAATAAATACAGCACATCTGCAGAACAACAAACAGGTGAAATGCCCGGCAAGATAATGCCGCCCCATTTCACCTGTTTCTTATGTACAAGTCTTTTTATTTCTTTTTATGATGTTGATGTCGAGTTATGTTTTTACTGCTGAGGATTTTTGCGGAGCCATTTGACAATATCCTGGCTCTCGTAAAGCGGCTGACCGTCAATGAAGAGACAGGGGATCTGCTCCTTGCCTCCATCCTTCACAAGTCTGTTGAGGTGCTCTTCGCTCTCGTCGATGTTGCAGATTTCAACATCTGTCCTTCCCTGCTTGTCAATCTCCCTGCGCACCAGATGGCAGTAGGGGCACGTTGTTCCGACATAGAGTTCCAGTTTCATAAGTTACCTCCTTATTTCTTTTCGTGGTAGCTTTTCTCTGTATTGACATTCCAGATATTGGAGCGGTCGGTACTGCCTGTACGGATATTTTTGACAGCCTCAAAAGAGGTCATCATAGAGTGATCAAGGTTATTGTAACGGTGCTGACCGTTGCGTCCGACACAGTAAAGGTTGGGAATCTTGTCAAGATAGCGGCGCAGGCGGCCGATCTGGTCATAGGTGTCGAAATAGGCGGGATATGCCTTTTTGACACGCTCGACATGGGAATCGATCACTTCGTCCTCGCTGTCGATCATGCCGATCTTCACCATTTCGGAGACACCCATCTTCGCGAAGTCTTCATCCGACATACTCCACATCTCGTCTCCCTCGTTGCAGAAATACTCGAGGCCGACCCATACCGTGTGCTCGATGTCCGCCACCATATAGGGCGACCAGTTGTTGAAAATCTGGAAACGTCCCATTTTTACGCTGCGGTCATGAACATATACCCAGTCATCGGGAACGATATTGCCGATGGTCGGGATCTTTGTCTTGTTTTTCAGTTTCAGGCCGGGTACCAGGACACCGACCGTCATATAATCGCGATAAGGAAGACCGGCCGCAATAGCCGCAGCCTTCTCGGGCACATTGTTCATGCCGCCCACAAGATCCTTGATGGGCATGGAGGAAATAAAGATATCTCCGGTCTCCTCAAAGGATTCTCCGTCACGCTCCCAGGTCACGCCTGTGAGGACACGGCCTTTTGCCTTATGGATCTTTTTGACACAGGCACCCAGTTCAATGCGTCCGCCCTTTTTGACGATCTCATCTGCCGTGATCTCCCACAGCTGGCCGGGGCCGTACTTGGGGTAGCTGAATTCCTCGATCAGAGAGGTCTCCACCTCTCCGTTCTTTTTCCCCTTCAGATGTACCGCCTTGCCGACCGCATCCTTGAGGACTGCCGTGATCGATACTCCCTTGACACGTTGGGCGCCCCATTCGGCCGTCATCTGTGACGGATGGCGTCCCCAGACATTCTCCGTATAGTGTTCAAAGAACATGGAGTAGAGTTTCTTACCGAAGCGGTTAATATAGAAATCCTCCAAAGAGACCTCTTTGCGCTTGTGCACCATGCTGCCCACATAGCTGAATCCCGCTTCCAGTGTCGTCACAAGCCCCATGTTGGTAAATGTCTCGGGCTTTAACGAAATCGGATAATCAAAGAAGCGGTTGTTGAAAAAGATACGTGAAATGCGGTTTCTGCGCAGCATGACACGGTCTTCCTTCTCCGGATCCGGTCCGCCCTCTTCAAGCGTGCAGTCGCGGAAAAGCACCTTGTCATCGTAAGACGGCGCGCCCTGCACCGGCAGCATCTCGTTCCACCACTGATTTACCTCGGGCATCTTGGAAAAAAACCTGTGCCCGCCCATGTCCATGCGGTTTCCTTTATAGTTGACAGTCTTCGCAATGCCGCCGACCTGGCTTCCCTCCTCAAAGACCACCACTTCATACTCATCCGGCGTACGCAGCAACTCATATGCAGCTGTGAGTCCCGCGGGACCGCCTCCGATGATGATGACTTTTTTCTTCATGTTATTCCTTTCCGTGAGTCAGAAGGGACGGTTCTGACCGACTCATTTTCTCCCACATTCTTAACTTGGCATCAGCAGATATTGGATCCGGTAAAACAGAGCCGGATTATATGTGCGTACCGGGATTGCCTGTCCGTCACTGAAAACGGCGAGATAATTCACCCCGACACAGAAAATCGTAAGAACGATCACTACCTTCAAATATGCATAATACCCGTGAAAATCTGTATTGTCCAGTATTGTCAGGATCGCAAGGATGGCTGTCAGCATCAAAAGCCAGCCGTAGTCGATCATGTAACGCTGGGAAATGCCCCCGACCTGAACGTCCAGCTCGATGAGAATGACCGCCAGGCCGAAGGAAAATACCGCCAGACCGAAAGTCTTTCCCGCTATCATTTTTTTGCGCAGACGGAAGATCCAGAAGCAGAACAGGGCCAGAAGATTCAGGGCAAAAAAGCCGCCGATCATCAGATCCTTAAACATATATCCCTGATAATCCGTAGCCACCTCGATACCGGTTATAAACGGAAACTGCGGCTGTATCTGCAGCGGCTGGAAAAGTTCCTGGAAAAGAGCCGGGATATTCTTGGCGATGGACCAGGTCTTCTTCGTCAGATCCGTCACACTCAGATTATAGTCCGCGCCGAAATCAAAGGGACTGCCGAAACGGGCCTTGTTGAACTGCATCTGCAGCAGGCCGACCGGAATAAAGGGAAGGATGACTGCAGCTGTGTTGAGAAGGCTGTTTTTTGAAGGCCGGAAAAACTTCCCGGCCCGGATCTCCTCCCAGAAAATCGGGAATGCCAGCAAAAAGGTCAGGATCATGGTGGGTCTGCATGCCAGCGTGAGCGCGATCAGCAGGGATCCTGCCGCCATGCGTTCTCTGTGGGCACGCCCCTTTCTGTCAAAGCCCCGCATCCACAGTGACAGTCCGGCCACGGTAAATACCAGGCCGTAAATAAAGGGCACACTGTAAACGACCGGGAATGCCGCCAGGTAGATCACGCCCGCTGCGGGAACAAATGCACAGGAAAGAAGAAGATATACTCCCAGGCTTGTCTTTTTGAAATATTTCCGCACCAGAACATAGATCATGTAGAAGGAAAGGATCCACAAGAGGTCTGCCATGAACAACACCGCCCGCCATGTGGGCAGAGCCGAACCTGTCACCAGCCGGTAGGGCAGGAAGGTCAAAAGTGCCGGTACAATGCCGAAATATACATAGTACCTTCCATTGTAATAAGCTGCATCCCAAAGGACTTTCTCTCTATACCTGTAGGTCATGTCATTGCGCAATGTGCGGTCATAGGGATTGCGCATTCCGGTGAGATAGCGGGGCGGACGTATGTCGAGATAGGAGTGCCCCTTCAGAAGCGCATCGGCATACAGCTCGTACTCCTTTTCCTGGTAGTCCCGCTCATCCCGCAGTTCACGCCAGACTGTCGGGTCTGCCGCTTTCCCTGCCCAGGTAGTGGCAAAAATATTGATGATCAGGATTCCCGCCACAAGCAGCTTCTGCCGGTTGTCCCGCATGTTAAGCCTTGTAGTATAGATCCAGGAACGAGGTCCGAAGATGACCAGCAGCATTCCGATCAGCCACAGGAAGGCGATCCTCTGCGGATGGACAAAGAGAGGCTCCGCGGCATTGAGTCGGATCTGCCGCATATGTATTTCCTCTCCCGCCTCTGCATGGAGATAGACGCGCATGGTCCTGGTGATTCCCGTAAAGTGCAGATTCACATACCGGCTCTCCGGGATCGTGCTGATTGTCGTTTTTTCATCCAGATCCCGCAGATTTGCATTCGCGCTGTCCGTAAACTGCAGGGAATAGTGTACAGCAGGTGAAGCAGGATCAATAAAGTGCAGATAGATGTTATGGACCTGCGCATTGATGCCGCTCAGTTCCAGATAAGCCTCTTCCGGATCCGTGATCAGAAATGTACCGTACTCCGTCTGTTCAAGCCCGGGTCCGCAGGAAACCGTGAACGACTCCTGCAGTGCTCCCCGGTCACCTGTGCCGGTCTCCTCTTTGGGAGCCTGTGAATCATCGCTTTTTCCCGCCTGAAGATCTCGCAGCGGAGACTGTATATAATTCGAGGCTGTCAGAACTGTCCCGCCGGGCGCATGCCAGTGATTGTAATTGAACACAAATAGTTCCAGCAAAATACATACGACGAGGATGATACCGGCCCAGATTGCATATCCTGCCGCCATACTGCGCTTTCCGACAGGACGCTTTTCTCTGTAGCTAATTCCCGGATCTGCCTCGGAAGCATATCCGTCGGCATCCTCTTCAGAGTACTCTTCTGTTTCCGGCTCTTCCACAGCCCCGTAGCCGCCGGGAGTTTTCTCTCTCTCAGCACCTGCAGGGTAGGCGGCGCGGGCGTCCCCGGCCCGCTTTTTGTTCCTCTTTGTATTGGTTAAATCAGGTATTTGAAATTTCATATTTAATATATTGTAAGTCTATACAGTTTTATAATGATCAGGTATATGAATAAACAGCGAATCAAGGCCATGCAAATGCTCGAACAAGTTCGGCATTTGCACGGCTTTTCCTCTTTTCTTGAATAAAACACGCGCTGCTTCGCGTCTTCGACGCTCCCGCATCGCTCCACACATTCGGATTCCATGGGGCCCCTTCCCCATTCCTTCCTCATGTGTGGACGCTCGTCAAGGCCATGCAAATGCTCGAACAAGTTCGGCATTTGCACGGCTTTTCCTCGCTGTTTTATTCATTATATCAGCAAAAGGCTTATTATGCATTCTGTTCTTTCGGGTGTGTGACATTTCTGTGCTGTTTTGGCTGATATACTGTGCACATAGAAAACAAAAACAAAAGCGCCGAACAAAAAAGCAAGGAGCTGAATCAGATAAGGAAGGTAAAAAAAAATGAAAGTTTTCGCAATGATCGCTGCAACCGCAATCGTAACTGTAGGAACTCTTCTAGGCGGAATGACAACAACTGTATGTGCCGCCGATATCAAGGGTTTTTCAGGCGAAGAGTCCGCTCCTTATCTTGAGAGCTTTAAAAATACAGAAGCCCAAAACGAAATTGCCGATGGAAGCCAGTATGTAGGCAGCTACGCCTGCGGCCGTGCATTCCTGGAGATCGAAAGAGTCGATTCTCAGTATATTGCCAGTGTGGTCTGGGGAAACAGTGCTTCTGAAACCGTTGAATGGACTTATCCCTGCACTTACGATACAGCAAGCAAAAGCCTGCTCTGCGACGGCAAAGGATTCAAGATGACCACCAGTTTCAACGAAGACGGCGAGATTGCTTCTCAGACAATCGACACCACAGACGAATCTGCGCAGTTCTCATTTGACGGCAGAAATCTCACATGGGAAGATGCGGACGAAGATGCCGGCAGAGACATGCTTTTCGAAAAGCTGGATTTCTGATCCGACATCGGTCGGCACAGATTTGTATTTATTACCACATATGTTTAATCATACATGTGGCCATGGGCGAGTGCCCTCAAACATGTATGAATAAACAGCGTTTGAGATCACAAATCGTTTACATATTTCAAGACTCGCTCGCGAGTCTTGCGCGATGAAGAATAAGCCTCCTGCGGCATGCCGGGTATCGATCATCACGGCGGTCGCAGGAGGCTCCTTTTTTATACGATTATTCCCCGCTGCCGGTAGTGATGTTTGCACCATAGAGGATCCTTGCCAGTTCGGAATCCTTGTCCAGGATGATCGTCTTATTATCTCCTTTCAGGGATGCCTTCAATGCGTCGAGAGAACGGATATAGTTGTAGAACTCTGCCTTTTCGGAAGTGTTGTAGGCCTCCTGCAGGATCTTCATATATTCGGCCTCTCCCTCTGCGATCGTGATCTCGGCATTCTTGTTGGCCTCTGCCACCATCACCTTGACAGTTTTATCTGTCTCATTGCGGATCTTCTGGGCCTCGGATTCGCCCTGGGCCGTGTAGGAGGCGGCAATGTTCTGTCTCTCGGAGATCATGCGGTCATATACTGCGGATTTGTTGTCATCGGGAAGGTCAAGCGCCTTGATCTCCGCCGTGATGATCTCAATTCCGTAATCACCGATATCTGAATTAGCCTCATTTGTCAGCATCTGTGTAAGTTTCTCGCCTCTGGCCTCAATGACTTCGTCCTGGGTCATAGAAGAGATCACATTTTTCAGGGCATTGTAGACAGCCGCTTCGATCCTTTCCTCCGCCCGGGCATCGATTGCGTCCAGTGTCCTGATATACTTGGTGGGATCTACAACTTTCCAGAGGACATAGTTGTCGGCAATCATGCTTTTCTTATCACGGGTGATGACATCCGAGAGCGGCACATCGTACAGTGTCGTAGCAGAAGAGATCCTCTGGATGTTCTGTACAAAAGGGGTCTTGAACTTAAGACCGGGTTCGGATTCGATCTTTACGATCCTGCCGAACTGGCGGACGGCCACATGCTGGTTCGGCTGGACCGTATACACACATCCGGAGATAATCATCAGGACAACAATGACCACGATTCCGAGCAATACCTTTGCGATATTTTTCTTCATTCTTAATTTCCCTCCTCTGCCGCACTTTCTGTGACTGACGAGAAGCTTTCAAGCGGATACATTGTCTGCGTTTCTCCGTCGCTGATGATCACCTTCAGCTCCGGCAGAACATCTTCCATTGTTTCATAGAAAAGACGCTGTTTTGTGATCAGGGGGCTGTTGGCATACTCCTTGTACATCGCATTGAATCTTGCCACCTGGCCTTCGGCCTCCGCAATACGCGCTGTTTTCTGGGCTTCGGCATTCTGCTGGATCTTGTCTGCATTTGCTTCGGCGGCAGGGATCTGTTCATTGCGGTATTTGTTCGCGTTGTTAATGGCGGTATCCTTGCCCTGCTTGGCGGTTTCCACTGCTTTGAAGGCGCGGACGATCTCCTCCGTGGGCGGCTCGGCATCCTGCACCGTAATATTCACGATCTGAAGTCCGATATTCCTGGCGGTAAGTTCCTCCTGCATCTTCTGTTTTACAAGAGCCTGGATCTGTGCCTTGCCCGTTGTCATTGCGTCATCCACTGTAAAATCAATGACAGTCGAACGGATCGCCGCAAGCGCGATGTTTTTCAGGATATACTCGGGCTCCTTGGAATTAAACAGGTAGGCGACCGGATCCGACACCCGGTACTCCATGTAAAAATCAATATCAATGAGATTGAAGTCCGACGTGATCATGATTCCTTCCGTATCAACGGTGAATTCCTGTCCGTCGTCATCGATCGCATATCCGATTCCCGTGCCGTGGATGGTCGTATCGACTTTGGTCACCTGCTGGATCCAGGGAATCTTGAAATACAGGCCTGCCGAATCCGTGCGGATCACATTTCCGAACATGGTGACGACCGCTGCCTCCTGCTCATCCACACGGTAAAAGCCGCCGGCAGCCGTACGGATCAGGAGCAGCAAAATGATCAAAAAGACCGCTGTTTTCCCTCCTCCTTTGAAGTTCTTCATACGATTGGCGATTCCGCCGCCGGCCGAAGCGCCGGCGCCGCTTCCTTTACTATTACCCGCACCTTGATCTGTCCCGTTTCCGGTGCTGAAAACTTTTCCGGCATTATTCCCAGGCAGTTTGATTTTCATTTCTTTCACCTCCTGTTTGTCGGCTGTTTATCAGTTTCTGTTTCTTTCCGTCCTCCTGTATTACTGGTGTTCCGAAGACTGCTGCTGCGAAAGTGCTGTTGCTAAGATACTGTTTCGAAAAATGTTGTTCCGAAAACCGGTGTTCCGAATACTGCTGCTGCGAAGATACTGCTTCGAATACTGCTGTTCCGAAGACTGCTGTCAGAGAAGATATTCGTACATCTCAAAATCCGCCCATCCGGTATTGGGATAATACAGCTTCCGTGTATCTATATATTGAAAACCGTACCTTATATAAAGGTTTTTCGCAGGTTCGTTCTCCCGAAGGACATCCAGGCGGACTGCTTTCATCCCGGTTTCCCGGGCAGTTGAAACAGCTTTTTCCACCATTCTCATTCCTATTCCTTTTCCGCTGAAAAGAGGATGAACCCCAAGGGAATGGATTACATTTATTTCCGAATCCTCTGCCGGGACCTGCCACCGGACCTGTTCATATTCTCTGTTATGAGAATGGTTCAGTATCATTCCGGCTGCAATAGCGTCTCCGCAGTATCCCGTATAGAATTGGCCTTTCTCAATAGCCTGTTTGAGAAAAGCCGGATCCGGATTGATATCTTTTTTCCATGTGATGTGAAAGCGGCGTTCGTACATCTCGTCGATCAGAGAATGATAAAATGCCCTGATCTCTTCATATTGATTTGTCTCTGCTCTTACGATTTTCAGCCCATCCTGCATAAAAATTCCTCTATGTTTTCCTCTTCCAATCTGCTCTCTTCCGACTATGCCGGAGCATGGCTGTGAGCAGGCATGGGTTCTACTCTTTATAATGATTATCTCTTTCGTTGAAGGCCTGCGCATGCATACTGCTTACCGGATCATTGCCGATAAGACAGCTGTGATATCTATCATATTCCTGCCGAAAACAGTCTGTCAACAGAACGTTTCCGGGCCTCCTCCGGTCATATAAGGTATCCGGGCGTCCTCCGGTCATATAAGGTATCCGGGCACCCTCCGGTCATGGTATGACTATGAAACGCTGCGTTTTTTCATTTCAATCTTCTCAAAAACATGATAGAGTGGTATTTGCTCTTGCATTTTCGGCTGTGTGCTGCAGGTGAGGATGCAGGTGACTATCACGATAAAAGGAGCCGCTGCCATGAATTCCGGCAATCGAACACAGGACTCACGGGGCACGCTGATGATGCTCTGTGCATCCGTCTGTTTCTCCCTGGGCGGTATTCTGCTCAAAATCATTCCCTGGAACCCCTTCGCGATCAACGGGGTCCGCAACCTGATCGCTGCCTGTGTGATCGGTCTTTATGTTTTCTTTACGCGCCACCGCATGAAGTTCAATTTTACAGTTTTCATGGGCGCTGTATGTATGGCGGGCGTAACGACACTTTTTGCAATCGCCAACAAGCTGACCACTGCCGGAAATGCGATCGTCCTGCAGTACAGTATGCCGATCTGGCTCATCCTTCTGATGTTTCTGTTTTTCAGAAAAAAGCCTTCCCGGCTGGAAGTCATCACAATTGCGCTCGTCCTGATCGGTATTCTCTGTTTCTTTTTTGACAGCCTGTCCACGGGAAGGATTGCCGGAGATCTTATCGCACTAATATCCGGGCTTTTTTATGCCGGTATGTTCATGCTCAATCAGTTTGAAAAGGGAGATGCTCTCTCCTCCATGCTGATCGGCCAGCTCTTGTGCGGCATCTTTCTTTCCCCCATGGTAATGCGGGAAACTGTTTTCACTCTGCCTGTGCTGGCAGCCGTCTTTATTCTGGGCAGTGTCCAGGTCGGACTGGCCTATATCCTGTTTTCCATCGGGACCCGGTATACAAACCCGATCACAGCTTCCATCATCAATGCCGTGGAACCGGTCCTCAATCCGATCCTGGTGGCCATTTTCTACGGAGAGGTGCTGGCACCGCTCTCTCTGGCAGGGGCTGCCATCGTCGTCGGAAGCATCCTATTCTACAATATCCGAAAGCTGAAGGAAT
>Ga0256405_10010561_pt1 | contig 12142 bp, 10 predicted proteins | sample RumenRJG_02DNA_FD_189096 | JGI IMG/M metagenome (GOLD analysis project Ga0256405, IMG submission 189096) | Bovine rumen microbial communities from Lethbridge, Alberta, Canada - RJG_02 | ecosystem: Host-associated > Mammals > Digestive system > Stomach > Rumen | place: Canada: Alberta...
ATACAGCGTCATATTTTGCCATTTCCTTATCTATATGTCTGTTAAACAAGAAATGACTGACATTTGTTGCAATCCAAGCACCAAGAGAACTATACAACAGTCCTTTTCCTTTTTTCTTAGGTTTTTCTTCGGCTCCACTAAAACTTACAGTGTCTTTATCGGGTGTTTTTTCCAAAGAACCTTTTGCCGCCTGATCTTTTACAAATTGCGGGAGGAATTCTTCAACAGTCATTTGTCTTACACCATTCTTGTCTCCGCGAATCGTCACAACACCATTATTTTTAGTTGCCGTACAATTTTCTCCGTCACTTGTTTGATATTTTATTGCCTCAAAGGGTTTTAATTCTGTAGTCATACTTTCATTCCTTTCCTATATTACATATACTGATTGATTATATAAATGACCTTTATCACCTTTTATTCGAACTTTGTCGTGAGAATCAATTTGTATATCACCCTTATTGTCACCATTAACTATTATGGTATCTTTATGATAATCTTTATCATCTCCATGCCCAGTAACACTTCCCTGCTGAGCATTAATATAACCTGTAAAATCGCCATTTACATATATTTCACTACTTCCCTTTTTGCGATCGCCCCACTCATTTGCAGTAGTTATTTCCGTACCTGAACCTAAAAACATGTTAAAATCATTAAATTTACAGCCATTGAACCACAGTTTATTTTCACCGCCACCAAGAGAAACCTTTTTAATACTTGAATTTTCTATAAGAATTTTATCATCTTTATTAGAACCCGAAACGGAGACGTTTTCTCCGCCGGAAATTTTCACAACACCTTTTTCGTTGACATCAACAGTGCCTGAACCTTTTTTCATTTTTATACTTGTTCCATTATCTAATCTATAAATATCTTTTCCAAAGCGGCTTTTTACACTTGTAATTTCCACTACATACCTCCGTACCTACATATATATAAAAACAGAATATTAGAAATTATTGCGCAATATGACATGTATACTATACTATCACAAACCACGTATATCTGGGTTTAAACTACTTTTAAATCATTTTTACAAAAGTTTACATTTTAAATTATGTATTCATCTTTCGTAACATGGAAAGCTCATCCTACAATTGCAATTTAATATTTATTTACATTATTACAACGGTAAATGTGTTTTTGATACTATATAAACAGTCCGAAATTATTATAAACCAGTCGAAAGGATACTAAATGAAGAGAATTTTAACCGCAATTTTTACAATGATATTAACAATGCAGAGCGCTAATGCTGTTAGTATTGATGCTTTTTTGGATAAACACGTAGCACCTGTTTCAAATTGGGTATCGGATATTATATTTTATCCGGTTAACATATGTGGGACATCCATTCCTATTGTTATTTTGTGGATATTATTTGGCGGATTATTCTTTGCATTTTACTTAAGAGGAATTGCTATATGGGGTTTATCAGAGTCCTTTAGGATTTTAAAAACTCCTGCTCAAAAAAATACGGACGGAGGCGGTGAAGTATCTCCTCTGCAATCTTTAATGACAGCTTTATCAGGTACAATCGGACTTGGAAGTATTGCAGGTGTTGCAATCTCAATATCAATTGGAGGTCCGGGAGCAGTATTTTGGATGTTTATGGGTGCAATACTCGGTATGGCACTAAAATTTGTAGAAGCTGCATTGGCAATTAAATATAGAAGATTTAACTTAGATGGTTCTATATCGGGCGGACCGATGCATTATATGGCACACGGCTTGACAAGAAAAAAAATGAGATGGCTCGGGCAACCATTGTCTGTATTATTTGCAATACTATGTATCGGTGCAGGTTTAGCCGGCGGAAACATGATACAAATTAACCAAACTGCACAACAGATTGTAAATGTCACAGGGGGGGCAGAAGGATTTATGGGTGATAAGATGTGGCTTGTAGGTCTTATTACTGCAATCGTTCTTGGAATAATTATTATCGGAGGAATCAAACAAATTGCAAAAGTTGCAGAAAAAGTTATACCTTTTATGTGTGTTTTATACGTAATAGGCGGACTATTTGTCGTAATTGTTAATATTCACAATTTAGGACACGCACTTTCTACAATTTGTCATGAAGCATTTCACCCTAGTGCAGCATACGGAGGATTTGTCGGAGTAATAATTGCAGGCTTAAGACGTTCTGTTCAAACAAACGAAGCTGGAACAGGTTCCGCACCAATTGCTTATGCGACAGCACAAACTAAAGAACCTATATCTTTAGGATTTGTTTCTTTAACAGAACCTTTGTTTACCGGTTTAATATGCTTATTAACTGCAACAATTATTATTATCACAAATTCTTATGTCGGAGTTGAAGGTGTAAACGGAATTCAATTAACTTCAAGGGCTTTTGAAACTGTATTTAGTTGGTTTCCATATTTGTTGGCCGTTGTAGTTGTTCTATTTGCGGTAACAACAATCCTTTCCTGGGCTTATTATTCGTTAAAAGCGTGGAACTTCCTTGTTGGCGAAGGCAAAAGAAGAACATTGATTTTCCAATTCATATTTTTATCTTTTACAGTAATAGGTTCTGTTATGAATGTTAGCTCAGTAATCAATCTTACAGATGCAATGATGATAGGGATGTCTATCCCAAACATTATTACAATGTATATTTTAGCACCTGAAATTAAGAAAGATTTAGCAGAATATTGCAGAAAACATCAAATAGGTAAACTAATTAACAGAGATTGGTTAAAACCGGTTCCTGTTGAAGAAGAAGGGAACGCATAATGTCTGATTATCAAATAATCGTAACCGTTCAAGGTGTAGATAAAGTGGGAATTGTTGCAAAAGTTACATCAGTTCTAGCTGAATATGAAGTGAATATTGAAGATATAAAACAAACTCTAATGCAAGGGCATTTTGTAATGTTTATGCTCGGCAATATTGAAAAATCAAAATATTCTTTTAAAGAAATTAAAGAAGCATTAACCCAAGCCGGCGAAGAACTTGGTATGGAAATTTGGGTGCAACGAAAAGAAATCGTTGATAATATGCATATAATCTAAGCTATATTCATTTCTTTTTTTAGTTTATTTTCAATATCGGTTCTCACCTGATATTCCTTGTTGTCCTTGTCTGCAAATCTCCAAGCAATAAGCACAGCAGGCATCACAACGCCAAGAAAACCTATACAAGCCCCAATATTTTTTATAGTCGCAAGTCTATTTCCTTTTCTTACATTATTTAAATATTTTTCTAATAATGTGTTTTTTTCAGCTTCCGATAAGTTATCTACAGTTTTTCCGACAGTTTTTGCTTCTTTTGCTATAAACATTTGACCCTTATCATACAAAGTTTTCAACTTGTTTTTCAAACCTACAATATCGTCAGGATCAATAAATTTTCTGTTATCTATAGAATTTGTATCAACCGATTTCTTAAACAAACCGTTATTTACTTTTACTGTTTTTACTATATCTGACTTTTTGGCCATTTTTACAATCAAATTTTCTTGATTTTCATTTACAAATCTGTATATGTCAGAATTTAAAGGCTTTTCTCCTATTGGAAATTCATAAATATTTTGCATAATTTTATTATTCAATAATGCATCTTTTAATTCCTCAGATTCAATTGCTCTCGGATCAATATCTATTGGCAAGTTATGCTTTTTTAGAGAATATTTTTCCAGCATTTTTTTAATTTGAGCACCTGCAAAATACATAAAAAACCAAAAACTGCCTTCTTTTATAACATAACCCATAAATTCCTGTTTATTCTTAGATTTAATTAATCTTTCACCGGTAATTGAACCGTCAACAATCATAAGATTTTTAACAGGAGAAAACATAAAATCTTCTATTTTTCCGGTAAATGACGGCCTTTCGCCCTGAACAAATTTTGACAGGCCTGTAGACTTTGCCTCTTTCTTTGCTGTGTGTTTTTCTAAAAATTCTCTTTTTATCTTTTCTTCCCTGTAATTTTGTCTAAAAGAGGTTAATCCTCCATATGTTAAGATAGTCATAAGAGTAGATATAACAAATTTTCCAAAAGTAATCCCTTTAAAAATTCTTTGCTTTGCGGTTATATCTTCCAAACTTTTTGAGATTTTAGGGACATCAATTCTATCTTTATATAATTCATCATGTTTCTTTGCATAATGTTTTGCAAGCTTAAAAACTTCTTTATCTTTTAGAATTCTAACATCAACATTAGAATCAAATCCCATAGATTTAAACATAGTTAAATCCAGAATTTTTTTATATGTGGGAATACCTAACAACCAAATAGCTTGAGTCCCAAACTCATCAATAAATCTATCTTGGCTCTCAGCTCCTTGCCCTGTAATATATGATCCGATAGTTAAACCTATACTGTTAGAGGTATCTTTAATTGCCATTGGAATCAATGAATCATTGTTTCCTAAAACTGAAAAAATTTTGCTCGCCGTAACCGGGGTTATCATTTTTATCCTTTCAGGAGATTTTACTCCACTACACTACTACAATCCCCATCCTAAATTCATTAAACGTATGATTGGGGCACATACTTTCACGGTTACTCTTCGTCGAATATTGTATATCATTATATTACCTTTCTACTTAATTACTACAAACTTTATTCGGGGTTATTATTAAAAGTGAAATACCTAACAAAAAAAAACCTGTTCGGACAGGTCTTGTTTACTTTATATTTCACATCAAAAAGCGTACGCCTTATTATAAACAAGCCTGTTATCTTCGGTTTATACGTCGCTTTTCAAATCTAATCTTCATAGCTCAAACATAATAACGTAAAGTTCATTATTTGTAAACCCTATTATTGCAAAAATATTTTTATATTGTTACAATTTTAGGTAAGTTGGGAGAGATTTTATGGGAATGTTAATACTATCAATAATTTTAACAATTGCAACGGCGTTTTTTATAACATCAATTATTGAGCAAAAAAGTTTTATCAAAATTTTCTTATATATGACATTAACAATATTTGCAGCCATAGTATTAAATATTGAAATTTTGTCACTTTTTAATTTAATTTCAGAGCTTGGAATTTTAACTCTCAATTTTTTGCTTGCAATATTTACCGGAATCCTTTGGTTCAAAAAAGGCAAGCCCTTATTTTCCATAAAATTTAAACGATTTTTCAAAAAAATATTTTATGCAATTATGACTGACAAATATCTGCTTGTATTAGGTTTGTCTTTTATTTTTATGGTATTTGTATCGTTATTTTTAATTGCAATCATGCCTGTAGTTAGCTTTGATGCACAAGCATATCATGCACTAAGAAGCCTGTTCTGGATAAGCAACGGAAATCTTAATCATTTTGTAATAGCAGACATTAGAAATATTGTTATGCCAATTAACTCGGAAATATTATATCTTTGGTTTTTCATATTTTTAAAGAAACAGCTATTTCTTGGGATTTTTGCATTTGTCGGATACCTAATGTCAATATTCTCAATATATGGAATTTTGAACAATTTAAAATTTTCGGAAAGACACAAGTTATGGGTAATATTTATTCTCTCTTCACTACCATCAGTAATTACCCAAATGTCAGGAACTGAAACGGATATAATAATATCCGGACTGGTACTTTCCAGTATTTATCTGTATTGGCAATCCGTTAAGGAAAACAAAACTACACCATTATATATGGCAGCTTTATCATACGCCCTTGCAATAGGGACAAAAACGCCTTCATTAATACTAATGTTTCCTGTCGGGATATGGATGATATGGTTTGGGCATAAATATAATAAGGAAAACTACCGAAAAATAATATTAAAATTTCTTGGTTTTGGTCTTATTAATTTTATAATTTTTTCATCTTACAATTATGTACTAAATTTCCTTGAGTTTGGAAATATCTTTGGACCAAAGAGTTTTTTATATGCGCACAATAATCAATATGGTATTAGAGGAGCTCTGGCAGGTTTTATAAAACATCTATTTATGTTTTTTGATTTTGCAGGTTTCAAACTTAATGAAACATTAGGAACATCTATTATAAAAATTAAGAATTTGTTATTGACAAATCTTCACGTGTCAAATATTCCTGATGGATTTTATACAACTAATAGCAACTCTATTAACAGATCACTTATGGACCCACTAATCGGAATGGGTATTTTAGGAATAATACTGTATTTCCCTTGCTGGTTATATTCATTTGTTAAACCGATATTTTGTAAGAATGAAGTTTCAAAACATATATTTGCATTTGGGCTTATACTTTTAGGGGCAATAATCGTTATGTCATATACAATTCCGTTTATGACTTTTAATATAAGATTTATAACTTCATTTTGCATAGTATGTTCACCTATTATTGTATATTCCTATAACAGAAAAAATAATATTTTAAAATTTATTTTCGTTGCCTTTGCCCTATTTGGATTGTTACTAATTTCTACTCATTTATGGGAGAGAAATTTCTCAAGAATAATTACACACCTGCAAAAAGGCTATAGTATAGAACAATTACAAAAACTTTCAATGTGCTCATTAATAGAAAAACAACCACCTGAAACATACAACATAAACTCAAATGGGATATGCATAATTGAAGATTTTATAAAAGCCACACCAAAAAGTAATAAGATTCTATACATACCAAATCAAGCAGAAAATCTATTTGTAATAAAATTTCTGAATTTTGAAGGTAGAAAAATCGATTTCTGTTTGCTTGAAGATATTAACAATGTTGATGTAAACCAATATGACGATATAATTCTAAGCAATATGTCTCAAATTGCAACATATATGAAACACCCTGAATACGGACCTGTATATAATCCTGAAGAGGGAATCACATGCCTATATATGGACGAAAAGCAAAATAGCTATTTACCCAACACAAAACAAGTTCCACACAAAATTGGCTGTGGAGTTGAAAATACATTTTTTAAAAATCATAATTTTGTCCTGAATAAAAATATAACAATTCAAATAGGTAAAAACTCAGGATACATTTATTCTTTCTGGAAAAATAACAAAAAATAATTTTATATATAAAATTATTAATAATCTCTAAAAAGACTACTTCTCAAAAATAAATTTAAACTTTTTGGGGATTTTTATAATGAAAAATAATAAATAATAAAATTAGGTAATAGTTAGGAGATGAAATATGAATCTGCTTAATTATACAAAAAAGCTTTATGAAAAAATTACTTATTATGACAATTTCATAAAAAATACAAATTTTACTGACCAAAAGCAAAATCCGTTTAGGAAACAGGAAGAAAACCATATTACAATTATATGGGTACAAAACGAAAAAGATATATAATAAACTCATATCCAAAAAAGAAATCTTATGCTAAAATTTACATATGAAGATACTTGGTATTGATCCCGGAATGGCGATTGTAGGATATTCATTAATAGAATTTGACGGCAGAGATACTACTCTGCTTTCTTCAGGCTCAATTCAAACAAAAAAAGGGGACCGAGAATCAGCTCGTCTACTGGAAATATACAATGATATGCACACAATAACAGAACAATTAAAACCGGATGTTGCAGCAATAGAAAAACTATTCTTTGTACATAATCAGACAACGGTTATGCCTGTTGCACATGCGAGGGGAGTAATTCTTACTGTACTGGAACAATTCAATATACCGGTATTCGAGTATACGCCAATGGAAGTAAAAAAAGTACTTACAGGCTTCGGTAAAGCTGATAAAAAAGAAGTTGAACAAATGGTAAAAATATCACTAAATACAGATACTCTTCCAAAACTTGATGACACAGTAGACTCAATTGCTATAGCAATTTGTCATACACGCAAAAATTAAATTATTCTCTGGATACACTTAACAGCATTTCATTTGGAATAAAAATATCGTTTAATCCAATAGCCGCATTTACAAACACAAATTCCAGATTTTCCCCATGTCCTACATCCAAAGAATCAAACGGTATCTTCAAATCAATAGCTTTTCCAAACACATAGTTCAAATCTTTTGAGCTGCATAGTGCCCACAAATTATTTGGTATAGATTTTATTATTCGCACATACCTTAAATCGCCATGAACAACCGATACTTGTATTTCATTATGAAATTTTTGTTTTGTTAAAGGTAAAACCTCTTCTGTTTTGTTAATTAGTCTGACCGGAGACAAAGAGTGTTTCTTTGTAGAATTTCTTGTGTAAATATACATTTGGTATATTCTATTTCGCCCTTGTGGATTCTCAAGCAAATAGTGATTTACATAAAATCTTAAATATAAATTATTTTTGTCATATCCAAAACATATTCTGTCAAACAATTTATTTTCTTTTAACACCGGACCGTCAGGAATATCTATACAACCGGCATTCAGCCATGAATCTTCATGTTCTTTACCATCAATTTCTGGATTTATCTCGCCCTTAGGATAACGAGAAGGTCTGGTAATAACAGAAGATAATGGACTTTCCAAATACTCAGGAATTGGTAACCTTAAATAAATATATATATTTTTTAAATGCTCTCTAAACAAGTAGTCGAAAATACTATCTCTACCGGAATCATTCGGCTCGCCGTACCACCAAAACCAGTCACTTCCTTCACATATATACAATTCCTTACGAGCATCCATAATATTCTTTGCATAAGGGTGATTTTTAACAAAGTTTTGCAGATCCTCTCTCGCCTGCTTCAAATATGTCCAAGCTATGTCTTTTGTAGGCTCATCTATCCATAGTTTAAAATTACGATTTATCCAAGAACCTGATGCTATTTTATTTAAAGGCTTATGATTTTTTTCTAAATCAAGATAATCACTTATAAGAACAGTTTCAAGAGAATTATCCTCATCAATTAATTTGTATAAAGTTTCAAGAAAAATATTGCCGTCTTGAGAATAATTTTCCCAGCAGTTTTCACCATCCATTGCAATTGTCAAGATATGATTATCATCAGGCGAAGACAATAACTTACTTTGCATAACCTTTATACGCTCATATAAATCTCTTGCAGCTAATTCAGAGTCAAAATTCGGATATTCAAAACTTATAAGATTTGAAATCATAGAATTTCTAAACAGCATTTTTACACCATTCTTATATTCATATGACTTTAAAAGGTGATAAGGATCTTCTATATATCCCTTAAAATCTCTTACAAATTCACATCCTATAGATTCCGCCAAAATACCTTCATCTGAAACCGCCCATTCAACCCCGAGATCAGAAAACATATCCAGAGTTTTCGGGCTTACACAATGTTCTGACGGCCAAATCCCTCTCGGTCTCTTGCCTATTATTTGTTCAACCTTATCCAAAGCAAGTTCCGTCTGAAATTTTGCATCAGACTCCATTTTAAAATCTGAAGTTATTTTGTTGTTATCAGACGATACGGTAGATTTTACATCCAACAAAATCGGCAATATCGGATGATAATACGGACTTGTTGTAATTTCTAATTTACCATCTGAAACCAATTTACGATATGTCGGAATAATTCTTCTGATAATATCCCTCTGTAACTCAATTATCTCAAGCCTATCCTTTTGTGTATAATTTTTACCTTTTTTTATAAGCTTTTTCAAAACAGGATATTCTTTTATGTAGCTCGGATCAAACCAAACCAAATTGAACAACGCCATTAAATCAGAGTATTCTTGAGCAGAAAAATCATGAACATCAACCGACACAAAAGATTGTCTTTTCTGAAATAACCTATCATATTCCGGATACGGATATATCATTGTTTTGTAATTTGCATCAAAAAAGTTATTTAATATAAATTCTTTATCATCATCATTTAAATCATCTATATTGGCAACAGTCAATCTGGAATGTAAATCATGAGCACCTTTCTCTCCGTAATCTATTAATGCATCTAATAATACTGGCACAATATTTACATTCAACTTAATTTTTTTAAATTTCTCAGCTATCGTAGCCATATCAAGATAATCTTTAACGGCATGAAGCCTTACCCAAGCCATTAAATAATCTCCATCTGGCGAAAGTTGATACACTGGCTGATGCATATGCCAATAGAATGCAATTGATAACTTTTTCTGATTACTCATCATTTTTTACTAGCTTACTCCGGTATAAAGTAATTATATCACTTAAATTGTTAAATTGTAAAGGCACATAACATCTACCTGGCACTCATATATTGATAAACTATCTCAGAAGTTTTTACAATAAAATCTTTCCCTAACGGAGAATTATAAGGCCTGTTAACCATTACAACTATTATATATTTCCTTCCGTTTGGCATTGTCACAACACCGGCATCTCCCAACATTTTTCCGATATCGCCTGTTTTATGTATAAATGTAGCGCCCTGTCCAAGCCCTGCTTGTATTAACCTGTTATTTTTCACGTGTCCCATATAATCAAGAATTATGCTTCTTGATGAAGGAGACAAGAAATCAGGATTTTCTATATTGTATAGCATCTTTGCCAAATCTCTTGCCGTAGTATAATTTGTACCGCCCAAATCAGGTAACCAGGTATGAACAGAGGTATGTTTTAAACCCCAAGCCCTTATTTGTCGATTTACTGCAGTCATTGAGCCTATTTTTGACATAATCATATTCGTTGAAGAGTTATCTGAATCAGTTATCATAACCCTTGCCAATTCATCAAGACTGTACGTAGAATCTTCAGCCTTGTACTGTAATCCACCGGAGCCCTCTGCTCGATAATACGTTTTTAAAACCATTCTATCATCTAAACTAACTTGCTTTGCTTCTACTGTTTTAAACAAAGATAACAATACCGGTATCTTTATAATACTTGCAGCAGAATACAAAGACTCAGAATTTATATCGGCATAATTCCCTGTATTATAATCCCAAACAAACACAGACGGCTGTATAGATTCAAATTGAGGAAGAATATCTATAATTTGTTTTTCCAAACCAGTCATAGGTTCCCCCTCCAATAAGTCTGCCATACCTGCCTTCTTTGCAGAGTATGCCCCACTCAAAGAATATTCACCTAAAAACAAATTATTGTTTAAATATTTCACCGTTGGAAACAGTAGCTGCTTCACATCAGCCTGAATCTCAGAATAAGGAGTCTTTATAAACATCTGAACAGAAATATTTTTGAAAGCTGCGGGCAAAATAAAAACCCCCATAAGCAAAAATAATATTGAGCCAACAAATCTTGCTATAGCACGATTTTTATCAGCTTTGGGGCTTCGGCGTTTTCTTATATATGATACACTTCTATTATTTCTTGAGTACCGACTACCTTCAAATTTTTTCTTAGGGACAGCCGTACAAGTACGCACATCCCCTCCGTAATAATAATAATCAGAATATTGTCTTGCCACCTGCGGCATTTATTCTCCTCCGATAAGCTGAATATGCAATATTTTACTATAAAAAACACGTAAATGCAAAAATTTAAATTTTTGTAAATATTCAAATGCCACGCCTGTTGCAGATTTTATAACAATAAAGGCCATTTTGTTAATAATTTATAAAATTAATTTTATTTCCATATAGACAAAATAATAATTGTGTATAATAATAATATCGGAATTATAAGTAATAAATATAAATAAATTAAAGTCCAAGGAGTAGATTATAATTCATGAAAAATAGCTGTTAAACAAGAATAGTATCAATAAGATACTTACTAATAAGGTAATCTTCCGGTAACAACTCTGTCTATACCCGCTAAATCCTTAATAACAGACACGTCAGAAAATCCTGATTTTTTCATAATATCTACAACGAGCTTAGACTGCCCGATACCAATTTCAAAAACTAAGAAACCGCAGGAATTTAATATCCCAGGCGCTTCAGATGATATCCGCGAATAGTAATTTACCCCATTAATATCATCGGCAAAAAGCGCCCCTGCGGGGTCATATTTTACTTCCGGCTGGAGGTTATCCTTTTCGCTAACAGGGATATACGGTGGATTAGAAACAATGATATCAAATTTTTCTGAAGGCTTTACGTTTGAAAAAATATCAGATTTTCTAAAGATAGCTTTGTTGTATAAATTAAGCTTGGATGCATTATCCAAGGCAACCTGCAGAGCATCATTTGATATATCAAGACCAATAACTTTGCAATCAGTATACTTAGCTATCATACAAGCTATACATCCACTGCCGGTCCCAACATCCAATGCCATTTTTAAGTTATTAGTATTTATAATGTCTATTGATTGCCTTACCAAAATTTCGGTTTCATCACGCGGAATA
>Ga0256405_10010564_pt1 | contig 12138 bp, 8 predicted proteins | sample RumenRJG_02DNA_FD_189096 | JGI IMG/M metagenome (GOLD analysis project Ga0256405, IMG submission 189096) | Bovine rumen microbial communities from Lethbridge, Alberta, Canada - RJG_02 | ecosystem: Host-associated > Mammals > Digestive system > Stomach > Rumen | place: Canada: Alberta | collected...
GACGCAGAGAGAGCATACGGCGTCCTTCAGAGCATGCGCGCCGTAACGTCCGTCGAATTCGACCGCACGATCAAGGTGCTCGGGACGGCCGGATCCTCTGCATTCACGACCAAAGCCCTTGCGGCTACCCCCGCGCACAAGTCGTGGGGCGCGTCCGCGATCGGCGTGGACCAATATGCGCCGCGCATCCCCGCGAGCGCCAGCCAGACGGTCATCGTCGCGGTGGTCGACACGGGGATCGACAGCACGCACAGCATGTTCGCCGACCGGCTGACGAACGGTTTTGATTTTGTGAACAACGATCTGAACCCGGAAGACCGGAACGGCCACGGCACACACGTGGCCGGGATCGTCGCCGACTGCACGGCGGGGGAAAAGGAGATCCGGATCATGCCCGTCAAAGCGCTCGACAGCCAGGGCACGGGCAGCGCGTCCGAGATCGCGAACGGGATCCTGTTCGCTTCGACCCGCGGCGCCAACGTGATCAACGCGAGCATGGGCGGGATCCACAGCGATTATCTCGACCGCGTCGTGAACAGCGCAATCGCGAACGGCACGGCGGTGATCGCCGCGGCGGGAAACGACGGGGCGGCGATCGATCCTTATTTCGATTGTCCCGCGCACATCTGGGACGTGATCACCGTCGGCGCGGTCAACAAGAGTCTGAACGCGGCCGGCTTTTCGAATTACGGAAAAATGCTCGACGTCATGGCGCCGGGCACTTCGATCAAAAGCGCAGCTCCGGGCAACGCGTACGCGACGTTCGACGGGACGTCGATGGCCGCGCCTCACGTGTCGGCCTGCGCCGCGCTCCTCTGCCGGAACTACGGGCGGATGAGCGTCCGGAAGCTGACGTCTTTGATCTACCGCTCCTGCAACGCGCGGAAGAACGTCCTGCGTTACGGAAAGGGGATCGTCGACCTCGGCAATCTCACGGGCGGCATCGGGAAGAACAACATCCGGCCCGCGAAGAACCGGCACGTCTACCGGCCCGGCGGGGTCCGGCCGAAGATCCTCGTCAAACGAAACGGCGAAGCGCTGTTCCGCGGGAAGGATTATAAGGTGACCTACCGGAACAATACTTCCGTCGGGACCGGCGTTGCGATCATCCGGGGCGCCGGCACTTATTCGGGGTCCGTGCGGCGGACGTTCCGGATCGTGCCGCGGGGGACCCGGATCAGGCGGATCCGCGGAAAGCGCCGGGGCTTCTTCGTCAGATGGAGACGGCGCGCCGGGAAGATGCCTTCGCGCAGGATCACGGGCTACCAGATCCGCTACAGCCGGAAGGCCGACATGTCCGCGTCAAGGAAGGTGAAGGTCCGGGGGTACCGGAGGACGTCGAAGAGGATCGGCGGCCTGCGGCCGGGACGGAGATACTATGTCCGGATCCGGACGTACATGAGGAAAAACGGCAAAACATATTACTCGCCCTGGAGCGGCAAAAGATCCGTGAAGACGAAATAGCGGCTGCACCGCCCCGCCCGGAGCAGGAAGCGGCTGCGCGCGCAGGGAAAGCGGCCAGAAAAGACAACAAAAAGAGGAACGGCGAACCGTTCCTCTTTTTTGATTTGTTTGCGATGATTCGCATTGCAGCCTGGTAACAAACCGCCTGCGAGACGCTTTTGATCGCGTTCGATTAACGCTTGGAGAACTGGGAAGCTTTGCGGGCTTTCTTGAGTCCGTACTTCTTTCTTTCCTTCATGCGCGAATCTCTCGTCAGGAATCCGATCTGCTTGAGCGGAAGTCTGTAAGAATCCGCGTCCGCTTCTACGAGCGCTCTGGAGATACCGTGTCTCAGAGCTCCCGCCTGACCGGTCATGCCGCCGCCTTTTACGATGGCGATCACGTCGTACTTTCCTTCGCATCCAGCGACGGAGAAAGGTCTCATGACTTCCTGTTTAAGAAGTTCCGTTGTGAAATAGTCGTCGAGTGACTTCTTGTTGATTGTCACATTTCCGCTTCCGGGGATCAATCTTACTCTGGCGACTGACGATTTCCTGCGGCCTGTGCCGAGGTACTGAAGTTTCTTATCTGCCTTAGCCATTTTTTATTCCTCCCCTCCTAGATTTCCAGCGTTTCCGGTTTCTGCGCCTCGTGATTGTGCTCGGGGCCTGCATAAACCTTTAACTTCTTGAACATCTGACGGCCGAGTTTTCCGTCCGGCATCATGCCTTTGACAGCATGTCTTACGATCTCGTCGGGCTTCTTCTCGAGGAGTTCCTTCAGCGCGACTTCTTTCTTCCCGCCCGGGAATCCGGAGTACGACACATAAAGCTTGTCCGTCATTTTCTTTCCCGTCACCTTGACTTTTTCCGCGTTGATCACGATCACGTAATCTCCGCAGTCCATGTGAGGGGTGTACGTTGGTTTGTTCTTTCCTCTCAGGATCGCGGCAACTTTGGACGCGAGACGGCCGAGGGTCTTTCCTTCAGCGTCGACCACGTACCATTTGCGCTCGATCTCGGAGGGCTTTGCGATGTATGATTTCATCTCAAATCCTTTCTGCCTACTGGGTTCCTTCGCCGGACATCTGTTCCGCCGCGACACTTTCGCTTTTGCTCCCGCTTCCGCGATTGCTTTCGCTTTCGCTTCCGCGATGCGCCGCCAGCGGCTTTTCCGTCCGCCGTCTGAACTGGTTCGGCCCTGCCTACTGAGATGCTTCGGCCCGTTGCCGTTTCCGGCTCCGCGCCCCGCATCCTGGTCGGCATCACTAAAACTGATCAGCCCCGCGTGAGCTGCCGGACCATGGGTCCTGCCCGCGGGAAACGCCTTCCGTCCGCGCCTTCGCATCGGCGTCAGCGCGCACTTCTTGACGATACAGCAGTTATTATATGCCTTTGGAAAGGGAAAATCAAGGAAAATCTTTGCAATTCACGGCTTTCGGGGCCGCTGCCCGGAAGTTTGGCGCACCACCGCGGCGCTTCGCAGCCGCAGAGATCCTGCGCCGCTTTCCCGGGTTCAGCGCCCCGGCGCTTCGTCCGGCTCAGATCCCGAGGTCCATCCGGATCTGCCCGGAGTCCTGCGTCCGGACGAGCTCTCCCTGCGGGCGCGTCAAAAACTCCGTCAGGCTCTCCGCGTCTTTGATCCACGGCCGGATCTCGTCCCGCCCGATCGTGAGCGGCATGCGGTCGTGCACCGGCCGCATGGAATCGTTCGCCTCCGTCGTCAGGATCGTGTACCTCTGCTCGCCTTTCACGCCCGTGTAAAAACCCGCGAGCAGCAAAAGCCCGCCGTCCGGGCGCGTGAACCGGTACTTCGTCCTGTCCCGGTCCCATTCGTAAAAGCCGCTCGCCGGAATGACGCAGCGGCGATGCAGCACGCTGTCCGAAAACGTCTGCTTTTCCCGCGCGGTCTCCGCTCTCGCGTTGATCAAAAGCCCGTTCCCGCGCGGCGCGTCGAAACCCCAGTGCATGTTCACCGCGGCCAGTCCGCCGCCTTCTTCCGCGATGACCGTCGAAAGTTCCGACGGCAAAACATCCTGCCCGGTCCGGTCATAGACCGGCTCGGCAGCCGCGATGTCTTCCTCTTCCAGGATATCCATGAGTTTCTCGGCGAAATCTCCACCGGCGTAATATCTCCCGCACATGCTGCTTCTCCTCCGGCCGCGACAGCTTTGATGGCGTTGCCTGCGCTTTCCTCCGCGCGCCTTGCTTCGTTTATTATATCCCCCGCCGCAGACGTCCGCAAACGCTTCGCGCACATCCCTTCCACCAACGGCTTTCGCAGGCACCCTTACAGACACCTACCCGCAAATTGCCGCAATCAAAAGGGCGATCCGCCCGCAAACGTCCGCAAATCGCCGCAGTCAAAGCGCCGCACAGCACATTTCGGCGTCTCCGGTAGGGTCGTGCTGTTATTTCGCGGATTTTATGGCTGAATTCATTCACAAAAATTGGCAAATCACCACCAAAAATCTGATCAAAACGGCCGGTTCGGGGGGTGTTTTTGCTGTTATTTCGCAGATTTTATGGCTGAATTCATTCACAAAAAACGCCGAATCACCACCAAAATGCCGCCCGCCTACTCTGTCAAAACTGCATCCAGTCCAACTTTGCTACCAAAACCCGCTTTTTTGTGCTACCTGGTAGCATGATTTTCGCCAAATTGGTAGCAAAAATTCCTCGCATTTGGCGGTTTTGATTGGATTTTTGCTACCAAAACCCGCTTTTTTGTGCTACCTGGTAGCACGATTTTCGTCCAATTGGTAGCAAAAATTCCTCGCATTTGGCGGTTTTGATTGGATTTTTGCTGCCAAAACCCGCTTTTTTGTGCTACCTGGTAGCACGATTTTCGCCGAATTGGTAGCAAGACTGCTTGCATTCAACGGTTTTGATCGGATCTATGCTGCCAAAACCCGCATTTCTGTGCTGCCCGGCAGCATTTTCTTCGCCGTATCAATTGCGGGGCGGGCGGTGTGGTATGATATAGGAAAGAAAGCGCGCGGCATCGTCCGGGCGCGGGGAGGCGTAAAGTGACGGAAAAGAGGTTGGACCGGCCGAGAGCGGCGGTCGCGGGCTGCTACAGCATCGACATCTGCCCCGGGTTCGCGGGGACGGGAAAGGATTTCGGCGAGATCATCAAGCCGGGCGCGATCACGCGGATCACGGGGAACGACATGTTCCCGGGCGGATCGGCGCCGAACACGGGGCTTGCCATGAACATCTTCGGCGTGGAGCCCGTCTTTCTCGGAAAGATCGGAAACGACGCGTTCGGCGGGATGCTGCTGGACATGATGCGGGCGCAGCTGGCTGCGGGATCAGACGCGGCGCTGGAAGCGCTTTGCGTCGACGAAAACGCACCGACGGCTTACAGCCTGATCCTCGCGCCGGAAGGCCTCGACCGGGCGATCCTGCAAAACCCGGGCGCGAACGACGAATTCTGTTTTGACGACATCGACTGGGAGAAACTGTCCGGATGCCGGCTGCTCCATTTCGGGCATCCACCGACGATCCGCAGGTTTTACGAAGATGAAGGCGCGCAGCTCCGGGAGCTCTTCCGAACCGCGCGGGAACGCGGCATGGCAACTTCGCTCGATCTCTGCGCGGTCGATCCGGCTTCGGATGCGGCGAAGGAAGACTGGCGGAAGATCCTGAAGAACGTGCTCCCGTACGTCGACTTTTTCCTGCCGAGCGCGGTCGAACTCGATCAAATGCTCCACGGCGCGGGACGGACCGGAAGCGGCGAGGCAGCGGCGGAGGTCCTGGCGCACGGGACCGACGACGAACTGCACGACGCCGTCCGGACGCTCGCGGAGGAGAGCGTCGGGATCGGCGCGTCGAACCTCGTGATCAAACTGGGGAGCCGCGGCTTTTATTACCGGAACGCGGACGACCTTTCGGCGGTCGCGGAACGGCTCGGCAGAGTGCGCGGCGCGGAAGGCGCCGGCGTACAAAGCCGCGCGGATGCGGAAAGCGGCGGACAGGCTGACGGCCTCGCAAACGCCGGCATGGACGACTGGGCGGGGCGCGAAGGGTTTGCGCCCGCGAGAAGTGTCGAAGAAGTGTCGGGACTCGGCGCGGGCGACACGTTCATCGGCGCGTACCTTGCAGGACTTCTCCGCGGCTTCAGTTTTGATGCGACGATCGAATGCGCGCGAGCGGAAGGGGCGCTCTGCGTGACGCAGCGTTCGGCCACAGGCGGGCTCGTACCGTTCGAACGGCTCAGCGGGCTATTCGGCGACACGCTCCGGATCCATTAGCAGGCCCGGCCCAGTTCCGCAAAAACAGAGCAGTCGGCGCGAACCGTGCCGTTCGGGGTCCGAAACGACTGAAAAACAGAGCAGCCGGCGCGAACCGTGCCGTTCGGGGTCCGAAACGGCTGAAAAGCAGAGCAGCCGGCGCGAACCTCGCCGCTCGGGGGCTGAAACGGCTGAAAACCCGCATTTTTAATACAAATTAAGATTTTGAGCGGCCTCCGCAGGTTGCGGAGAAACCGAAAAATTGTTACTATTCTATATAGGGGTATTGGTCACACGCTGATTTTGACGTGCGATCGCTCTTGATACGAAAGTTTTAACGGATATTATCAGGCTATTCCGGGGGTTAGAGAATCATGAACAAGAAAGCCATTATCGGTATCGCTGCTGCGCTCATCGTCGCCATTGGTGCGGGCGTGGCTATTTTTGTGCTTACGGGCAATAAGGAAGAAGCGCCGGCGCCGAAGAAAAAGGAACCGGTCAAGGAGCCCGAACCAATCGTGAACCCGCTTACGGGTTCGGAACAATTCAATCCGAAAGCGCTGAACAGAAGAGTCGCGGCGTTCGTCGTCGAGAACCATCCGGACGCGCGTCCGCAGATCGGGATGGACGGCAAGAATTCGCCGGACATCATCCTCGAGGGTGAGGTCGAAGGCGGCATCTCCAGGATGCTCTGGTTCTTCGCGGACTACAGAAAACTGCCGAAGGTGATCGGCCCGACCAGAAGCGCAAGGCCGCCGTTCATCCGGTTCTCCAAAGTCTGGGACGCGATCTTCATCCACTGGGGCATGAGCCACACCGAAGGCGGCTACGTCGGCGCGAACACCGTATTCGAACAGGAACGCGTCTCGCACATCAACGCGATGTCGTTCTCCAATAAATGCGGCGCGTTCGGGCGCGACATGTCGACCGGAAAATCGCTCGAGCATACCGGCAGGGCGTACGGCAAGAAGATCCCGGCGGCGATCAAAGAAGCTGGCGTCCGGCGGAAACCGAAGAAATACACACAGCTCAAGTTCAAGAAAGAAAAAGAAGCGGGCCCGATGAGCGAGAAGACCTGCCGGAAACTGACCGCGCGGTTCTCGCGCGTTTCCGGAACGACTTCCTGGACCTATAACAAGAAGACGGAAAAATACACGAGCGACAGCTTCCAGAACAACGTCGCGAGAGACAACCTGATCGTCCTCTTCGACCGGACCGAGTATGTCACGAACGCCGTCTATCAGGGACACGGCGTGACTTACTGCAACTACGCGCTCGGCGGCGGCAAGGGCTTCATCGCGAGCAAAGGCACCATCCTGAAGATCCGCTGGAGGATCAAAAACGGCAAGCTGCAGCTCTTCACACGCGAGAAGAAACTCATCGAAGAGCCGGAAGAGGAGAAGACGGACGATAAGGATTCCGCAAAGGACGAGATGGAAGAAGAGTCCAAGCCGAAGTACGAGATCATCCGCAAGCCGGTCTACCTGAATCCGGGCAAATCCTGGATCGGCTGGGTCTCCTCGAACAACGGCGGCAGCATCAACGTGAAGCGCATGCCGAAGGAAAACGACGATAACGAAGGCGAGGACGCGTAACCCGCGCATCGCCGGCTGCTATAGCATTGGGTTTTGGAGGATAGAAAAATGAATATCAGAAGTTACATCGCCGAATTCATCGGCACGGCGGTACTCGTACTGTTCGGGTGCGGCGCGGCGGTCACGGCGAACGGTCTGCTCGCGGCGCTCGGAATGGGGCTTCCCCTCGCGTTCTCGACGCTTTTGATCGCGATCGCGTTCGGGCTCTGCATCGTCGCGATGGCCTACTCGATCGGAAACGTTTCGGGATGCCACATCAACCCGGCAGTTTCGACGGCAATGCTGCTGACCGGCAGAATGACCGTCAAGGATTTCGTCGGATACGTCATCGCGCAGTTTGCGGGCGCGACGGCGGGAGCGCTCCTGCTCGCCTATTTCATGGGCAGCAAACAGGCGCTCGGGACGAACGGCTACGGCGACGCCAGCGCACTCGGGACCAAGGCGCCCGTTGCGGTCGCGGTCGAGATCGTGCTCACGTTCGTCTTCGTGCTCGTGATCCTCGAGGTCACTTCCAAAGAAGAAAACGCGTCGGTCGCGGGGCTGGTCATCGGCCTGACGCTGACGCTCATCCACATTCTGGGGATCCCGTTCACCGGGACTTCGGTGAACCCCGCAAGGAGCTTCGGCCCCGCGCTCATCGCGGGCGGCGACGCTTTGAAGCAGCTCCCCGTATTCCTTCTCGCGCCGATGATCGGCGGCGTCCTCGCGGCGCTCTTTTACGCGTATATCCTGAGCGATGATTCGCCGCTCGCGGCAAAGGAAACGGCTGCGGAAACGGCGGACGCGGAAGAAGCGGAAGTCACGGAACCGGAAGAACCGGCGGAAGAAAGCGCGGCGGAAGCGGTCATCGAAGGACCTTCCGAAGAAGCGGCCGAGGAGGCCGAAGCGCAGGCAGTCGAAGAAGCGGACGGCAACGCGTCCGTTGAGTAGGCAATAAGCGATGCACAGGGCTTTTGCTCTGTGCATTTTTGATAGAACGTGAAAACGATCAGGAAAGGAGTTTGATCGATGATCACAGTAAAGGGATTGTCAAAATCGTTCGACGGCATACCTGCCCTGGACGGTCTCGACATGCGCATACCGACGGGATCGGTCTACGGTCTGGTCGGCTCCAACGGCGCGGGCAAGACGACTTTGATCAAGCATCTCGCCGGCGTCCTCAAGCAGAAGTCCGGCACCATTTCGTTCGACGGCAATAAGGTGTGGGAAAACGAGGGGCTGAAGCAGAAGATCGGGTACGTGCCCGACGAGCTGTACTTCCCCAATTCGTACAACCTGAAGAAGATGCGGAACTTCTACGCCGGCATTTACGACGATTGGAACGACGGGAGATACCACGAAATGGTCGACCTCTTCCAGCTGGAGGAGAAGCGGCGCCTGAAGACCTTTTCGAAAGGCATGAAAAAGCAGGCGATGCTCTGCCTCGTGCTTTCGACCATGCCGGATTACCTGCTGCTCGACGAACCGATCGACGGGCTCGACCCGCTCGTGAAGAAGCTCGTGTGGCGGTACATCGCGGAGGACGTGAAGTACCGGAAGATGACCGTGCTCGTCTCCTCGCACAACCTGAAGGAGATGGAGGACATCTGCGATCACATCGGCATCATTTCCGAAGGCAGAATGATCCTTGAACGCAAGCTCGACACGCTGAAAACGAAGATCCACAAGATCCAGGTCTCGTTCGGCAGCATCTCGGCGATCGGCGCGAGCATCAAAGAAGCTCCGTCCGGGAGAACGGTCGGGAGCGACACGAACGTTTATGAACAAAGCCGTGACGCGGGGGCTCAAGACGCCGGGACCGGCGCGGATAAGTTCGATCCGTACAAGGGGCTGAACATCCTGCATAAGGAAAGCCGCGGGACGGTCGACCTGATGATCATCGACAACGACATCGAGGAAGCGAGGAGGATCCTGATCCAGAACGATCCTGTGATCATGGACATCCTGCCGCTTTCGCTCGAAGAGATATTCATTTACGAACTGGGAGGTGAAAACGATGAAATCAGAGAACTCATCTTCTAGGAACAAGAAGGCGAAGGTCCTGGACGAGATCGCCGCGGAAGAACCCGCGGAAACGATGAACGTTCAGAACGCGCCGGAAGAAGAAGCGATCCCGGAAGCGCCGGAAACGGAAGAACCCGTAACGGAAGCGCCGGAAGAAGAAGCTTGGGAAGAGACGGAATCCGGGGAACCGGCGGAAGAAGCCGCTGAAGAGGCCCCGGAAGAGGCGGAAGCCGTGGAAGAATCCGAGGTTGAAGAGGCTGAGGAACCGGCAGAAGAAGAAACGGAAGAAGCAGCTGAAGAGGCTGAGGAACCGGCAGAAGAAGAAGCGGAAGAAGAGACTGAAGCAGTAGAGGAACCCGTAACGGAACCTGCGGCGACGGCCGCGCCTGCTGCCCCGATCATCGCCGAAGCGGCGTACGGGGAGCGCGAAGCGAAGGAAGACAAGGAAGACGAAACGCCTTCTGAAGAAACGGTCCGCGATTTCGGCTCGAAAGGGTCTCTGCTCGGACTGTCCGGCGCGTGGTTCGGCTACGTCGTGAAGCGGCACTGGATCGTATCGCTCATTTCGATCCTGGGCTTCTTCCTGTTCATCCACCTTCCGGATCTGTTCAAGGTCGGCGATACCGACCTCGTAAACGCCTACATGGGCAGCGTTGCGAACAGCACCAACATCCTGGTGAACGCCGTCATCTACTACTTTACGATCGCGACGTCCGCCATGGCGTTCGATTACCTGCACGCGCAGGATTCGGCCACGATCATGCATTCGCTGCCGTTCACGCGCGGCAAGATGTTCCGGACGACGATCGTCGCGGGATATCTCCTCATGCTCATCCCGATCGCGGTCTGCGCGGCGAGCATGCTGGTCCTGCCGTACTTCAGCGTGATCGGCTGCATCAAATGGTTCATCGACGCGGTCGTTTTGATGTCGTTCTCGTACGCCGTCGCAAACCTTGCGGGCGTCATCGCGGGCGCGGTGTGGTCGCACATCCTGCTGGCGTTCGTGCTGGACGGCATCCCGTCGCTGATCTCGATGCTCGTCAACGTGTATAAAGGCATGTTCCTGTTCGGGTACGACATGGGCGACGTGATGAACGACCCGGTCGTCACCTGGCTTTCGCCGTATACGCATTACATTGCAAGAAACAACACCCTGACGTTCGACCAGCTGCCGATGGTCGCCGCATTCCTCGGCGCCGCGGTTTTGATGACGGTCGTCACGGGGCTGCTGTACAAGAAAGTAAAACTCGAGCGCGAGAGGAGCACGACCGTGTTCCCGCTCGTCGGGGACCTTCTGGTGATCCTCTTCTCGTTCTGCTCGCTGAGCATCATGGCTTTGATGTTCCACGCCGCGCTGGAGATGGAATCCGGCTGGGCCGGCGATAAAACGGTCTTCCTCACGACGGCGATCGTGAGCGGGATCATTTCGTTCATCATCTTCCGGATGATCGCGGACGGCACGTCGAGGATCTTCAATTTCAAGAACCTCTTCAAGTTCGCGTTCTTCTGCCTCATCTGCGCGGGCATCTTCGCGGTCAGCGTCTTCGACGTTCTGGGCGTCGAGAACTGGTCGCCGGCGCCGGCGGAGGTGAAGCGCGTGAGCGTCAGCCTGAATGACTACTATGTGGAAGACTTCCTTCCGAAAGCGACGCTCGTGCAGAAGGAGTCGATCGAGAACGTGAGCGCGCTGCACAAGGCGATCCTCGCGAACAAGGAAACGCTGCAGAAGCAGGCGGAGGACCTCGAGCCCGAATCGACGCTGAAGATCACGTTCACGACCAAAGGCGGGCAGACCATCACGAGGACCTACGCCGTCATGATCCCGGTCAAGAACAAGGAGATCCGGCAGGCGCTGAACAAAGCGTTCAAGTCGGAAGAGTACATCGAGGCGTACTCCAGCCGCCTGACGAGGATCGCGAGAGAATGCAAGGCGCTCGATCTCGTGAGCAACGAGAACTCCGTGCGGATCCGGAAGGATGACGCCGAAGCGCTGATGGGCTGTTACATCACCGACTTCCGGAAAGCGGGCATCAACGTGATCCTGAAATACTACAACTACAGCCTCGACGACGGGTATCCGACGCCGTTCCGGAAGACCGGCGTCGCGTCGCTCGAATTCTCATCGAACGAAGAAAGCTATCCGGTCATCGTGATCGGACCGAAATACAAGACCACGGCGAAATTCCTGAAGGCGAACAAATACGCCAGGCGTCTGGCGAGAGAGGAAGCAGAAGGCTGATCCATGATCCAGAACATCGGCGATACGATCACACTCGCAAACGGTCACAAAATGCCGGGGTTCGGCTTCGGCACCTATAAGGCGGTCGACGGAACGGACGCCGCGGACAGCGTTCTGGCTGCCGTCGGCGCGGGGTACCGCCACATCGACTGCGCCTCGTTTTACAAAAATGAGGAGATGGTCGGCCGCGGGATCCAGGCGGCGCTTTCCGAGTACGGCCTGGAGCGGGACGATTTGTTCCTCACGAGCAAAGTGTGGACGAGCGACCGGCCGTACGACCGCGCGATCGAGTCGTGCCGGCAAAGCATGATCGACCTCGGCGTGAAGTACCTCGATCTGCTTTTGATCCACTGGCCGTCGGACGACCACCAGGATTCGGACTGGGTGAACATGAACCTCGAGACGTGGCGCGCGTTCACGGACCTGTACAAAGCGGGCGAGGTGAAAGCGATCGGTGTTTCCAACTTCTGGCCCGAGCATCTCGAGGCTTTGATGGAGACGGAAGTCCCGCCGATGGTGGACCAGATCGAGTACCACCCCGGCTACATGCAGAACGGCGTGACGGGGTACTGCGACGAGGACGTCGTCGGCTACTGCAGGGCGCACGGCATCGCGGTCGGAGG
>Ga0256405_10010565_pt1 | contig 12136 bp, 20 predicted proteins | sample RumenRJG_02DNA_FD_189096 | JGI IMG/M metagenome (GOLD analysis project Ga0256405, IMG submission 189096) | Bovine rumen microbial communities from Lethbridge, Alberta, Canada - RJG_02 | ecosystem: Host-associated > Mammals > Digestive system > Stomach > Rumen | place: Canada: Alberta...
AAATTAGGCAGATACAGCAAAACAAGATAATTCTTGTGTCATCGGTTCAACTCCGATTTTACGATCCATTTAATTTCGTGAATAGCTCAATAGGTAGAGCAAAGAAAAAATGCTGCCTAGTATACAGAGGATGTGGTGTAATGGCAACACGCCGCCTTTGGGAGGCGGAATCGCGGTTCAAATCCGACATCTTCTAGGTCCATAAAAGAAGATTACCTGCACGTGGTATGGACTGCTATTTTACTAAAAATCTTCTAAAAATTTTTGGTCAAAGCTGGACCAATAATTTACTACTATTTTCACTATATAATGAAAGAAAATAAAAAAATAGGAGTGATTTAATAATGCCAGCTAGAATGACTTAGCAAGAATTTGAACAAAGAGTAAAAAAATATACAAATGATAGCGTTGATGTTATAGGTACTTATTTTAACAAAAGAACAAAAGTACTTATAAAATGTAAAACTTGTGGCTATGAGTGGGATTTTTCTCCATCAAATATAATGCCAAGCTCTGCAAATCAATATAGTTTTATTGGCTGTCCTAAATGTAAATATACAACTTTAAAATGTGATTATTGTGGTAAGGAATTTGAACGATTAAAATCTGATTTAAATGATAGTAAAAGTGGATTGCATTTTTGCTCAAAAGAATGCGGAAATCGTTATAAGAATGATTTAGTAAAAAACACTATTAATAGTTCTGATTATCGAAGAAATGCTTTTGAACATTATGAACATAAATGTGCTATTTGTGGATATGATGAAGATGAAAGAGTTTTAGAAGTTCACCATATAGATGAAAATCGACAAAATAATCATATAGATAATTTAATTATTCTTTGTCCAATTTGTCATAAAAAATTAACTTTGCATTTATATACTCTTAATGAGTTAAAAAATATATAAATGACCATTAAGTTATAGCATCTTATCAAAAGCTAATCCCCCTCATTCCGCCCGCTTCAAGAACCCACATGAACGGGAGACAATTTAATAGACGCGGAAGCTGCAATCTTCTTTTTAAAGAAATTAAATTTTAGACTTTATAATTACAAATGTTTGAGAATTATGTAGATTTGGATTAGCACTGTGGTAGTGTTCCTCCGGGCTAATGATGGCAGAGGCTAATCTTTTAAAATCCATCAAATGAAACGGACACCGCGTCTAGATTTTATAACCCCGTCGTCCAATGGTTAGGACATAGGACTTTGACTCCTATAATGGTGGTTCGAATCCACCCGGGGTTGCCATTTTTACAATAAGGAAGATTGATATATATGAGTAAAATAGATAATTTTACAAAAGAAGAACTTGAAAAAATTGTATAGAATTCTTGTTCCCTACGAGAAGTATTAAAAGCAATTGGATATACAGTAAGCGGTGATAATAATAAAACATTAAAAAAACGCTTAACTGAATATAATATAGATTATTCTCATTTTTCAAAAGCTGGAAGAAATAAAATAGAAAGAAATGAAAATAATGTTTTTATTCAAAATTCAACAGCTTCTCAAAGAACTTTAAGATTATGGTATGAAAAAGGTAATTATACTGAATATAAATGTTCTATTTGTGGACAAGAACCTTTTTGGAATGGTAAAGAATTAACTTTAACATTAGACCATATTAATGGAGTTAATAATGATGATAGACTAGAAAATTTACGTTGGGTTTGTCCTAATTGTGATAGATAGCTTAGTACTTTTGCTGGAAAAAATTTATTAAATAAAAAATAATTTTTTCTGGTTCGAACCCAGACGGGACTGCCAATTGATTTCTGAGTTTTTAATTTCATAAATTGTTCCTTTCGAGGCAAGACCTTGTACTTCACAGTATGAGGTCTTGTTCTTTTTTGTCGCTAGGTGTCGTTGACGACCGTTGCCGCCACCTCAACGCCCATGGAAAATTTTCGGTCAAAATACATCAATTAACCTTAATAGTTTTTTAAATATAATGAGTAGATAATTATTAAACGAAGGAGTGATTTATTATGGCATTAAGGATTGAATATCCATATAATAATAATGATAATTTAATTAGACGATATTCTGATGATGGTCATTTAATACGATAGATAGAAACTGGAAATCTATATGGCGAAGCTATTGATATATATCCATCAAAATATACTTATGAAGAAACTGAAGAATTAGCTGAGCCCGAAACTTTAGAAGAAAATTCTGAAGTGACAGAGGAGGTTTAATTATGAGTTTTCATTTATTTTCAAATAGTGGACAAATTCAATATGGTATAAAAAACTATATTGCAGATTACAAAGAAGATTTAAAATAGATTCCTAAAAACCCTGGGAATATGGTTTTTGTTATTGAAGAATCTAAATATTATATAGCGAATAATAAACAAGAATGGGTTGAAAAGAAAAGTAATTCATCAGAAGAATTAGACGCAGAAATCAATATTAATGAAAATGGAATTTATGATGTATCATTTGCCGCTTCCGCTAATATAAATGTACCTGTGGGTGTATTTCCAGAAGGAGAAGAAATAATTACAGAAAATGGAGATTATGACATTGCCGAAAAGGCAACGGCGCGAGTCAACGTGCCACAGGGGGTATTTCCGACCGGGACGAAACAGGTTACTATCACGCAGAACGGCACCACGACCGAGAACGTGATGAATTACGCCGATGTGGAAATCACGGTGAATACAGACCCGGCGAAGGGGCTTGTGTTTGAAGATTATGACAGCGATGGATATCCGCACGTTCAACGATTTATTGGGGTTGTCGGTAATGGGGCATGGAATTACCCAAAAAAATTTGACAGCCTTATCGAAACAATTATAATACCTGACGGAGTAACAAGCTTTGCAAATGAGATAATTGGTTTCAGAGCCAATCTAAAAAATATCATATTCCCGCATAATGCAGTAACATTCGGAGATAAGTCGTTTTATAATAACCAAAAACTGCAAAAAATTCAATTGTTCGGGGATGTAACATTTAATGCGACTGGTGCGTTTCAGGGTTGTACGGTTGTTTCGTCTGTCATAATTGGTGGGAGTATTAGCATAGCCAAAGGTATTGCAAATAATACATTTTATAACTGCAATGCTGTTGCACTGTATGACTTTTCCCACTGCACTGCAATCCCTCTACTCTACAGTACAGCTTCTCTCGGTCACGCTTCCGACTGCGTCATCCGCATCCCCGCCGCGCTGAGTGATACCACGCTTGGAGAGGGCAACGGCTGGGAATCTGCAACAAACTGGAGCGCATTAACTGACATTGTTTGGGAAGTCGTTTAATTATAAAAAACAGAAAAGGAGGTAATTAAATGGCTATATCTATATATTCAAATAGTGGAAATGTTAATTATGGAATTAAACATTATATTATAGATTTTGAAACAGAATTAGAAAAACTCCCTACTGATGTTTCAGGAAGTACTGTTTATATTAATGAAACTTCTAAATACTATATGTTAAATAACCAAAAAAAATGGATTAAAATAAAAGATATTATAAGAAAAGATTTTTTGCCAAAAGCTTCCTCTTCAACTTAGTCAAATACTTATATTTTTGATGGAAATTATGAATCAGTGGATACAATAATATTTGATGGAAACAATTCAGAGAGTTAAGGGGGTAAAAATATGGCGACAACAACTTATAATACAATTTTTAAATTAAAAAGAAAAAATGCCGCAGATTGGACTGATAATTATCTTCTTCAAGAAGGTGAACCAGGTTTTGAAATAGATACTGGAAAATTAAAAATTGGTGATGGAATAAAAATCTGGTCTTAACTTTCATATATTCAAGGAACTTCTGGACAAGGTGTCGGGACTTCTTTTGAAGTAGGAGATAACATGCTTTTAGAAAATGGAATTCTTAAAGCTAAATATGGAGAATTAGTAGAATCTACTGGTAAAATATTTAAATAGAATTTAGATGGCTCAGATATGCCAGCAGGTTTAGATGGAGAAGACGCTATTGAGGTTGAAGAAACTGGTTGTTTAATTTTTCAATTATATGATACCACAGCTGAAAATACTTTAATTCCTATAATAACATCTGGCGAAGCTGAAATATAGGTAAATTATGATGCGGCAGATGATACAACTAATAATGTCAAAGTAAGCGACAAAATTCATTATGATACAACTTCTGCACCTGTTCCATTTTATTGGTGCGGAAATGAAACAGGAGTAAAATATTTTGTAACAGTTATGATGGAAGAAAACACCGATAGCTCATTACTAAATGCTTGGGCTGCAGAAGAATCTAAGTGGTTTATGGTGCAAATAGATATGAATCCTACAGGATTTTCAGCTGTAGAAACAATTATTGGCCTTCCTTCTGAATATTTTGAAAATGAAAAACAATAGGAAGCAGTTTCTATTCAAATTAATGCGGCAACTATGACTCCATACAAGCTTCCGGCGACCGCCCTCAATGTAGGAACAGGATTAAAAATAAATGAAAATACTAATAAGTTAAGTCTTTCATTTGGAGAATATAAAAATACAGAATTTGTTGGCACATTTGGTCCCGGTACTTATGAAAAAACTCCATCAACAAAAGCATTAGGAAACTTATATTGTTGGTACAGTGATGGGGTTGAATTTTAGAATTGGGAAGAAAACTCTTATCCATAGCCATATTCAAATAGAAATATAATTAATTCTTTTTATAGCAAAGGTAGCAAAAGTTTTAATTCTAAATTAAACTTAAATCCTAGATAGAATTATCAAACTACTTTATCAGATGAATATTATACTATTCCATTTTATTTTGATTATCCAATTAATATAATGCAAAATCCATCATCTAGTTATTAGATTGAATTAAAAGAAATGCCTTATGAAAATAATGCTTTATATACTATGGCGGCAATGGCATTGGATACAACTAATCCTACTGCAAATATATTTTATTCCGCCACTATCAACACAAATGATGATGTGAGTACAATAATGAATAATGGTGCAATAACTCCAATAAACAATGAAGAACCTGCTATTTTATTTGTTCTTTTAGATTAGCCTTTAGCTAATCAAGTTTTCATCTGGGCATTTAGTAATACTAATACTTTAGAAATAGATTCTAAAAATGGAAAAGTTTTTGTCCAAGGCGAAGAATATCCTACGTATACACAACTACCGCCCAATTGGTTAAATGCGGCAACTTGTTCAGGTTCAAAAAATTCTATTGTTCTTGGAGAATATTGTCAAGACTCAGACAATAAAAATCACCATCAATTTATTTTAGGTAAATTTAATAATCCAAATGGAGATGCTTATTTTTAGATAGGTAATGGAAGTGCTTCGAATAAAAAAAATATATTTGAAGTTAATGACTATTAGGTTTCTATCAATGGAGATTTATCCCTAAATGGACAACCACTAACAAATAAATCAATGATAACAAATCCAGGAACAGCAAATTCAATAGATTCATCTACTGAAAAATTTTCAGATATTATAGATGCCTATAATGATTTAGTAAATAAATATAATAATCTAATAAATAATTTACAAAACGCTGGATATATGAGTAATTAAACTTGACTTTTTAAAAAATTTTTAGTATTATAAAAATAGAAAATCTAAAAGAAAGGAGAAAAATGTATATGTCAAATAATGATATAGATATAACAAAACAAATTTCTCCAAAAGTAATTGCAACAATTCAACAAGGAGATTAGTATTATTTACCTTTTATAATAGAAAACGATTCTAGTTCTATTTCCCCTGAAAATATAGATGATATAAGAATAAAAGTAGGTAATGCTATTAAAAAATTTTCTTCAAACGAATTATTATATGAAAATGATACTTGGCTTTTTCCAATTACTCAAAAAAATTCTTTAAATTGGAAAGGGCCAGTAAAATGTCAAATTCAGTATAAAAAAAATAATAATATAATAACTTCTGAAGAATATACTATATATGTAAAAACTTCTATGTTTAATGATGAATTTTAAGGAGTGAAATAAAAGATGATTGAGTCAACAAATTCTTTACGAATAAAAACTATTTCTCCTAATAATTCATTAAAAATTAATATAAATAAAACCCCAACAATTAAATTATCTTTTGATAATTTTATAATAAATGATACTCCAATATGGTCAGAAGACTTTGAAGAATATAATATTATGCCAAGCGCAGATGAAGATTTAATTCTTTCAACTAACAATAAAAAAATGATAAATAATATTATATTTCATAAAATTCCATATGCTGAAGTGAGTAATTCTGCTGGAGGAATTACTGTTAGTATTAATTCATAAAAAATAAAAGGAGTGTATTTAATGGCGAATAATAAAATTATATATGATGGTAATGTATTAATTGATCTTACAAATGATGATGTTGTTGAATCTGATGTTGCTTTAGGAAAACAATTTCATAAAAGAGATGGTACTATTGCGGAAGGAACTAGTACATTAGATGCAGACACTTCAGATGCTAATGCTATCGCTGGGGAAATTCTTGTTACAAAAACCGCCTATGTAAATGGTGTAAAAGTTACTGGTACAATGCCTAATATTGGAGCAGTAACTGGTACTATTAGCACAGTTGCAGGAACATATACTCCGCCAGCTGGTTATCATGATGGTGGTGGTTCTGTTTCTATAGATTCTACAGAATAGGCAAAAATTATAGCTACCAATATTAGAGAAGGAGTAGAAATTTTAGGAGTTACAGGTACTATGACTGGTACTGAATCTGTTACAGCAGAAACTCGAACAGTAACACCAAGCTCTGTAGCCTAGACCATTACTCCAGGAACAGGATATAATTATTTAGCATAGGTGACTGTGGCCGCAATTCCTTATTCTGAAACTTCTAATTCATATGGTACAACAGTAACAATAGGGTGATTAAATGGCAATTAATCAAATTTATTATGGTAATACTGAATTAATTAATCTTCAAAATGATACTATCACAGCAGCTGATGTTTGTAATCAAAAAACTTTTCATTTAAGAGATGGGACAAGAGCAATTGGAACAAATAATTATGATGCTAACACTAGTGATGCAAATGCAAATGCAAGTGATATTTTATTAAATAAAACAGCTTATGTTAATGGAAATAAAATTACCGGTACAATGCCGGACTATACGACGTTTCCGTTATATTCCATGCAGGTTGCTCGGCACGTTATTACGCCGGCGTCAAACTCCAACACGCTGACGATTCCCGCAATGCCGGAATGTAACCGACCGGTGCAGTTGGTCGTAGCGCAGGCAAGAACCCCGGCCGCTTTCAACAGCATATATGTCGATTCATCATCGTCTTTAACCCACATCTCGCTGTACGTCGTCTATGATAAAAACGCGAACATATTCAGCCCGACGCTCGTTGCTTCGTCGCATTTTATGTTGATGGCTAAACCGAGATATTATCAAAGCGGAACCACGCGCCGGGCGTACATTGATATAGGTATTTCACAGACTGCTGCGAATTCTGATTTGAAAAACGAATCCGCGATCAAAACCGGAGGAGCGTATCTGTCGACGCCGAACAGCGTATTCCGTAAAGAAATCACTTACTGCGTTCTTGTAGGGTGGTGAGAATATGTATTTCTATATCATGCCGAACGGTGACGGACGACAATACGTTGCATCTGAGATGCCCCCATCAGGGAAGTACAAATTGCTTACACAAGAAGAATATGAAAAAGCTTTAGAAGAACTTGCTGAAGAAACAATAGAACAATCTATTGAACTAATTGAATAAATAAGAGAGGGGTTAAGCATCTAATCCCTCTATATACTGCGGACTCGTCTAACGGCTAGGATACCGGTCTCTAAAACCGGGGGACTGGGGTCGGCACCCAGGTCCGCTGCCAGATAATAACCCGAGTTAAAATCTCGGGTTGATTTTTAAAAAAAATTATTATATAATATATATGTAATAAGAAATAAAAGACTCCATTTTATAAACAGCAATTCAATTTGGATAAAATAAAAATTCTGCAAAAATTTTTGTGAGAAGGTTCGAGTCCTTCAAATTTTGTGGAGTCTTGTATATGCTGGTATGGCGGAATAGGCAGACGCAACGGACTTTTTCTGGTAGTTTTTGGTCAAATGTTATTAAGTCTTCCAAAACAACTTTCATTATTATATGAAAGGAGTGATAAGTATGCCAAAAATAGCAAAATGGCGTCAATTATCGGAAGATAAATTTGCTCAATATGTTGCCGAAAGTAAATCTTTTTATGAATTAGCACAAAAAATTGGATATGAAAAAACCGGCGGTGGAACACAAACTTCGTTAAAACAAGCTGTTAAAGAACGAGGTTTAGATACATCTCATTTTTTAGGGCAGGCTTGGAATAAACATAATTATGATTATGATTTATTTACAGAAAATTCTCCTAAAAAAAGAGGTAAAACCACATTAGAACCTTTAATATATTTAAGAGGGCAAAAATGTGAACAGTGTGGGCTAGATAGTTGGTTAAATTAGCCTATTAATTTAGAAGTTCATCATATTAATGGAGATCATTCTGATAATAGACTAGAAAATTTATAGTTATTATGCCCCAATTGTCATTCATATACCAATAATTTTTGTAATAAATCTAAAAAAAATATAATCCCTGAAGATAAATTTGTAGCAATTCTTAAGGAATCACAAAGTATTCATGCTGCATTAAAAAGATTAGGATTAAGTGCTTCGGCAGGCAATTATGAACGAGCAAGAAAATTGATTGAAAAATATCAAATTAAACATTTGATAAAGTAAACTGCCAAATAGAGCACTAGGGTAGGAAACTTCCTAAGTGAATGCTGGCTAATTCGGTGAAAGTCCCATTGGGATAACGCCGAGCTAAATTCATAACATCTTCTGTTATGATAAATGTGTAGAGACTAATAATAATTTTAGGAGGAATAAAAATGGACAAATGTCTATGCTCCAAAGAAGACATGGGTGTTTTAATAGGCACTTTATGTGGAGACTGTGGAAGAAAAGATAAAAGATTGTATTGCGGTCAATCTATAAAACAAAAAGAATGGTTTGAATATAAAAAAGCTCGTTTTGAAAAAATTTTTAACCAAACTTTTCAAGAATATAAATATGATTATCCTCAATATAATACTTCTGTATTACAATTTACCACTGAGACAACCGAATTAACAAAATATTTAGTTAATTTATTTTATCCAAACGATAAAAAAGTAATTCTTAAAGAAGCATTAGAACAATTAACTTTAGAAGGAATTGCTTGGTGGTATATGGATGATGGTTCTATGTCAATTAAAAAAATTGATGGAAAACCTCGCGGAGCAGAAATTACTTTAAATACTTATCTTACCGCAGAAGAAAATCAAGTTATTATTGATTTTTTTCAAAATCAATTTAATATTACATGGAAACTTAATAAAAGCAAAGGAAAATATCGTTTAAGAATGGGAAAGAAAGAAGCAATGAAATTTTTTCCAATGATTGAACAATATATTATTCCATCTATGAAATATAAAATTGATTTTAATAAATCTTAAAATTATTATGAAATATACCAGCCACCTAAGTCGAAAGATATGGTGAAGACATAGTCCAGACTACAACAATCTTTAGATTGGCTATGGCAACATAGAGTAGCAAGAAAATCCGTTGGCCGCAAGGTCGTGTGGGTTCAAGTCCCACTACCAGCACCATTTTCTTTTTAAGAAGGAGCGAAGTAGCACTAAAATGTCTAGATCATATAAAAAGACGCCATATGCAGGAGACCGAAATGATGGTTATATGAAAAAGCAATTTAATCGAAAAATACGGCGTCAAAACAAAAATATTGACCCAGATGGAGAAAATGATAATTACCTTCCTAATAATTCTTATAAAAAAGCAAATGAATCTTGGGATATAAGTGATTATGGTTGGACAAAATCTTGGGAAGCTTATTGGGGTAAATGTGTAAGTGAATGGCAATCAGCGCGAAATCGCGGATATGAAGAACCTTACCCTGATAAAGAATATGAATATAAGCGATGGAAAAAAATGTATAAACAAAAATAAAAGGAAATGATTTAAAATGACTATTACTCAGGAACAGCTTGTTCAACTTTCTCGTATTTATAATACTCTGCTTACAGTTGAGACTAAAGGCGAGAATACTCTGATTATGGCAGACTGTGTTCGTGCTCTTCAGCAACTTGCACAGGAAATTCAACAGAATCCGGCCCCTGTCGATGCCGAAAAGGTTGAAAACTAAAAGAAAATAAAGCGGGACTCAAAAATCCCGCTTTGATTTTTTAAAAAAATTATTATATAATATATATAGAAATTGAAAAGAAATTTCAAAATTCCCTTGTAAAAGGGAAATCAAAGAGAAAAAGGAGATTTTATTATGGCTGATTTTATCAAAGTTATGAAGAATGAGCAGAACTTTACTTATACTGAAAATGGTGCCGGTACTTATAGTTCTACTATGTCTGGTATCCTTGACCTTTTCGGCCTGGGCGGAGCTTATCGTACCCGCGATAATCAGGATTGCATTCGTCTTTTTGATAAGGCATTTGCGGAGGACCAGACTCTGGCTCTCAAGTGCTTGTTCTATTTGAGAGATATTCGTGGAGGTAAGCTCTTTGCCTGAGCCTCCCTTTATAGTAATATAAAGTATAAAAAATTCCTTGAACCCAAGCAAAAGGGGTGTCTAATATTTTAATTATTAGGCTAACGGTTCAGAAGCGGAGACCCCGCTTTATGAGTAAGGGAACCTAAGTCTGAAAAGATATGGTAATACCGTGCTAAGTTATATAAATTTTTGGACAAACTAAATTAAATTATCTCCTTTTTATTTCATGTATATATAGAAGGAGGTGAATTTATGGGTTATATCTATAAAATCACAAATAATTTAAATGGTATGATATATGTAGGATTAACAACAAAAGCTAGACCTACAGATCGTTTTAGTCAACATCGTTATTTAGCTCGTCATCCAGAACAGGAAACAAATGGAACGGCTAGTTATCTACATAGAGCAATGAATTATTATGGAGTTGACAATTTTTCTTTTGAAATTATAGAAGAGGTTGAAAACGAACTTTTAGAAGAAAGAGAAAAATATTGGACGACTTTTTATAATTGTAAGGCGCCTAATGGATACTCTTTAACTGAAGGCGGACGCGGTACTCCAGGTTATTCAAGAATTCAAACTGAAGAAGAAAAATTAAAACGTTCTGAGTCTAACAAAAAATTTTTTGAAGAACATCCTGAAGCTAAAGAACAAATTCGAGAAAGAACAAAAAAGCTTTGGGAGAATGAAGAGTATAGAAAAAAAGTTACCGAAAGTAATAAAAAATTCTATGCTGAGCATCCTGATATGTTCAAAGGAGAAAATAATCCTTTTTACGGTAAACATCATACCGAGGAAAGCTTACAGAAAATAAAAGAAGCTTCTAAATCTCGACAGAAAAAAATTGCACAACTAGATAAAGAAACATTAGAGATTATCAAAATTTATGATGGTGTAAAAGATGCTGAAAAAGATTTAGGTGTTTCTCATGGCTGGCTTTCTAAAGCTGCGAGAGCAGATAAAATAGCATATGGCTTTCGTTGGAAATTTATATAAAAAGTGTAACGACTAATTAGTAGAATGGAGATTAGCGCCATTCGAAGTGGGGAACTCCTATCAATAGATAGGATGAAGAGATAGTCTGTGAAAATATGAAAATATTTTTGATAAACGCAAGGAGAAAGACGCTTCTTCCGTGTGGTTCTTCATAACCTTGCTATTACCAATCCTGACGTGGTTCGTCGTAATCTTGAAAACATCGCGGAATATGGTCGTTGGGACGATATGTATTGCCTGGTAGGTACTCCTCTTGAAAAAGAAATGTTTGCCGCCCTCGAAAAGCAGCTTCGTCTTGACATGACTTGTAAGACTCCTTCTTTGCTTGCAAAGTGGCTGAAATCTGAAAATGCAAGTTCTAAAGAGACTAAGGCTCTGGCTCGTAAGACTCGGGAAGCTTTTCATCTTTCCGCTCGTGACTACCGTAAGGTGTTGTCTAAGCTGCGTGCTAAGATTAATGTCCTTGAGCGTCTTATGAGTGCCAACAGATGGGATGAAATTGAATTCGATAAGATTCCGTCTCGTGCGGGGTTCATTTATCGTAATGCTTTTGCTCGCCGCGATATTATCAAAGCGA
>Ga0256405_10010568_pt1 | contig 12134 bp, 8 predicted proteins | sample RumenRJG_02DNA_FD_189096 | JGI IMG/M metagenome (GOLD analysis project Ga0256405, IMG submission 189096) | Bovine rumen microbial communities from Lethbridge, Alberta, Canada - RJG_02 | ecosystem: Host-associated > Mammals > Digestive system > Stomach > Rumen | place: Canada: Alberta | collected...
TTCTCGTCCAGCGCGCTGGTCGCCTCATCCAGAAGAAGGATCGGCGCTCCTGTCAGCAGCGCTCTTGCCACCGCCACTCTCTGCGCCTGTCCTTCAGAAAGACCGACTCCTCTCTCTCCAAGAACTGCGTCAAGTCCTATGTCATCAACCACATGATCGATGCAGGCAGCCTTCACTGCCCTGTCGATCTCTTCATCTGTTGCGCTGTCCGTGAACATCGTCAGGTTATCCCTCAGCGTTCCCGAAAACAGTGTATTGCCCTGCGGGACGTAGGCAAACAGAGATCTCGTTCCACGCGAAGCCGGAACTACTGAATCCCCGAGTACGAAATCAAGGCTTCCTGATGTCGGCTTGTAGATTCCCAGCAGAAGCTGAAACAGAGATGTCTTGCCGCCTCCGGACATTCCGGTCAGAGCCAGGAAATCTCCTTTACGGATCGTCCAGTTGATGCTCTGCAGTACCTCTTCCACACCGTCATCATACTTGAACGTAATATTATCCATCCGAATCTCGTCAAAATCCGGTAGTTTCTGAGTTTCTTCCTCATCAGGAAGGTCTGTCAGTTCAAGCAGACGCTCCGCGGAGGACGTGACCCCATACGCCTGCGACGCCATACTCAATGAATTGGCGATCGGCCCCTGGATACGGCCGATCAGCTGGATCATTGCCGCCAGCGAACCATAGGTCAGATTCCCATGATAGATATTAAAACAGCCCCAGATCATGCAGAACAGCCACGAGAGCTCAAACACCAGGCCCATACTGTTATTCATCCAGAAACTGAACATTCCCTGCCGAATCTGCTCCCTGGCAAGGAAGTCCTGATGCCCCGTGATACGCTGGACAGCCCTCTGTTCAGATACACTGGATTTGATCAGGCGAACATTTTCCAATGTCTCCTGCATGTCAGCATGCAGCGCACCTTCTGCTTCCTGCATCCTCTTGTGACGGTCCTTCAAAGGCTTGCGGAACAACAGCACCACTGCCAGCCCCAGCAGACCGCCGACCAGCATCAGAATCACGAAGTGCCAGTCCATGGCAATCAGAATCGCGGCAGCTCCTATAAAACTGACCGCAACCCCGATGAAGTTCGGCAGGATACTCATCACGCCGTTTTTGACCACATTCATATCCGAGAAGACACGGTTCACAAGTTCACCGCTGTGATACCCCTTAAGCCCCGGATACTCCTTGGCGAGCAGTTCCTTAACCAGCATCCCCTGCATCGTTTTCTGAAGATCAGTAGTCGCCCTCAGTCGCACGACCGCGCGAACCGCAGAGAGACCATGCTGAATCAGGATAAGCAGACCAAGCAGAATGGCATACTTGCACAGCTGATCCATATTCGAAGAGACCGCACCGTCCACCAGCCCCTTCGTCGCGATGGTAAAACACAGCGAAAAAAGGGTCACGGCAACAGTGATCAGACATATGAGCACGATCCTAAGATGCACACACCTTGACCATCGAATAGTTGCCGCAAGCCCCGGGCTTTTGAATATAGATCTGATCTTACCTAGATTCTCTCTCATAAACCGATGATTTCTTTACCCTCCGTCTTCCGGATGGTACGTCTTTACAACCTCCTTGACCCGCTCACGGATATTGCGCTGATTATTGTATGCACTGTCCATAAGCCCACGCAGCTGCTTTAAGAACTCTTCCACATCAAACGGGATGGGGTTCCCTATAAAGATGAGCTCATTGTCCGTCTTCCGGAGACCTTCCTCCGCCATCAGTTTCTCCTCATAGAGCTTCTCACCCGGGCGCAGGCCTATATACTCGATCTTGATATCCACATCCGGTTTGAAGCCGGACATGCGGATAAGATTGCGCGCCAGTGTATCGATCTTTACCTGACTGCCCATATCCAGTACAAAGATCTCGCCGCCTTTCGCATACGTCCCGGCGAGCAGCACCAGGCTGACCGCCTCCGGTATGGTCATGAAATAGCGGATGATATCAGGATGCGTCACCGTCACCGGCCCGCCCTTCTCGATCTGTTTTTTGAAAATGGGTATAACTGACCCGTTAGAGCCGAGTACATTGCCAAAGCGCACCGCCACAAACTCCGTGTGAATGGTCTGGAGCTGCTCCTTCGAGAGGGCGCTGTAGTAGGTTCCCATCTCATGAGTGAAGAGCTGGGGAATCTCGTCTGCCTTCCCGGCCTTAATCTTTTCGTCAAAGCTCTGAATGATCATCTCACAGATCCGCTTGCTTGCCCCCATGATATTGGTGGGGTTCACTGCCTTATCTGTACTGATGAGGACGAAGCGTTCACACCCGTGCGCCATGGCTGCAAACGCTGTCTTATAGGTTCCGATTGCGTTATTCTTGATGACCTCGCAGGGCACAGTCTCCATGAGCGGGACATGTTTGTGCGCCGCCGCATGATATACGATCTGCGGGCGGTACTCCTCAAACACCTGGAACATTTTGCGGCTGTCCCGTACGGAAGCGATCAGTACATCAAAGTCCAGCTCCGGAAACTTCTCCTTCAGCTCCATCTGCAACTCATAGGCACTGTTCTCGTAGAAGTCCAGAACGATCAGTTTCTTCGGATGGTGTCCCGCGATCTGCCGGCAGAGCTCTGAACCGATCGAACCCGCGCCGCCGGTCACCAGTACTGTCTTGCCGTTGATTAACTCAAAGACCTCCTTCAGGTCTGTCTTGACCGGCTCACGCCCCAGAAGGTCCTCCACCGAGACATCCCTCATATGGCTGACAGTCACATCGCCCGAGACCAGCTGGAAAACTCCCGGCAGATTTTTAATCTCACAGTCCGTCTGAGCGCAGATCTCCAGAATCTCTTTCCTCGTCTGCATGGAAGCAGACGGGATGGCCACATAGATTTTGTCCACCTGGTACTTCTCAACAGCTTCCGGAATCATCTCACGTCCACCGACGATCTGAACTCCATCCATGAACCGTCTCCAGGTATTCTTATCGTCGTCGATAATACAGACAACCTGCTCCTGCACCTCGGCCGCTGTCTGAATGTCGCGCAAAATGAGCCTGCCCGCGTCACCGGCCCCGACCAGCATAACACGGGGGATATGAAAACCGGAATAAGATATCATATCTCCATCCACCGCTCTGGCTGTTCCGCCAACTCCCGCGCGCCGTACCACACCTTTGAGTCCCCCCGAAGGAATCGTTATACGCGCAGACATCAACACCCAGAACCGATACACAAAGCGGATCAGCATGACCAGGAACAGCTGTACGATGCTGCCGACCACATGGTAGGAGATGGGCATACGATTAACAGGTATTCCGTCTCCCAGGAAGAGACGTATTCCGAAGATATGCACCACGCAGGAGATTGCGGAAGCAATCAGAATCCGCGCCAGCTCGCTGAAGCTCGCATAGCGCCAGATGGAGCGGTAAAGCCGCAGAAGCCAGAACAATGAAAGGCAGAACACGATATAATATGGGATAAACCGCTTGTACGCTTCCAGATAGTAGACCAGGATCTTCGAATACTGGAAGTCAAACCGCAGCATCAGTCCCAGAAAATAAGCGGCCGCAATCGCAACTGCATCATAGGCGGCCAGGACAAATGCCATGACCCTCCACTGCACACGAAAATGCCGCCCGCTCTGCGGCGCTTTGTTTCCTTTGTTCTTTACCTTACCCATGCCTCTTACCCGAATCCCTATACAGAATTTCTTAGTCTGCTATCTCCGCAGTCCGAGCATTCTTGCAATCTTACCTGCTATTCTGCGCATCAGGAACAGCAATTTCCGCAACGGATATATTGCATTCCAGATACGACAATATATCTGATATCCTGTATCCTCTACAGTATAGCTCTTCCCATTTCGTACAAACCCGGTCAGGACACCAATCACCAGTTCCGGCGGCACGTGCTCCATCCGGTATGTATTATCTCCACGAATGAAGTATTCCTCGTCCTGTATACCAATTATCCGGTGCAGGATATAGCTGCTGCCGCGCTTATACAGCGCGACATCATATTTCTTCAGCCGTCCTTCTGGCGGCACGATCACTACGATGTCCCGGTTCTGATGAAGCATGGGGAGCATACTGACCCCCCTGGTCTTGTAGACCAGCCGTCCATCCTTCTTTAGAATCTCCTCAAATGTACTCATGCATTCATTCTTCCAGCGCGCCGACCGAACGAAGGGTTGAAAGGATCCCCTTCACATCCGCTGCAATCTCATCCCGCGGAGCATCATACTTTGCGCACATGGCATCCACGACAGCCTCTTCTGTCGTCTCTTCTTTCAGACAATCTACGATAAAAGCCGCCGTCCTATTGTTTCGAAGCATCCCAGAAAACTTCTCCGCACCAACAGGCACCAGATACTGTACGCCATCAATTACCTGAGTGATAAAGTCATTCTTCAGTCTCATATTGCCCCCTGTCAGCACATATCTGCATGCATTTCTTTCCACGCCATCAATGCAGCCTCCGGTTCTGTGTTGCATCCCATTCGGTAGAATACCGCCTGCCCGATCAGCCGCTTCTCCAGATCCAGGACCTTCTGCATCTGGTTCCTGTCCTCCGGTCTCCAGATATGCTGCATCAGATATGGAAACGGTTCCTTGACCGCTTCGATATGGTTCCGACTGTCCCTCGTCAGTTCCACAACCGCCTTCAGCCTTGCAGATCCATTGCATCCCAGCTTGTGTTTCCCGCACCAGGGTGATCCGTATACGACAGCCCTTTCCTCTTCCACTCTGACAAGCGGCTTGTCATCGTTGATCATCCATACTCGATCACCAAAGGTCTCTCTCCAGAGCCTGGCATGCGTACTCTTGCCCGTGCCGCTCGGAGCGGAAAAGATATAAGCTTCTCCATCCATGCACAGCGCTGAACCGTGCATTAATAGTACATTGTAATCCAAAAGCGCTGAGGCAAGCAAAGCGTGGAGTGCATTGTTTTCCACAAAAGAAGGAGAATGACTCCCCTGCAGAGCCTTTCGCATCGAATCCAGATCCTCTTCTCCGGGTTCTACCTTGAGAAGCGGCGGTCTGTCCGTGGTAAAATCCCGCAGGAAATCAGAATTATACTGCGACCGCACTTCTATGGGGATTCCGGCGAGTTCTATGTATGTAGTCTGCATCATTTCTCACACGCAAGGAAGAGCCGATACATGTCTTTCTGAAATACAGATACATCGACTCTCACTCTGCTGCAGCTCCTAAGCTGGTTCTATGTTTTCCATCAATATTCGTCTTCTCAGATCTCCGGCAAAAGGATATCATCCCTTTTCCTCTTGCGCTTGGACTTGGTCCTGGGTTTGCTGTCGGTCTTAGCCAATCCCCCGATCACCAGATCTACCAGTTCGTCACTGATCTCTTCCCTGCGCCCCTTCTCCTCTTCAGCTTCCTGCCAGTCTTCGCCCAGTATTACTCCCGAGCCTTCAGGCAGCTGCCAGTCTTCGCCCATTATTACGCCCGACCCTTCAGGCATCTGCCAGTCTCCGTCCAATGTTTCTTCTGACTTTTCAGCTTCCTGGATGTTTTCTTCATTCCATTTTTCCGACATATACGTTACCTCCTGCTCTTTAAAATGATGCCGGGGCAGTCCATATATCCTGTCCCAGCATCATAATAGCAACACTTATGTCACAATAATGTCACAGTCTGTTCTGCGATTACCATCTTAGAAAGCCTGGGCGGCTCCTTCCGGATTGTCATCCACAGTATTGACACTGAGTGCCACACCCCCACCGCTTGTCAGAATAATGTTCTCTTCCTCAAGAAGAATCACTTCCGTCTTCGGTGCATCGTACTGTTCCTTCATGCGCTTCTCCTTTCTGATTTCAATGAGTTGCCCGATATGCCTGGGCTGCCTCATAATAATGATAGATTGCTGCCGCTGCGTTTCGAGTGTTGCTGTCACACCCGGCTCCTATCGCAGCATGTACATAATCCAGCGGGGAAACCGATACGCTCGCCGTTCCTGAAATGGACCGGACGATAACATCATGCCGCTCATCCAGCTGATGTGCCGTGTAATCCGGCGTCTGTACATAGGATCTTGTTTTCTGTTTGATCATCACAACCGGTGAACCATCTACTGAGGCGCCGAATCCCCCCGCGTAACCATCGGGGAACGTGAAATATAGATATACCTGCGTGCGGGTCAGCAAATTGAGTGCATAGGTGATCGACTCAACATCGGAGTCCCCGGTATCACGGATGATCTCAAAGCCTGCCACCGCATTTTCCACCGCACCATAATCATACGATGAAGTGTAGAATTTGTCCATCTCTTTGTAATCTACTCCGATGGTCCAGTTGTTGTTACTGGCAAGAACCGGTTGTACATAATGACCATAATCCGCCATCGCATGTACCAGTGCTGTCGTCTGTGCATCGAACTGATCCTGTACCTCTTCATATGCGATGATGTAATCCCGTACGGAGTAGGTGCTCTCCAGGGTCTTACCGTCTCCATAATGGAACACGGCAGTGACGGGCTCCGCCATCTCGTTGGAATTGACATAGACCGTAAAGCCATAATAGCCCTCGCCGTTCACATCGCGGAACTCGGGATCATATCCCTCCTCCATTGTCCTGGCATTTCGACTATTAATCTGGAATTCCATGTAGCTGTCTTCATAGTCCACACCCTCAATCTCCGGAAGATACAGGAAGAAGTTGATTCCGATCTCTCCGGAAAGCAGCAGTGAGTGTGTCGTAAATGCCGGTGCCGCATAGGTGTTGGTAATCTCGTATCCGTCCACAGTGACTGCATAACTGTCTATGGCATCCTGTGAAACTGTGTAAAGGATCTCCTGTCCGTCCTCGTATTTCGGTACGTCTTCAAAGCTCCACTTCCATCCTTCACTGCTTCTGGCTGTTGCAGCATATCGGTCATCAGTCTGACTCTCATCTGCAGACTGACTGCCGGCAGGCAGGCTGTCAGCTTCAGGCAGGCTGTCAGCTTCAGGCAGGCTGTCATTTTCAGGCTGGCTGTCAGCTTCAGGCTGGCTGTCAGCAGACTGACTGTCATCTGATACGTCTGCCTCTTCCCCTTCTTTCTGAAGACGAACCGTCACCTCTTGCGGCCGCTTTCCTTCCCGGTCGTCATCGTCCTCCCAGTTTATGAGTCCGCTCAGCGTGACGGTTTCCGGTGTATGGGTAAGCAGGACGGTGAAGCCCTCTGTCTGATTCCCGGTGATCGCATACTGGTAGGTTCCGGGGCCGTCTGTGCCAGTAATTACAGTGTCAGGTGACAGCATCACATTGTAGACACCATCTTCCGGAAGGTCGTTGAATTCTGCACGCCATCCGCTGGCTTCATCCGCGCTCTGTTCGGTCTGATCGCTCTGTTCGATCTGTTCGCTCGGTTCACTTTGTTCGATCTGATCGCTTTGTTCGCTCTGTTCTTCCTCCGCGGATCCGTTGAGCAGCAGTACCACACTGTCCGGGCGAATGCCGTCCTGATTGTCAGCATCGTCATATTCTACCTGGACAGAGACATTAATGGTCGCCTGTTCATCATCCTCTCCGCTCACTTTTGTGTTAATGAAGGTATATGCGCCTTCGCTGCGATCCTTCTCGAGCGTATAATTTTCCACAGGATCCTGCGTCACATCATACTGGATGAGTGTGCCGTCGCTATAACGGTCAAGGTCGTCAAAGGCAAATGTCCACGGCTCTGAAACCTCTATCTGCCTGATTTCCTCACCGCCTGCCATCAATCTGACCGTGACCTTCTCCGGCCTGTCTCCTGCTTCTTCTGTCTCTCCTGCCGCTTCTGCTTCTTCTGTCTCTTCTGTCTCTTTAAAATCATCTATCCAGACGATGCTGCCGTTCAGACTGGTCTTCTCCGGAACCCGGCTGAATGTAATAACGTAGTGCTCCCTGATGGTATAATCTTCTTCTATATACTCCGGCTCGCCCTCCGTCAGGATGGTTTCGTATCCTGGAACCTCCGCCGGACTGATCTGGAACTGCACTTCTTTGCCGTCCCGCACTGCATGCCGGCTCTCAAACATAAACTCATCGCTGTATTCCGATCCGACGTCGAAATAGCCGTAATCGAAGGCGTCGCTGGTCAGAACTACACGGGTGGTGTCGGGACGTTTCCCGTCCTGATCGTTCTGATCGTCAAAAGCAATCTGGCAGGCAATCTCTTTCATACGCGGTGTATGCGTCAGCGTGATCGTCCAGGCGTCCTCATCCTCCTCGCTGCGGCTGACCTCGGCAAGATAGGTGGTTATCCCGTCTTCTCCGGTGATTACCTCTGTATCCGGAACCGAAACCGTATAGTCAATCAACTCCTCCGTATCCGGATCGCTAAGCGGAAGATCCATAAAGCTGCCATTCCAGAGATTCGCCGCACTCAACAGGAGTTCCGTACCGGTGTCCGCGCCGTCTGCCATAAGGGCAACTCTCACTTCTTCCGGACGAAGCCCGTCATCGTTGTAAGCATCCTCCCATACCAGATTCACCTTCACATCCGTTTCCCTGGCGATAAAGGTGTTGCGGATCATACAGTTTCCCCAGAGCACACCGGACGACTCTGTATAGGATACCTGGAATTCCTGTTCACGCTCGCCGGCCCGGTCCATAAACACAGCTGTCTCGGTATCCTGCACCAGACTGCTGTCCAACGATACCTCGAGAATACGGAAGGAATCCTTCCTGGTCGCGTTGACCGGGGCAAACTCTGCCTTCCAGTCATCCTCCGCCTTTACGCGGACACGCTGCACGGTCTCCCAATCTTCTTTTCCTTCCATACGGCGCTGCAGCTCAGCGTATACAAAGGCAGGATACTTCTCCTCTTTTGCATCCCAGGCGATCTCCACAGAGAAGTTCTTGCTGAGAGGGACATCCAGCGGAGTTTTGGTAAGGACCGTCATCCCCGCATCGTTGTATGTATAATCCAGGGTATGGCTGCTCTGCCATGAATGCGGGACCGTCTCACCTTCTTCATCCAGATAATAGATGACGGTACTGCCATCCTCCACGGTCTCGCCGGAGGACGTGAGCTCCCTGACACGATAACTGCTGCCCCGCTCTTCGATGACGGAGGGGAACTCACTCATCCAGTTATTCTCCCCGGAGAGCTCCAGCGTCTCCACAGTCACCCATGGCTGGTCCTCTGTGCTCTGCTTCTGAAGCGCAACCGTAATCTGTTCCGGACGAAGCTCATCTCCCTCTTCCCAGACAATTTGGACCGGGAATGTCATCTCAATGGAGGGATTCCCCAGCCTGATCTCGGTTCCGGTATCAGAGATGGTATAGTCCACATGCTGATAGACCGCATACACATTGACGCTTCCCTCCCGGGTTACGCTGTAGGCCGCCTGCGTACCATCCGCATCCTCATCATCCGGTGCGTGGACAGTGCCTTTCATCTGATCATTGACAAGGCGGAATCTCCATTCCCCTTCCAGCATTGACTGCAGTTCCAGAGAGATGCGGGAAGTCCAGCCATTTTCTTCAGAGAGCCTGACAGAAGTCCCTCCATATACCCAGCTGTTCCCATCCTTTTTCTGAAGCTCGACAATCACCCGATCCGGCCGGTCTGCCGCATCGTCATCCCAGACTACACGCACCACATGATCCGTAATCTCGTCAAACTGAACATGAACCGTCACATCTCCCTCGGGCATCGTGAAGGAATAAGACTCTTTCTCCTCTGTATCTTCCAATATAACGCCCTCACCCGGCGTGTCCGAAGTAACCGTGATACGTTCCAGGCGATAACCGCTCTGCGCGCTCGGAGTAACCGTAACCGTCTCACCGGCGTTCGCCCGCTCCACGGAGGAGACAATCGTCCCTTCCCCGCTCTGCGTCAGCGTAATACTATAGTCAACCTGCAGTTTCTCAAATATCGCACGGACCGTCACCGCTTCAAAGCCCATATAGAACGTATCGTCCGACCGTACACCGATCTGTGATCCGCTTTCCTCATAGACCTCCCAACCTGCAAAGCGATAACCCTCCTCCGCCTCGGCTGTCAGTGCGACGGAATCATTGAAACCGGCTCTGTCACGGGATGCTGTCACTGTGCCGCCATCGGACTCCAAAACCGTAACACTGTGCAGAACCTCAGTCATCACAAGGATCGCCACATCTGCATCCGGCATGATGAATTCATAGTGGATACCGTCCTCATCCTCCATGAGCGGATCCATATCAATCTGGTGTCCCTCGAATGAAGCATCATAATAATGTGCAACAACACTGCGGATGCTGTGATCTCCGTCCGCTCTCACAAGAACCGGCACAGTCTCACCTGCGGCAGCCTGATCCGGATACTCTGCCTGGGCCCCTTCGATCATGTCATCCAGCACGATACGGTAGTACACTTCGGAAGTCTCCGGCTCCGTTTCTTCCGTGAGGTCGATCTCCATTTCCGGCATCATCGCATCCTGCAGGTAAGCATCCCCCGAGTCCGCGTCCATGTCTTCAATAAGTCCACCTGCTTCCAGATCGCCGCCTGCCGCGTCCGCACCCAGATCCCACTCATCTGCGCCAAACCCATCGTCAGGCTCTACCATAAAATCGTCATCCTCTGCAAACGAATCCACGCCGTAGAGCTCATCATCCAGTTCCGGTGTCAGCGCCTCCGGAACTACATAATCCTCCACCACCTCATCGGCAAAGGCCGGAGTCGGCACAACCAGCGCAAGCGCAAGCACTATCGCAAGCGCTCTCTTCCAGATTCTCATCATGCTAAATCCTCCTGCTCATATATTGCAAATTTGACTGGTTCATCACGAATAAACATGTATTTTTCAATTCAACTTCAGAATCCCTTCTTTTACCAGCAGTTTTGTCCTTTTACAGATCTCCGGATTGTAATGTCCCTTATCAGCCCCATTGCTTCGATATGCGGAGCAACTGAAGCAGACACTGTCATATGCGCATTCTGCGCACTCCACCGGAAGGGGGAAAGAAATCGCATCTGCATGAATCTTTTTCCATGCATCTGAAAAGGTATGATCAAGCAAACTTACCCGCAATGAGTTCAGATTGTCACAAGCTGCCATCTGCCCTTTCCAACTGATGGTAAATAAACTTCTCCCTGCTCCGCACCGGATCCCATACTCTGGCGTGCTTCCCCTTCCACATGCCGGAAGTTCTTCTTCCTCGATCGGAAGCGGCAAATCAGGAGCCTGTTTTCTCAGCAGCTTGTAGATCTCAACATATTCCTCATGTGTGATATCGCATAATTCACGTCCCGTTTCCCTGCGGGGCTGAAACAGAGCTACATTAAACAAAAACGGAATATGGAGTCCTTCGATCAGTTTAAAAATGTTATCCAGATCTTCATATAAATATCTGCTGGGAGTAACTGCAATCATCACAGGAAAACCGGCATCCTTCAGCCGAAGCAGATTCTCATACACCGTATCAAAAACCGCGTGCCCCGTAACTCTGGTATAGGCTTCATTCGAGCTCCCGTATAAAGAGATCGTCAGGCAGTGCGGCCGGTATTTTCGAAAAAAATCCATCCTCTCTTCTGTCAACAGCAAACCGTTTGTTTTGATGCTGACCTTTATGCCAAGGCTTCTCAGGAAAAGGTACAGATCATCGAATCCCGGATATGTCAGGCACTCACCGCCGGTAAGCACGGCGTTCATCATACCCTGTGCGTGTGCCTGCTTCATGATATCCTTCCACCAGTCAGCAGGCAGCAGATGAGCACCATTCAGCTGTTCCGGATTAAGATGGACGTAGCACATCCTGCAGTCAAGGTTGCAGAGCGGCGTAATCTCAAATTGACCAGAGATAGGAATTCCTCTTTCACTGGCCTTTATCTCCTGGTAGGTTTCTATGCAGCGCCAGTACTGGTTCTCAGGAACATGTTTTCTGTGAAGCAGCTCAACAAGTTCCGGCAGGGACTGTATTGCAGAGTAATCGATATCAATCCGCTCATTCATATAAGAATCCCGATCTGCTTCATTTTCTCCACCGCAACATCGACATCTTCCCGCGCTGTTGCAGATTCTACGTCAAACTCCATGACAAGGCGCTCTACAAGATCTTCTTTCTCCAGGTCTTCTTTCAGCTGATTCAGTATAAATGCGGAAACCTCGTTAAGAATGACCGTACCATTAAAAGAATCTATCTGATCTCCGGTAGGTACCAGCATGTAGTCATTTGCCATCTGTACAATTTGAAAATCCGGTTTTAAC
>Ga0256405_10010569_pt1 | contig 12132 bp, 9 predicted proteins | sample RumenRJG_02DNA_FD_189096 | JGI IMG/M metagenome (GOLD analysis project Ga0256405, IMG submission 189096) | Bovine rumen microbial communities from Lethbridge, Alberta, Canada - RJG_02 | ecosystem: Host-associated > Mammals > Digestive system > Stomach > Rumen | place: Canada: Alberta | collected...
GTTTAATGCTGCAGGCCAGGTTTGAAAAGACAGCGGTGCTCCTTCCCCCGGACTTCCTGTATCCCGGGATCCTCGGCCTTCCTGTGTGGCCTGAAGACACGGCATACGTTTTCCGGCTCTCGAAGTAACCTTCCCACGCCTCACAGCAGTCACTTATGGCGTTCTGGATGACATGGGAATGGAAGGACCGGTAATCCGTATTCTCCGTATGCCGGAACACGGCATCAAGGAGTTCATAAGAAGCGAACCACTTTTCCGCAGTCGGCATGGAGAACTGAAGGTATTTTACCCTCGAAAGCCTGGTCCTGCGTGCGGCTGTGGAAAGACGCCTGTCCAGGAAGACCCTGAAGATCTTGACAAAGTGCTTCACCCTGAGGGAGAAGTTGACCGCAGGGATGGAAGATGCAAAGGTCCGTATGACTGACTTCTCATTCTCCGTACGGAGGGAAATGTCTTTCTTCAGGCCGGTCATGAGGTTGCGGATATGGAAGTTTGCGACATTGTACATGTTATTGGCACACAGACAGGCCCTGTCAATGTACAGGTACATCCCTTCCGCTTTATGTATGTCAATGCATTCGACGTGGTACATGTATGTGCTCCCTTCCATCCGGTATTGTCCCGGACAGGTGATCATCACGAAGCAGCAGCTTCATACATATATTATACCACTGCGAACACACGTTTGCAAACGCGTGTTCTGTTTTCCCTTACTCATGTCGAAATAGTGAAACGCCAACGCTCACAAACAGGGAAGGAAAGGTACATGCACAGGCAATTCATCCCCTCCCTGTTCACTCGCAGGGACCTTAATTCCGACCGATCAACTGTTAAGCTTGTGAACTGAGGAAGGGGTCTTCTTGCTATTACATGATAAAAACACTATTTCTATTATGTACCAGCTACCGCAAAAAGTAAATCGAGCCATGTGGAATCGTCCACATGGCTCGTTGTAATTCGTTTATTTACTTTCGTTATGGCCTACGCCTATCTGATTTCGTTATGGTCTGCATTGTCACAAGGCTGTGCAGGGGCGCGTTCTTCGCCGCACTCTCCGATGCAGTCTTCATTGATCTATGCCGCGTTACTTTATCATCCTCATGACGGCAATGCAGATGCACGCTCCGATCACTGCGACGATAATGTTTCCAATCGTTCCATAGCTATAAATCCCAACGAATCTCAGCACAGTACTGCCGACAAATCCGCCGATCACGCCCATAACAATATTTCCCAGCATGGAGAATCTGCTTCCCATGATCTGTCCGGCAAGCCAGCCTGCGATTCCGCCAACAATAATTCCAATGATAAAATTCATTTTAAACCTCCTTAGATTGTTTTCCACAGCGCCGCATCCGATGCTGCACGCCACAGCGCTATATTCAGTGTAGCACGCATGATTCATCAGTGTAAAGGGACATGCTCTTTGACCCCTGCCACTGCAGGTGGCGGGGTGAATGCAGAAGCATGATCCTTCATTAGTATGAAACGCAATTTTTCCGGTTCTCTTACAAATGAATCCCAGTGTAGTAGTGCGGACGTTCGCAAGTTGCTTTCTGTGATTGAGAAGTTGTCTTAATTGATGCGGTTCAACCTGCCTTGACTCATCTCACAAAAGAAGTAAAGTATTAGTATAACCAATATCTGCATACAACACGGAAAGGCATTCATATGAATACATCCAAACATCCCCTAATCTGGGGACATCGGGGCGCCAGCGGGTATGCCCCTGAGAATACTTTGCCCGCTTTTCAGATGGCGGCTGACATGGGCGCCGATGGCATCGAGCTTGACATCCAGATGACCAGCGACGGCGTGATCGTCGTCTGCCACGACGAGACCATAGACCGCACAAGTACCGGCGCAGGCTGGCTCAAGGATTTCACCTTCGACGCACTCAGAAGGCTGGATTTCAGCAATGGAAATGCTGCCTACGAGGGAACAAAAATTCCCAGCATGGAGGAAGTTCTGGACCTGCTGGATTCCACCGGTCTAACCATCAATATCGAGCTCAAGACCGGCATCATCTTCTATGACAAAATTGAAGAAAAGATTCTGGACCTGGTAAGGCGCAAAGGCTGGCAGGACCGCATTATCTACTCCTCTTTCAACCACTACACAGTGTGCCGGATCAAGGAACTGGATTCTTCCGCCAAGGTGGGCCTTCTCTACGGCGATGGTCCCATCGATATGCCTGGTTATGGACTCCGTCTAGGCGCGGATGCTCTCCACCCCGCTTTCTATAACCTCCAGTACCCAAACTACATGGAGGACTGTCGCAAGAACAGCCTGGATGTCAATGTCTGGACCGTCAACTCGGAGAAAGATCTTCTGGCCTGCCGGGACTATGGTGTCCATGCGGTCATCACCAACTATCCGGCCAAGGCAAGGAAGCTGTATGAAGGGTGAATCTGCGTCAGTGGACCTGTCCCTCTGACTCATTGTGTGAGTCACCTGTCCCCTTGACTCACTCCTGGACCACGATGCATCTTACTTTGAAAGAATTCTTGTCTAGAGATGCATTTCCCAGCATATGGTGATGATTCTGTGCATCTCATACAGAAGATGATCCGACTCGATGATGCATGTTTTCAAAGTGGGCAGAGGAAATCTTAAAACCTAGATTTTAGGATGCAAATCGAGTGATTGGTGTGCATCATCAACTTGATGATTCACGGATTTTTGATGCATATCTCCTGATTCAGTGGCATATTCGTCGTGAAAAGCAGAGGAATACAAAGATTTCTGAAATGGAGATGCAGCACTTGCATCCTATATTTGATTTTTTGGCAGATTATCTGCCCACTACAAAAAGTCGCATCTCATTCTAGGAAAACCAGAAAAATGAGATGCAGTTGAAGGCACAATAATCAGGAAGTCCACAAGAGATTTGTAACTAAACACTAGTGAACGTGTTAACCACATCCCAGGACATATTAACCACACTATCACCCCCCCCAACGCACAAAACCGGGCTCACAAAGAGCCCGGTTTTAGTATTATCCAGCTATGATATAAGTCCTCGGGACAATGTCCAATCCCCGCAACTCATTTTCCCATCGGCTGCTTATCCGACATGCGCAGGAAGATGAAGCCCAGCGCAAAGAATACTGCAAGGGACGCCACCGCAATATTGATGGTTCCGCCCGCCAGCTTGACAGCAGCGATGACGGCCGATCCCAGGAAGGATGCGCCTTTGGCAAAGATGTCGTAGATGCCAAAATACTCGCCCGAGTTCTCCGCAGGAATGATCTTGGAGAAGTAGCTTCTGGACAGCGACTGGATCGATCCCTGGAAGCAGCCTACGCCAAACGCCAGGATGCCAAAATCAAGCAGCGTATGAAGCGTCAACGCATAGAGGCATACGCAGAAGTAGCCAACGATACACACAAGAATCAGCGGCGCCGTTCTGTATTTCCTGGAGAGCCTGGCAAAAACGAGCGATCCTCCGAAGGCCACGACCTGCGTCGCCAGAAGGAACACGACCTGACCGACCGTGGGAAGTCCCAGGTCCGTGCCGATGTTGATACAGTTGTCGATAATGGTACCGACGCCGTCAATGTAGAGGAAGAAAGCAATCAGGAAGAACAGAACCTTCTTGTCATGAGTAGCGATCTTCTTGAGCGTGCCAAAAATCTTGCGGAAAACATCTCCTATTTCGCCCCTCTCCGCTTCCACATAGTTGATCTGCTTGTACTCCTTGAGGAGCGGCAGCGTGACAAGGAGCCACCAGCAGCCTGTCACTGCAAAGCCTATAATCCTTGCGACTTTTGGCGAGAATATCATCAAGTTCTCGCTGAGTCCGCCGCCCAGAATGTAAGCCACCATCGCAACAATGAAGGGAATGCAGGATCCGATATAGCCCCATGCATAGCCGTAGGAGGAAACCTCATCCATGCGGTCTTCGGACGTGATGTCGTTGAGCATGGAGTCATAGAAAGTCAGCGACATAGAATAAAAATCTTTGTCAGTACGAACAAGATGATGAAAATCACCCAGGAGGATGCAAATCCATTCAGAATACAACCGATCACTCCCAGTGCCACACATGTCTGGAAGAAAATCTTTTTGCGATCCTTGTGATCCGCTATGGCACCGCAAATAGGACCCAGAATAGCCACCACCACTGTAACGACAGAGATTGCGATGGAATAATACGCGGTTGCTCTGTCACCTGTGATCTGCCCCGGCGCATCTCCAATTGCAAGTGCCTTAAAGAAGATCGGAATCAGGGAACACGCCAGCATTGTAAAGGCTGAATTGCCGACGTCATAGAGTACCCACGCGCGTTCCTTTTTGGTTAGATTTTTGAACATAATTGCCCCCTCATTTATACTTTCATCGCCGCCTCGTAGGCGCCCCAGATGACAGACCGGAGGTTTCCGACGCTGCGGCAGTCGCCGATGAACTGCACATTTTTCTTGCCGGCCGCTGACAGCGGCGCAGGCAGGTATCCTGCACAGGAGATCACATTGTCGCAGGGAATCTCAAAGTTTTTTCCTTCTTTGTCCATGCAGACCACCGCTCCATCCTTCACCTCTGTGAGGCGCGTCTCCAAATAGACCGGCACTTTCTTCCAGGCAAAATACTCCCGCAAATAGGAGCTATTGGCCAGGCAAACGCCCTTCTGCTTGATCAGATCGTCCATCATCTCGATGATCACCGGCGTTTTTCCCTGCAGCTGCAGCTCATAGGCAATCTCGCAGCCCGTGAGACCGCCGCCGATCACCGCTACAGTCTTGCCCACCTTGGATGCACCGACCGGCGCCGCTTCAAACTCCATCCCGGCTGCTTCTACGGCGCCGGGCTCACTCAGGAGGAATTCACATGCCTCGATCATCTTCTCGTGACCGGGCACATTTTTCAGCACTCGCGGCACCGCCCCGGTCGCCACGATCACCGGCTGATTGCCGAATTCCTGCACTGTGCGCACTTCGTAGTTATAGTGGATCTCCACGTCAAGCTCTTCCATTTGCCTGCGATACCATGTGAGCAGATCGCGCAGTTTGCCCTTATAGGACTCTGCAGCGGCTGCGATAAAAGCGCCTCCCAGGCGATCGGACCTCTCATAGATCACAGGATTGTGGCCTCTGAGGGCAAGGACCCTGGCCGCCTCCATGCCGCCGATTCCACCGCCGACGATCACGACGGTCTGCGGCTTCTTGGTCTTCTGAATATAGTGCTTGTTCCACTGCATCATCTCCGCATTCACTGCGCAGCGCGCAAGGTGAAGGGAGTCGAACAGATCCTGGTCGTTGGGCACGCCCTTGTAGTGCGCCATGTTGAAGCACCCGTTGTGGCACAGGATGCAGGGGCGTATCTCATCTTCTCTTCCATCCAGCAGCTTGTTCACCCACTCCGGGTCTGCAAGGAACTGTCTGGCAAAGCCTGCTCCGTCGATTCCTCCTCTTGAGACTGCTTTAGCGGCTGTCACAGGGTCCATCCTGCCGGCACAGACTACAGGAATGTCCACGAATTTCCGGATGTGCTCTACGTCTTCCAGGTTACAGTTTTCGGGCATGTATACAGGGGGATGTGCCCAATACCAGGCGTCATAGGTCCCGTTGTCGCAGTTCAGCATATCGTACCCTGCGTCCTGCAGATATTTTGCCGCGATCTCCGACTCCTTCATGTCACGCCCGGCTTCCTCGAACTTCTCACCCGGCAAAGCACCGCGGCGGAAGCCCTTTGTCTTGGAGACGACGCTGTAGCGCAGAGAGACAGGGAAATCGTCTCCGCACACCTTCTTGATCGCCTGCACGATCTCTACAGGGAAACGATAGCGGTTCTCGAGCGATCCACCGTATTCATCTGTGCGGTGATTCACATATTTGAGGGTGAACTGGTCGAGCAGGTAGCCCTCGTGCACCGCGTGGATCTCAACGCCATCGACTCCTGCTTCCTTGAGAAGTCTGGAACACTCGGCAAAAGAGTCCACAAATTTATGTATTTCCTCTACCGTCAGCGCTCTCGAGGGAACCTTGTCCGACCACCGGTTGGGGGCAGGCGAAGCGCTCGCTGTGATCATATCCAGATCCATCACGGGCTTGGACGCCTTTCGCAGCGCCTTGTTTGCATAGAGCTGTTCCATCATCTCAGAGATCGTAAAGCTTCTCCCAAATCCCGCCGTCAGCTGTACGAACAGCTTGGCGCCGGTCTTGTGAAATTCGGGCATCCACTTTGCCAGATCCCTGTACATTTTCTTATTGGTATGCAGCCACTGCCCGAACATGGGGTTATAGACCGGCTGGCAGCCGGGAAGCACCAATCCAGCGCCTCCTTTTGCTGCTTCCAATATGAATTTGGCCCCTGCTTTATCAAAATGATTCCGCTCCATCCAGCCGAACAGATCCGTGCCGCCCATTGACGTCACGACAAAGCGGTTCTTGATCTCACAATTTCCAATTTTCCATGGGGTCAGGAGCGCCTGATATTCCTTTTTTACAGCCACTTCGGTACTCATGCGGATCTCCTCTCTATCCTCTTCTCTATCCTCTCTCTATCCTCTCTTTCGCATCGCAGCCGATTACGGTGCCGCCTCGAATATAACGTCGCATTCCACAAGGACTGTTCCGTCCTCTTTGACATGGATCCTCTGCCCTTCCTTGATTTCTGAAAGGAACTCCTCACCGAGGTCATCAACCAATACGATGGGATGTTTGGACCAGTTAGCTGTGAGCACTGCACCGGCCACTGCCAGCGTATCCGCCTTTTTGCTAAAGAGCATGCAGGCGGGGCCAACCCCCATTACAGAAGCACAGTACAACACCATTCCGCCGGTGGTGGATCCGATTGTCTCGGGAAGGCACAGGATCTTTCCGGGGATTTTCTTCCCATAGAGCTCAGGGTTATTCATATCCTGCAGGACGCCCTTCGGATTCAGGAAGGAACCAGCCGTCTTGAGGTTTGCAAGTGTATTGAACCCGGTATGCGTGACCAATGCTTCCGCCATCACATCCCCGGGCACAACGACGCGGCCTTTGTACCTTTTGATCATCGTCTTCACCTCCATTCCTCATTCCAACCGCCGGTAATAATATCGATCAGCTCCGCCTCGCTAAAAAAGCGCGCCTTGCTATAGTAGCGCAGCTTGTTGGAAGCGGTGATGATCCGGATCTTGTCCGTCAGCGGATTGGACGTGTAGGACAAGGGACAGAGTCCCGAGACTGTCACACCCATTTCCTTCAGCTTGTTCGCCTTCTGCGGATGCTTCTCCTCAAATGCAGCTCTGACATCAGGTGCGGCGCAAAAGATCGTATTCACGGTGACCTTCGTATTGCCGTGTTTCTCAAGGCCTGCCGTCAATCTGTCCGTCCAGTCGCACAGCTGCTCACAGGAAAAATGGGGGCATCCCGCAAATGCAAGTTCTGGTGCGCCGGACGGATCCTTTCGTTCCTCCCACGGATTGGGGTAGCTCGCCTTGACGCGGGCAATCTCCTCGTCGTCAATCACGAACACTTTCGCGTTCTCTTTGATGAGGGAATTGCCTCCTCCCGGCAAGGAAGACAAGACTGCCTCCGGCGTAATGTTTTCAACATGGTACAGACCGACGGATCCGTTGGAAGCCGCTGCCGCTCCCATATCCTTCAGATAGTCTCTGACAGTCTGCGTAAGATCGGTGCCCAGCCACTTGTCCAGACCGCGGATAAAAGGAACATCCTCGACGCACTTGAAACCGATCGCGCTGCCGAGGAGCTGCGGCTCAGGTCTGTTTTGACACCGTACCTCGATGATCCAGTCTGCCTTTCTGCCCTCGTCTGTGAGGAGTCCGAATTCCGGCACATAGCCAAGAATATTGGACATCAGCTCCAGAATGCCAGAATTGCGATTGCACCGTGCGCCGATCACGGAGTTCACATAAGAAACCGCAGATGACTCCGCCCAGCCAAGGATATCGCCATATTCCGGGATATTGCCGACTTCGTCCATATAGGCCGTGCATGTATAGGCATTCTGGTCCTTGATGCCCATGCGCTCCCATTCCTTTTCCATGCGCTTCTGGCCGGAAAAGATCACCTTGAACATAGCCCGGTCGGCAAGGCTCATCGGCACATGCGGCTCCACGCCTCGGGGATCCGTGGTAAAACTCTGTCTGGGCAGTGCGCCGCCCTCGATCAACGCCTCCATGAGATCGAAGACCGGTTTCCAAGTCATACTGCCCGTTCCGATCACCGCATGTCCCATCTTCCCGGTGATCTTGACCATCCGCTTGGCGCCAAATGCTTCCCCGTACATGACGAGCGTGTTAAGCACTTTGCGCATCGCTTCCCCCTGCTCCCCTCTCTGTACGGCGAGCAGTTCTTCATTCAGGATCATTTCGCTCTCCTTTCGTGTTGTTGACGCGGCATACTATAATTATACACAAAAAAAGAGTCAGAGGGGCCATTCCTCTGACTCTCATGCATTTTCCTCTCACTGTCTCTTTACTTTCCAGCTTGCTGCCTCGCGGCGCTCACTGATAAAGTTCCTGTAAATGCCTTCTTCCTTCATCAGATTCTCGTGCGTTCCCTGCTGCACGACTTTCCCGTGATCAATAACGAGGATCTGATCTGCATGCTCCACTGTTTTGAGCCTGTGCGCGATCATAATGACCGTCTTTTCTTCCGTCAGCGCCTGGATCGCCTTCATCAGGTCGTTCTCATTCTCCGGATCCACATTGGCGGTGGCTTCATCCAGGAAAATGACCGGGGCGTCCTTCATCATTGCCCTTGCGATGGAAATCCGCTGTTTTTCTCCTCCGGAAAGGCTGGCTCCGCCTTCCCCGATGACTGTGTCGTACCCATCCGGCAGTGCCTCTATAAACTCGTGACAGCAAGCCTTCTTCGCCGCTTCTATTACCTTCTCCATTGGCGCATCCGGCTGCCCGAAACGAATGTTGTTCGCGATGGTATCGTGGAACAGATAGACATTCTGGAACACAAATGAATAGTTCTCCATCAGTGAATCCATATCATAGTCCTTTACATCTCTTCCACCGAGCGTCACCGTTCCGGCATCCACATCCCAGAACCTTGCCAAAAGATTGACCAGCGTCGTCTTACCGCCTCCCGAGGGGCCGACAATAGCTGTCGTAGTCTTCTCAGGAATCTGAACCGAAATCCCATCGATAACTTTCTTCTTCTCATAGGAGAATTCCACATCTTCCGCGGCAAGATTCCTGTTCTCAGGCGTGATCATTTCCCCGGTGATATCCATCTGCGGCGTATCCAGGATCTCCTGCGCTCTCGTCACGCTCATATCCACCACTCTGAGCAGTGCGGAATAGTTGCCTGCTGTCTCGAGGCTGGCATAGACAATAAACGCGGAAATTACCATGACGATTGCTGTCAGGGCATCCATGGTCCCTTTGCAGTAGAAGAAGCAGGACAGCGCCACCATACAAACACCTGTCAGCTTAGCGATCAGATTCTGGGCGCTCATGCGGGGGATCAGCGTCATCTCCATATCCGTATTCACTTTGACATTGGCAGAGATAGCGTCGTTCAGTTCCCTGCTCTTTGTGCCGGTCAGATGATACGCTTTGACTTCTGCCATTCCCTGCAGGTATTCCAGCACCTTCTCTACCACGCGCTCGTCGGAATCTATCTTTTGCCCGGCCAGCGTACCGGCTGCCTGCTGCAGAAAACGGTTTGCGAATAGGAACAGCGCAAACCCGCATAGCAGCACCAGTGCGATCCGCCAGTCAAAAAACAGCAGCATCACGATGATCAGAGAAGTCGTGAGCAGGCCTTCGCAGACCATCATGATCACGCGCGTCGCGACATTTTCCAGGTTCTCCATCACATTTGTGGTGACCGAAGTGATCTGCCCCAGTGACTTCTCATTGAAATATCCCATCGGCAGATACCGCATATGCTCGGCGATCTCTACGCGTTTTCTTGCGCAGGTGTCATAGCCGCCTTCGGTCTGCAGCATCATGCTTTTGGCCTTGACCAGGCTCGAACCGATAATGGAGAAAAGCATGATCCCAAACGCAAGAAGGATATCCTGCGTAGTCACGATTCCGCGAAGCAGCGCGCGCACCATACAGGCTATGGCCGGGATCTTAAGGGCTTCGAACATTGCCTGCAGCACGCCAAGAAGAATGGACTGATGGAATCTCTTGCGGTTCTCCTCCCCGCAGAATGCAAAAAAGCGGCTGATGATCTTAACCATTGTCCTTCACCTCCATATGCGCGTTCCACATCTTCTTATACAGTTCATGATGTGCGAGCAGCTCCTCATGGGTCCCTTCCTCATGAATCTGCCCGTCCTTCACCACATAGATCCTGTCAGCATCAACGATCGTACTGAGACGGTGTGCGATAACGATCAGGGTCTTTCCTTCCGTGAGTTTCGAGACAGATCGCTGAATGACTGCTTCATTTTCCGGATCCGTATAGGCAGTAGCCTCGTCCAGGATTACGACCGGCGCCGCTTTCAGCATGGCTCTCGCAATGGAGATACGCTGCCGCTCGCCGCCCGACAGATGTCCGCCGGAACTGCCGACCAGAGTGTCGTAGCCGTTTTCAAGGCTCATGATGAAGTCGTGACAGCCGCTCATTTTGGCAGCTTCTTCCACTTCGCTGTCTGTCGCTGAGGGTTTGCCGAGGCGGATGTTCTCTCTCACTGTCATGTTGAATAAATAATTGTCCTGCGATACAAAAGCGACCTTATCAGCATAGGCTTCCTGCGGAATATCTCGAATGTCGCTCCCGCCGATCGAGATACTGCCGTCCGTCACATCCCACAGAGATGCGATCAGACGCGCAATTGTGCTCTTGCCGCTGCCGCTGGGTCCGACCAGAGCCACAAAGCTTCCTTCCGGGATCTTCATGGAAACGCCGTGCAGGACCTCGGAATCTGCGTCCGGATGATAAGAAAAATGCACATCCTTCAGCTCCAGGTCGTTCTTCTCCGGTGCATTTCCCTCTTCCGGACGAACCATCTCAGGTGCATCCAAGATTGCTCTCACCTCTCCGAAGATCGTTCCCATTGTCCTGATATCGTCCGAATAGCTCATCAGGGTCACAAACGGAGTGATCAGTCCGACAGACAGAATGATGACCATGACAAAATCCTGAGGAGACAGACTTCCGTTCTTCACAAGAAGCCCGCCGATCGGAAGAACCGAGACCATGGTAGACGGCATCACGACCATAGTAAAAGTCATGGGCAGTATGCTGGCCCTCATCCAGTCGATGAAGCTGTGCGCCGCCTCATAGGCGTCATGGACAAAGCGGTCGTAGCTGGATTTTGTCTTGCCGAAGACCTTGATCACCTGTATGCCGTTGATATACTCTACGGCCGTATCATTGAGTGCCTTCGTCGCTGTGATCGTGTGCTGGTAAAAGTCCCCGCTGCCGAGCATCATGAGCGCATAGCTGAACATGCCGATCGGAACGGTGACAAGGCTTGCGAGGCCCATTCTCCAGTCGATGGTAAAGATGTAGATCTCAATGATCACCGGAACCAGAAGGTTCGCCGTAAATTCCGGCACGATATGGGCCAGTGTCGTCTCGATGCTGTCGATCCGCTCGACCAGGGTGTTCTTTAATGCTCCGCTGCTCTGTGTCAGAACAGTACCTAACGGCATGCGGGCCAGCTTCTCCGTACACCTCTTGCGGATCTCACCCAGCACGGCAAAAGTTGCTCTGTGGCTCGTCGCAGTGGAAAGGGCATGGAACAAGACCCTTCCCAGCCACAAGGCCGCCATAATAAAGCACTTTCCCAGGTAAAAGCCAAAATCATGCTGTCCGTCCATAAGCCCTTGCACGATCCCCACTACCACGAAATAGGGGGCGACCGAAAAGGCCACGCCGATGATAGCGAGAATCACGCTCAGGACATACTGCCCGCCGTGATCTCCCGTCTGCCCCAGCACCCAGGCGATGGGGGATTGTGATTTCCTGTTCTCATCCATGAATAAGACCTCCTTTTTAGCTAACATTCATTCATTAGCGTTAACTAACCCTATAACAAACGCATCGCCTGTCCCATTTATGAGACAGGCGGTGTATGTTAACTACCTGAATCCGTGAAGTTCATATGTGATAAACAGGCAGAAATCCTTTAGCCGCCGCATTTATCACTGTTTCACATTACTGTTACAGCTTCACCCATCGGGTGAAGGTATTTATCCCTAAATTCCAC
>Ga0256405_10010570_pt1 | contig 12132 bp, 5 predicted proteins | sample RumenRJG_02DNA_FD_189096 | JGI IMG/M metagenome (GOLD analysis project Ga0256405, IMG submission 189096) | Bovine rumen microbial communities from Lethbridge, Alberta, Canada - RJG_02 | ecosystem: Host-associated > Mammals > Digestive system > Stomach > Rumen | place: Canada: Alberta | collected...
TGTCCACTTCACAATCCTGCTATAACTACCTATATATTCATTATAGCAAAGCCATTTTTAAGGACTTTTGCAAATAAAGTGCTTTCAACTAAAACAGCAAAATCACCGTCATTTTGGATCAAATTTGCTCCATGCTGATCAATACAGAAATCAGATGTCTCCGGACGTGTCAAAAAAATCATGTCGCTGTAATCGCGTTTTTGAGGCCTTTACGGCGATATTTTTAAAGATAAAACACCAAGCCTTTATTTATGGAAAGTTGAGGTTCATCACACTAATTTTTCAAGAACAAACACCCAGTTAATGGGGGCAAAAATTTAAACTCTGATATGCTAAAATCTGATATGCTAAAATCAGTTCAAATAACTTACTTCGGACCTTTTACCTTTATTTTGATCCCACATGTTTTCCATACACAGAATTATCTTCATGACCGATAGGGAAACTAGTCAAACTTATCTTAAGTGTATTTGTAGATTATTATTTATAGAGTAGCTATTAATTATTAATTAGAGATAACTTAGAATTTACTAGATGATTAAACAATTAATAAAATTAATCATTACTTACGATAAATACTCAAGAATAACAAAGACAGATATAAAACAAGATCTAGAATACAGATTATTTATTTAATCTGTTTTAAATCTGATGAAGTAGGGGAGAGCAGTTTTGATTAGATAAGAAATTTAAAATTCTTTAGTTTAGAGTGAACTAATATATTATCTAATTAGATTATTATTTATAATTTTTAGCTGTGATTATATTTTACATGTTTATAAATATTATTTATTACTTTATAATAATTTATAATGTTTTAATGAGAATTATTATTGTTAATTTATTTAAAATTATTATATTTGAGCCAGTATTTATTCTTTAGCTTATTATTTTGGTTAAGTTTTTTTTTATTAGATCTATTAGATTATAGTCATTAATGTGATGATCTTTACATTATTTAAACTAAGTTTAAAAAAATTTATTTACATAATATTTATTTTTTTTATTATATCAATTACAATGTAACCAAATTTCAGAAACGAAAAACTAAAATTGACATATGTAAGGACATTAAAGTAGGTATGGTTATAAATCCACACAAAGATTGCACCTGGATTTACTATGAAAAACATCTGAGCATCAATTTGACTACAGATGAAGGTGCAAGTTATACATATAAGACCTACTTTAAGCTGAATGATTTGGATTATTGTCCTGCTAATCATACCCCTTTTAGTGTTGGTGATGCTCAGCTGTTGACCGTTTACCAAGAGCAGCTACAGATGTTGCTTAGAAGTGAATCAACCGCTCTAGAAATTGGTTTAAATGGAGTTGCATGTGAAAGGTATATGAAACCTGCAGTTCCAGCCACAAGATTTTTTTACTTTAGCCCAGAACCAGTCCAGGAACTGCGTATGGGAGATATTGTAACAGTTGTATCAAAATATGGTAAAACCGGACATTGTTTGCTGTTAGAGCCCAATGATAGTGATCAGCTTGTCAGACTGATGCTGCTAAATGAAATTCTGGTTTTGTACAAAGGAAATAAACCTGAAGAAGATAGAGGCTATTTACAAGGGGATATGATTAGATTAAATCGAGCCTGCGTAGAGGCATTTAACTTCAAAGGGTCAAACCGTTTGAGATATGCTTAAAGTTTTTTTCTCCTAATTTGCTGTAGTTCTTAACGTTAGTTAAGACCATTCTCACCCTCAGAGACGCTCCATCTTTGAGGGTTTTTTTGTTTCTAATTTCATCCCCACCATAACTAACATTGCTAGCAAAAATGAAAAAGCAATGCAATAAGACATGTAAAAGGTATAAGTAAAGCCAATAGCAAGTCTGCCTCAAATTTAAGTCATTTTGCCTTGAAAATATGAAAAGTGGGTAAGATCTATCTTTAGATAGCATACATATGAAAGAGAAGTATTCTGGTATCTAAGTCAGTAAAATACCCATACAGCCACGCTAGACCCAAAGGAGGACATAAGAACGAAGACAGGGCAGAGTAGACTTGTTTCATGCAGAATAAAGAGTTAGGGCCACAAAAGTGGCCCTAATTTGCTGTAGTTTATATTATAAACCAATCTCAGATCCTGACGGATCTTTTTTATTTTATAAAGGAATTCTTTACCAGGTATAAAACTGTCTGAATAATAAATAACAAAAATTACTTAACAAACTCAAAAATCTTACAATGAATTATCTATATCCTACATCATAACCAAAAATTATTAATTTTTAAACCATGATAGTGTGATCTGTTTATCTTTTTTATTAATAATTTTTCGCTAACAAGGTAAAACTTTACATTTTTTAAGTAATTTGAAATTAACGATTTAAACTTTTTTGTAATAATTTTGGCTTTTTATATGGAGATAAATGAAGAAAGACAGAAAAATATAGCAGTAAATTTTCAAGAATATGAAAAAGCTAAAACACACAATAAATAAAATATATTCTTTACTTGAATTTCACTAAATAGTATGTAACACTTTGAATATAAAGATAATTATAATAAAATTTATTGTTTGGCATTTATCTAAAAATAAATATATCTTTCAGTGTGATTTACACAAAATTAATTTTTTGAAAATTATGAAAATTGATTTTCAAAAATGTAATCAATGTAATGTAATTTATTTACAACTTTCATAAAATAATTTTTATTTAATAGGAATATTTATTATTATTTATTTGCCATTTTATCCAGGCATGTAAATATAACCTAATATAATTATTTACAAATATAAATACTAACTTTAATGCTTTTTTATTTTAGAACTTATTTGTCTATTAGTTGTGTTTTACTTCCTGTTGAATTTTCTTTTAATATGGATATTAGTTTTTAGTTATTATCTTATTTTTGATTTTTTGATTTTTTTGAAGTGATGTGGTTCTTTTTATCTCTTTATTTGTTTTGCTATTTGTTGATTAGCCTAACGAATTTTTTGGGGTTATTTTATATTTGAGATTAATATTTGTTTTTGGGATTTTTTTATCATTGGTTCTTTTAATTTTTCTTTTGCTGTTTTCTCTTTTTTTTGTATTGATATTTTATTTACTTACATTGTATTAATTATCTGTTTTTTTTTTTTATTATTTCTACTCTACTGTTGATTATCAGCACTTATCTCTTTCTGATCTATTTTTATGATGTATTTTATTTTGTTTGCATTAAATCTTTTGAAGTATCGCTTGAGTGTATGATGTGGTTATTTTTTCTTGCACACTACTTTATATTTTGGAAGGGTTTTAAATGAATAGGAGGTTATTTTCTTATTTGTCACTTTAATTTTCGGGAATTGATTTTGTTGTATGAAGAAATGATTTTTTCCCTTCTTCTTTTATAGAGACTCACTTTTTTCTATGTCTTCAGGTGTCGTGAGTCTTGCGTCCGTTTTGGCTATGAGCATAAAAAAGGCGTATCTTTGATACGCCTTGTTTGAGATTGGTTGAGGAATGCCTTTAGCTATTATTTATACTTCTTAATTTTTGTTCGTCCTCGTGTTCTTTTAGATATTTACCTTCATTGCCCCATGCCGCAATTGCATCTTTATCTGGCAAAGTATTGGCTTTGAATACAGGCTCTTTGATACCAAGAGATTTTTGTTCGCGATAGTCCTTTAGGGCTAAAAAGGCATCTTTGGAGAGTCTGATTATGGCATAAAGGTTGGTTATCGTTAAAAGTGCCATAAAGAGATCGGCTATATCCCATACTAATGACAGGCTGGCGTAGGCTCCAAAGAAAACCATCATTACCACCATTATTCTAAAGATGGTCATGATATTGTTATTGTTGGTTAAAAAGCCAATATTTATTTCTCCATAGTAATAATTACCAATTATAGAACTAAAGGCAAATAGGGTAATGGTGAAGGTCATAAAATATTCGGACCATGCGCCTAACTGTGTGGATAGGGAATTTTGGATAAGATTAATGCCAGTTACCTCCCCTCCTATTTCATACTGTCCTGAAAGCAGTACGATTACTGCCGAGGCGCTACAGATAATAAGGGTATCCACAAATACGCCAAAGCCCTGAATAAGTCCCTGTTTTACAGGATGTGAGGTGGTTGCGCAGGCGGCAGCATTTGGCACAGAACCTTCACCTGCCTCATTGGAGAATAGACCTCTTTTGATACCTACCATTATGGCTCCGGCGAATCCCCCACTTACTGCAGCCTGTGGTTCAAAGGCATCATGGAAAATGATGGCGATCATATCTGGTACGGCATTGATATTCATTATAAAGATAACTAGAGAGATAAGTAGATAAATCATAGCCATCACTGGCACCAGCACGGTTGAAACCTTGGCAATACGTCTTGCACCACCAAAAATTACCATAGAAGTAAGTACGCACAGTATGAGTCCGGTTATGATGTTCTCGTAGCCGTTAAAGTACTGATTGAGGTTAAATACTTTTACTACAGCGTTAGTAATAGTGTTGGACTGCACTGAATTGTAAGTAAGGGCAAAAGTAATACTTATCAGAATAGCGAAGATACATGCTACCAGTGGCTGTTTTAGAGCATTTTTAATATAGTAGGCAGGACCACCATGATAGCCACCCTCAGGATAAGGAACCTTGTAAATCTGAGCCAGAGTGCTTTCGATAAAACCAGTGGCACTGCCGATAATGGCAATTATCCACATCCAGAATATAGAACCTGGTCCCCCCATGGTAATGGCTATAGCAATGCCGGCAATATTACCTGTGCCCACACGTGAGGCTGTACTGATACAGAAAGCTTGAAAAGAGCTGATCTCCTTGCCTTTGGTTTTGTGTCCGACAACTCCGTGTTTTAAGACGCGAATCGCTTCACCAAGATAGCGTATCTGCACAAAATCTGTTTTTATCGTAAAGAAAAGTCCTGCCAGGATCAGCAGTGCTATGACAATGTAAGTCCATAGAAAGCCACTGACGATGTTAACGAATTCATCAATTAAATCAAGCATTGTAGTAATCTCTATCAAGAAGAAAAGTACCTATTGGAAGCGTTTATGCTTACAATTTTATTGTTTATAATTTTAGCATAAGGTTACTGGCCTACAAAAAATTGCGAAAGTTATGAAAACGTTTTCTTATCCTTGGAAATAATTGCTCGTTTGTTATTAAAATAAACTTAATAATCAAGGTATTATTTAAAGAAATTGAGCGATGACGGGAATATTTTGGGATTTTTGTATGCTTTATTTTGGGGCAGATTATCCTAATTTGGGGCTGTTTGTTAAAAAAAATCCCGATGATAACTCACCGGGATTGTAAAGAAGGTATGGCTTAATCTTCTTTTTTATGGGCAAAACGCTCTGAAATACTTTGAGCGATGATAAAGAAGATCGGAGTAATGAAGATAAGAGCAACAATGCCAAGCACCATGCCACCTACCACACCGACACCGAGTGAGCGGTTACCATTGGCGCCAACGCCGCTTGCCACTACCAAAGGAAGTAAACCTACGACCATACATATGGAGGTCATAAGAATAGGTCTCAATCTGGCTTTAGATGCGCTTAGGGCTGCCTCGACAATTGATTTTCCGGCACGACGTTCTTCTGAAGCGAACTCCGTGAGCAGAATGGCAGTTTTACTAATAAGACCTATCAACATGATAAGACCGGTTTGCATATAGATATTATTCTCTACATCCATTATATTGGCGAAGATAAATGATCCTAAAATGGCGCTAGGAATGGATAGCATAACCACTAGCGGAATAAGTACACTTTCGTACAAGGAACAGAGAATAAGATATATAAAAATAAGACACATGGTATAAATAATGATGGTGGTATTACCCTGAGTGGCCTCATCACGGGTCATACCACTGTATTCATAGCCATAGCCTGTTGGCAAAACCTGATTTCCAACTTCCTCAACGGCTTTAAGTCCCTCACCAGAACTGTAGCCTGGTTTTAAGGCCACGTTGACACTGATTGAAGAGAAGAGGTTGAAACGATTTAGTAACTCAGATCCATAGACTCTTTTAAAGTTAATGAACTGACTAATCGGCATCATCTCTCCACTGTTAGAGCGGACGAAGATACTGGAGAAGGAGTTGAGGTCAAGTCTTAAGTTGGCATGAGACTGAACATATACCTTGTAGAGCTTTGAATAAAGGTTGATATCTGAGGAGTAACTGCCGCCGATGTAGGTTGAAAGAGTACTCAGGATATCGTTAGGAGATATATTCATTCTCTTGCACTTGACCGCATCTACCGACAGCTCATACTGTGGAAATCGAGGATCAAAGGTGGTCATGGCACTTAGTACTTCCGGCCGTTTATTGAGTTCGGTTAGGAAGGACGTAGTTACAGCAAAGAGCTCATTGATGTCACCACCTTTCTTGTCTTGTACCGACAGGGAAAGACCGTTAGAGGTTCCATAACCTGAGATCATAGGAGGAGCAAAGGCAAAGACCTCAGCACTGCGAATATCTGCTGTACGTCGCATGATTTCACCGATAACTGCATCCTTACTGTTTTCAACCCCTTCTCGCTCTTCCCAGTTTTTAAGTCTGATAATAAAGGTTCCTCCAGAGGTTGACTGGGCACCACCCAAGAGGTTATAGCCACTGATATTGGTCAGAACCTCAATCTGCGGTATATCCTTGATGCGCTCCTGGACTTCGGCCATACTTTTACGGGTCTCATTTAGAGTATAGCCTGGGGATGTGGTCACAGCTACGAAAACGGTACCAGTGTCCTCATCAGGAATAAGGCCGGTACGGGTATTCATCATCAGTACGGTCATAAAGACTGCACTCAGAATTAAAATTCCTGCAGCAATGGATTTTCTTTTAACCAGTATCTCCAAAACAGCCAGGTATTTGTCGGTCATTCTAGAAAAAGCCGAGTCAAATGCTACATGAAAGCGATAGGTAAAACCTTTCTGATTTTCAGGTTTATCAAAGCCTGTTGGTTTCATTAAAATAGCACATAATGCTGGAGATAAAGTCAGCGCATTTACTGCGGAAATACCTACTGCTACAGCCATGGTGACACCAAACTGGGTGTAGAAGGTTCCTGAGGTGCCTCCCATAAAACATACTGGTACGAAGACCGACATGAAAACCAAAGAGGTGGTGATAATGGCTGAGGTAATACCTTCCATGGCAGATACCGTTGCCTTATATGGACTGTTCTCGCCATGTTCAAATTTAGCCTGTACCGCTTCTACCACCACAATGGCATCATCCACCACGGTTCCTATCACCAAAATAAGCGCAAAGAGCGTTAAAAGGTTGATACTGAATCCTGCTATCAGAATGAAGGCGAAAGTGGCCACCAGCGATACGATAATAGAAATCAGAGGAATGATAGTAGAACGCAGTGACTGCAGGAATATGTAAACCACAATGATAACGAGGGCAATAGCCTCGAGCAGGGTTTCAATAACTTCTCCAATCGAAGCATCGAGGAAATCTTTGGCACTTAGCAGATCTACAAGGTAGATGCCACGAGGCAGTTCTTTACGGATTTTGTCTTCAAGGGCATTAATCTCGGTAATGATCTCGTTGGCATTAGAGCCAGAAGTCTGCATAACCATGAATGTTGAGCCAGGATGTCCTTGAATCTCGTTATTATAAGAGTATGATTCTGCACCCAGTTCTACAGTGGCAACATCTCTAATGCGTAATACATTACCATTAGGCAGGGATTTAATCACAAGATTGCCGTATTCATCAGGATGTTCATAACGACCACGGTATTTTAATGCATAGAGGAAGGTGTTATTGGAATCCTCACCGAGAGTACCTGTTGCAGACTCAATATTCTGTTCAGCCAGAACTCTAACTATATCCTGCGGTACGACCTGGTATTCTACCATTTTCTGTGGATTAAGCCAGATACGCATGGCGTAGTCACTACCTAATACAGTCACACCACCGACACCTGTAATACGTTTAATCTGTGGTACGACATTAATATTGAGGTAGTTTGACAAAAAGGTTTCATCATAAGCCTTTTCTGTCGAATAGATACAGATGATCTTTAACTGACTGGCCTGCTGTTTTTGGGTAGTGACACCATTTTTGGTGACAGATTCGGGCAGACTTGATGTTACTTTGGCAACACGGTTCTGTACGTTCACGGCAGCCATATCAGCATCACAACCCTGGCGGAAATATATATTAATGGTGGCAGAACCTGAGTTGGTGGCAGTTGAGGTCATATACAGCATATCCTCAACACCATTAATTGCTTCTTCTAGTGGTACAATCACACTTTTTTGCACGGTTGCGGCACTGGCACCGTTATAGTTTGCTGAAACCACCACCGTTGGTGGGGCAATATCCGGATACTGTTCTACAGGTAAGACACGTAGACTGACAAGTCCTAAAATCAGCATTAAAACGGATATACAGCACGCAAAAATAGGACGATCAACAAAAAATTTGGGCGACATGGCTTTTATTCCCCTTTATTCTCATGCTGCTTAGCGGTATCAGGATCCTTGTTATCGGTGGCGGCAGGTGCGGATTTTGCGTCTGCCTGAGGAGCCTTTGTAGATTCCTCCTGTTTGACAATCGGTGTGCCTTCTCGTAAGAGTCCGGCTCCATTGGTCACAATTTCGTCACCAACTTCAAGACCGTTTATGACCACATAATTGACTCCATCATCGATAGACATAATCTGAATTGGTGTGGCTTTAGCCTTACCGTCTACATTCTTGTAGACAAACACTTTATCTTGGATTTCAAATGTCGCAGTCTGAGGAATTATGATCTGATTTTTTATTTTTATAGGAATGACGATGGTTCCCGCACCACCACTCTGTATAATTCGTTCTGGATTTGGGAAAGTGGCACGAATGCTTACTGAGCCAGTGGCTTTATCCACAATTCCGGACATGGCGTCAATATAACCCGGATACTGATAGTCGGTACCATCGGCAAGTTTAAAGAATACTTTATATGAACCATCGTGAGTGCCACTATCGTTACTCTCTTCGTCAACGATTTTCATCTCACTGGCTTTTTGGATAAACAGAATGACACTTTCTGTGAGTGAAAAATATGCTCTCACAGAACTGTTGTCGGATACGCTGATGAGTGGTTTTGACATGGAGGGGCTGACTGAAGACCCTACATGGATATCACACATGCCTAAAATGCCATTCACAGGACTTTTGATAACGGTGTTATCAAGATCCTGTTTGGCTGCCTTTAACTGGGCTTGGGCCTCTCTTAAGTGGGCTTCTGATTCATCATAGGCACTTTGAGCCTTAATCTGATCTAGTTTAGAGGTAGCAGATTTCCTAAATAATTCTGTTCTGGCATCTCTGTCGAATTTGGCGCTGGCCAGATCGGCTTCTGCCTTGGCTACATTGGCACGAGCTCTTTCATAACTGGCCTCATAGGGGATAGGATCAATATGGAATAACTCCTGATCTTTACTTACTATCATGCCTTCTTCAAAATTGACAGCAGTAATGTTGCCTGTTACCTGTGGATATATGTCCACATCATGTATTCCTTTGATGGTAGCAGGATACTCCTGTTTAAAGATCAGGTCTCCGCGCTGCAGTGTCATCATCGGATAGGCTTTTGGAGACATTGCCTGAGACTGTGTTTCTTCTTTGCATCCTGAGGCAAAAATACTTATAAATGCTGTGGCTAAAAGCGAAATTGGTAATAAATGTTTTTTCATGTATTGGTCCTTAGTATTGAAAAATGCATAAGGAGTAAAATCATCGGTCTTAAGAAAAACCGTAAATTCCTATAAACCGCATTATTATGCCGAAAGTCTTGGACTTATATATTAATTTTTTTTTGTTTTTTTTAATTCCATCATAATTTTTTTACTTGGGCCGTCACTTCTTACAGAAAAAAAAGCTCGCATTTGTCTAAAGATGTTTTTTCTTCATGTTTAATGAGGGGATCATGCCTTTTCGGTTGTATGGTATAATAAACAGATTTAGTGCTTTGTCGGTACATAAGGAAGTTCTTTGCTGATAAAATGCATATAATTTTACATATGTATATTCAGTAACCTTATCTAGAAGGATAAATGTTATGCAACAGGATGATGTTGAGATAGATTTAATAAAATTAGCCAAGTACTTGCTATTTAAATGGAAGAGTATTGTGGTTTGCGGCATGATTTTCACTGTGTTAGGGCTTGGCTATCTGTTTTACAAGCATGGCTTTTCACTGCAGAATCTGTCAGCTGACGCTATTTATAAAGTTGATATGGAAGAGGTACAGCCTAACGGTACTAAAAAGATTGTATCTAAAGAAGTTAACCGGGAAACCTATCAGAAGATAGTTGAGACTAGAACCAAGCAACAGGAGCAGGTACTGGATAAGAAAAAACTGGCGGAGGATGTCACAAATCTTCAGATAGCCAAACTAGAAAAGGAATTTTCTATGCAGCAACAGTATCTTTTTGATTCGGTGCTGTTAAATATGGAGCCTGATAAATATAACGATGCGGTGTTTTATTATTGTGTGGATGACGGAAACAAAGAGGTTATCATCTATAATCCAAACATAAATAGTCAGGCCGTAACAAATACTCCTAATGTTGCAAACGATGATGCCACAAAAAATGTTAAGACGATAAGATCATCGGTCTATACCTGTGCTAAGACTCTTCTTAATTCATCCAAATATATTGCTTTGGTGGCAAAGGCTCTAGGCATAGATGAGAAATCAGTAAAACTTGTCAGAGAGTTTATTGCTTTACACAATCTTGATGAGAAGTCCTTCACTATTACCGCAAGAGCCGACAGTGCCGATAAGGTAGAACGACTAAAAGAGATTATTGGCATTTTAAATGATGATTTAAATGCTATTTTCAGTAACAATGGAAAAAGTATCAGTATCAGACTGATTTCCGAGTCTAATATGGATAGCGCCAATGCTTTAGACTTACTTAAGATTACAGAGAATTTGGCTTTAAAAACACTGCAGCAGCAACTTGAAAACGCTAAATCCGCTCTTCTCAATGCTGATAATTCTTTACCAGGCGTTGCCATTCCTGCTCCGCTCAATCCTAACAAGCATATTGTCACGAAATGTGCCAAGTATGGTGCGGTTGGACTGTTTGTCGGTATTTTTGTATATACTGCTTTCCTAACCTTACTGTATCTTTTGCAGGGTAAGATAAGAGATGCTGAAGTCATAAGCCGTATTCTTGGAATAAGAAGTATTGCTTGTATCAGAGATTCGGCATTTAGTGAGGTAGATACAGAAGAAGAGCTGAAACTAAAAAATTCCCTTGAACTTTTATGTAAAGACAAAAATAAGATCTGCATCGTGTCCACCTTGGATTATAAAAAGCATCTTGGTGAAGTCATGGAGAATATTAAAGTTGCCTTACAGGGAAAGGAGCTGGTAGTTGCTCATCCTTACGAGGTTCATCAGATTTCTGAATGTGATGGCATAGTCTTTGTGGAGCGTATTGATATTTCAAATCTGCAGAAACTTATGACCTCCATCAAAGATATTCAGGTGCTTAAGAAGGAAGTGCTTGGCATTGTCTATGCGTGAACGACATCGGCAATGAATTGCCGATCATCCTGCTGTCATTGCAGGATTTTAATTTCGCTGTCATGACCTCGTATAATTTTGTTAATACCACACTGACGGGGTCATGTACCAGCACTCCCGCCTAAATTATATCTGCTCGTACACTGGTAATTTGTTTAGTTAAGACAGGTTACTGCAACGCATAACACCATTTCCTTTATGTGCCTTGTTTAATGCTTGCTACATATTCAGGAGTCAGTTCTGAATAAGCAATACCTAATATAGTTAAATACGCTAAAAACCACATTTAAACATAAAATTAAGGACAGAATTGTTAATGTTTAGGCAACGAATTCACAAATTTTGAAAACTTGGAGAGAAATAAGAAAGGACAAAAAAAATGGTCGGTGATGTAGGATTCGAACCTACGACACTCTGGTCCCAAACCAGATGCGCTACCGGACTGCGCTAATCACCGACAGGAAGCATTATAGGTTTGTATCCACGGCTTGTCAACAGATTTTTTAAATTTTTTTTGATTAGGGGTTACTATTCACAGCCCCCATTAAATTGTTAACGTCAGTCCTCTTCTTGATCCTACGCAGTTAATATAGAAAAAATTTTTTTGTGATAGTGGTTACACTTCAATAAA
>Ga0256405_10010571_pt1 | contig 12132 bp, 8 predicted proteins | sample RumenRJG_02DNA_FD_189096 | JGI IMG/M metagenome (GOLD analysis project Ga0256405, IMG submission 189096) | Bovine rumen microbial communities from Lethbridge, Alberta, Canada - RJG_02 | ecosystem: Host-associated > Mammals > Digestive system > Stomach > Rumen | place: Canada: Alberta | collected...
CGATCCGCGACATCGGCTCGGTGCCCGTCACGTCTATCACGAAGGAGATGGAGCTCGGGCACATCGAGACGGGTGTGGAGGACGTAAACAAGCTGATCTCCAATGTCTACTGGGGGCAGCTCTCCAACTACCTCTCCGTTCCGACCGACTGCCCGCAGCGCAACGAGCGCCTCGGCTGGATGGCGGACACGCAGGTTTTCACCGAGGCAGGCGCGTTCAACGCCGACACGTCCAGGTTCTTCCACAAATTTACGCGCGACATCCGCGACACGCAGGATGCGCGCGGCGGCTTCCCTGGAGTCGCGCCGTTCGCGCAGTACGGCAACGAGCCGATGCGCCTCGGATGGGCGGATGCAGGCGTGATAGTCCCCTACCAGGTCTGGAAGCAGTTCGCGGACGTCAAGATCGTCGAGGAGAACTGGGAGGCGATGGAGAAGTACCTTGCGCGCCTCGCCGAGACGAAAGGCGAGTATGAGGCGACGAGGGGCGAGAACGGCGGCTACCAGTGGGCCGACTGGCTGAGCTACGAGGATCTCGAGAGCTGCGGCGGAAAGGCGTGGAAGGACGGCAAGCTCCGCCCCGAGGCCCGCCTCTACTGGGACTACCTCTATGCGTGCTACTGGCACTGGGATGCGCTCATGATGCAGGAGATGGCCGCCGCGGCCGGCAAGGACGCGGGCAAGTACGCGGCGATGGCTGCGCAGGCGAAGGAGTACATCAAGAAGAGCTTCTTTGAAGCGGACGGGCTTGTCGCGAAGCCGCTTCGCGGGCTTCAGACGCCGGCTTTGTTCGCGCTCAAGTTCGATCTTGTCGAAGGCGACGCGAAGAAGGCGACGATAGAGGCTCTTCGTCGCAACTTCGCCGACCACGGCGACTGCCTGCAGACCGGCTTCCTCGGGACTTCTATCCTGATGGAGACGCTCACGGAGAACGGAATGTCGGACATCGCCTACACGCTGCTCCTCCAGCACAAGAACCCGTCCTGGCTCTATTCCGTCGATCAGGGCGCGACGACGATCTGGGAGCGCTGGAACAGCTACACGAAGGAGAAGGGCTTTGGACCCGTCGGGATGAACAGCTTCAACCACTACGCCTACGGCGCGGTTCTCGCGTGGATATACAAGTCCGCGGCTGGAATCTCCGCCGACCCGAAGGCGCCGGGGTTCAAGAACATCATTATGGCGCCCAAGCCCGACAAGCGCGTTGGCTTCGTGAAGGCGGAATACAAGTCGGCAGCCGGCCTCGTCAAGAGCCACTGGCGCTACGAGGGCGACACGTGGGTCTGGGACTTCACTGTTCCCGAAGGCGCGACGGCCGACGTCACGCTCCCCGGCGAAACCGCGTCGAAGCGCTACACCGCCGGCTCCTACCACGTCGTCAGGCAGCTCTGACCTGAGCGCGCGCCGCGCGGCAACTCCGCCACGTTTTTTGGTATAATATGCGCCCTATGAAGCAGTATTCAGTAGGTCTCGTTGGCGTCGGTGCCGTCGGCACCGAGATGATAAAGGTCCTCAAGGAGCGGAATTTCCCGCTCAAGGGGGCGGTGCAGGTGTTCGCGTCGCGCGAGCGCGACGAGCAGATACTCGGAGAGACGTACCACGTCAGGAAGGCCGACGAAAACTCGTTCAATGGCCTCGACATCGTCCTTTTCGCAGGCAAGACGGATGTCGCGATCCAGCTCAAGGACGCCGTCGTCAAGGCCGGAGCGAAGATGATCGACAACTCCCGCGCGTTCCGCCAGGATCCCGAGGTCCCGCTCGTCGTGCCGCAGGTGAACGCCGAGGACCTCGACTGGAACAAAGGCGTCATCGCGAACCCCAACTGCACGACCGCGATCATGCTCGAGGCCGTCGCCCCGCTCCACAAGGCGAAGGGCCTGAAGCGCGTAGTCGCGGCGACCTACCAGGCGGCGTCGGGCGCGGGCCAGCCGGGGCTCAACGAGCTCGAGGACCAGATCCACGCCTACGCGAAGGGCGAGCCGCTCGAGGTGAAGGCCTTCCAGCACCAGCTGATGTACAACCTCATTCCCCACATCGACAAGTTCAACGAGGAGAACTGGTACACGCTCGAAGAGCTCAAGATGCTCAACGAGTCGCGCAAGATGCTTCACCATCCGACGCTGAAGCTCTCGTGCACCTGCGTGCGCGTGCCGATCGCGCGAGCCCATTCCGAGTCGCTGAACCTCGAGTTCGAGAACGACATCACGCCTGCCGAGGCGCGCGAGATCCTCTCGAAGTGCGAGGGAGTGAGGGTCGTTGACGATCCGCTGAACGGCGGCTACCCGATGCCGCTCGACGCGACCGCGAAGTACGATGTCCTCGCCGGTCGCATCCGCCAGGACATCAGCCGCGACGACAGGAAGGGGCTTGAGATGTTCGTCTCGGGAGACCAGCTTCTCCGCGGCGCGGCCCTCAATGCCGTCGAAATCGCCGAACACCTCGTGAAGCGCAACCTCGTCTGACGACATGGGCCGCTGGTACAGGTGGGCCGTGGTCGCGCTCCTGAGCGGGGCTTACTTCTTCCATCAGGCCGACCGCGCCATCTTCGGCGTGCTGCTTCCGTATGTGCAGGCAGACCTGTCGCTCACTGACCGCCAGCTTGGGCACATCAACACCGTCCTGTTCCTGACGATCGCCGTGGTGACGTTCGTCGCCGGTTTTCTCGGCGACCGATTCAGCCGCAAGTGGATCATAACCGGCTCGCTCGTCTTCTGGTCGATTGCGACCATGGGGCTTGGCTTTGCGTCGTCCTTCACCGCTGTCATCCTGCTCCGTTCCGTCGCTACGGGGGGCGGCGAGAGCTTCTACGGACCCAGCGCGATGTCGCTGCTCGCATCGCACCACCGCGAGACGCGTTCGCTTGCGTTTTCCATTCACCAGGCCGCGCTGTACGCGGGCCTGATGCTGAGCGGCGTTCTCGCCCTGAAGGCGCTCGGACTCGTCGGCTCGTGGCACGGCGTGTTCGTCGTGTTCGGCGCAGCGGGGCTCCTGCTGGGCATTGCGTTCATCTGGCTCCTCAAGGACGGGGATGCCGGTCCGTCCGGGAGGAGGGCTGAAGGCGCCGGGTCTCTGCTCGATGGGTTCAAGGCGTTCTTCGGCTGCCCGTCCGCGCTCCTTGCGACGACTGGCTTCATCGCGATATGCTGCGTCAACAACACCTACATCACGTGGGCGCCCAAGATGTTCCACGAGCGGTTCGGGCTCGACGGCGCGACGGCCGGGGCGCATGCGATGTTCTATCACCACCTCGTCGCATTCGCGGCGATTCTTTTCGGCGGGTGGGTGACCGACCGCCTTGTGGCGCGATACCCGCGTTTCCGCCTCGGGTTCCAGATCGTCGCGCTTCTGTTCGGCGCTCCCGCGCTTCTGCTCGTGGGGCGGTGCGGGACATTCGCGGCGGCGATGGCGATGACGGCGGCGTACGGGCTTTTCCGCGGGCTGTTCGAGGTGAATACGCACGCGTCGGTGTTCGATGTCGTTCCTGCGCGGCACCGCGCTTCCGTAGTCGGTTTTATGCTGCTTCTCGCTATGGGGCTGGGCGCGCTGTTCTCGGGCGAGTTGATGGGCTGGGTCTTCTCGTCCTTCGGAGACCGGGCATATTCCATCGCGTTCAGTCTCATGGCCGCCACGTACGCGCTTGCCGCGCTTATGATGTCCGTGTCGTTCTTCTTCACCTTCCGCCGCGACCGCATAGGCGAATGACATCTTCTTGTCATCGCCTCGGGATGTGAAATTGCATCACAAATCCGCTCGGAATTATGGTAGAATACTCGTGTAGCGGGGCTGGCGATGAGCGCCGGTTCCGCTGCGCCGGTTCAGGAAATGAAACAAAAGGAGAGACGTACATGGACGTACATATGAGCGAGCTTCTGCAGGCCACCATCGACGAAGGCGGCTCTGACCTTCACATCCGCGCGCGCATGCCGCCGGAGCTTCGTGTCCACGGCGAGCTCTGCCCGCTCTCCGACGAGGCCCTCACCGAAGAGGATTCCTACAACCTGGTGCGCGAGATATCGACCGACGAGCAGATGGAGGAGGTCGAGAAGAACGGCGGCGCAGACTTCGCCCTCGCGCACCCCGACGGAACGCGTTTCCGTGTGTCGGTCTTCAAGGAGAGGAAGCGCTACGGCGCGGTTCTCCGCCAGATTCCGTCGACGCTCCTTACCCTTGAGCAGATCGGCATCCCGCCGACCGTCAAGGAGCTCCTCTTCAAGCCGCGCGGCCTCATCCTCGTTACGGGCCCGACCGGCTCCGGCAAGTCTACGACGCTCGCCTCGATGCTGAACGTCATCAACCACGAACGCGGCGTCCACATAATCACGATCGAGGACCCGATCGAATTCTACCACACGTCCGCGAAGTCGCTTATCACCCAGCGCGAAGTCGGCGACGACGTGCCGAGCTTCGCCGAGGCGATCCGCCGCGCGCTCCGCCAGGACCCCGACGTGATTCTCGTCGGCGAAATGCGCGACCTCGAGACGATCGCCGCCGCCATCACCGCCGCAGAAACGGGCCACCTCGTCTTCGGAACCCTGCACACTACCGGCGCCGCAGAGACGATCGACCGTATCGTCGACGCGTTCCCGACAAACCAGCAGGAGCAGGTGAGGACGCAGCTCGCCGCAGGTCTTCAGGCCGTGATCTCGCAGATACTTCTTCCGAAGCTCGACGAGAACGGCGAGGTCCATGGGCGTGTCGCCGCGTTCGAGATCATGACCTCGACCGACGCCATCCGCTCGAGAATCCGCGACAACAAGACGAACATGATCAAGTCCGACCTGCAGACAGGCGCGAAGTTCGGCATGATGACGCTCGACGCGTCCCTCACGAACCTCTACAAGCAGGGGCTCATCTCCTACGAGGAGCTCATCACGAAGTCGCAGGATCCCGATTCCGTCGTCGCCAAGCTCAAGGAAGAGATGGTGTAGGCGCATTTACATATGTCGGTCATTGTAGTGCATGGATAGTGGCGCAGACATAGTGAAGAGGAGGCTTCTCTCGCTTGACATGCTGAGGGGGGCGGACATGTTTCTGCTCACCGTAGTCGGGCCGTTCGTGTGGGCGCTTGACAAGTCGTTCGGGTTGCCGAAGGGCGTCTTGGCGCAGTTCGACCACGCATGGGGCGGCTTCTCGCTGTGGGACATCATCATGCCGCTCTTCATCTTCATGAGCGGCGCGGCCGTTCCATTTGCGATGAAGGGACGGCTCGACGACGGCCATGCGCGATGGCGCTACTGGCGTCATGTCCTGTCGCGCTTCGCGCTTCTCTGGGTCTTCGGCATGGTCGCGCAGGGGCGGCTCCTGACGCTCGACGCGAACCTGATAAGCCCCTTCGACAACACGCTCCAGACAATCGCCTTCGGCTACCTCGCGTGCGCAATCGTCTATCGCATCCCGTCGCGCGCCGTCCGCTTCGCGATTCCCGCCGCGCTCGCGCTCGTTTACACGCTGATCCTTGCGTTTCTCGGCGACTACTCGAAGACGGGCAACGCGGCGATGCTCTTCGAGAACTGGTTCGTCCCGTTCACCGTCCCGGCGACTTCCCGCGTACTCGAACTTGCCGACCCAGGCTACACATGGTGGGCGACGATCCCGATGTTCGCCGCGATGGGGCTCTCGGGGATGTGCGCGACGGAAATCCTCAAGGACGAAAACCTCGCGCCGTCACGCCGCGCGACGCGTCTTGCCGTCGTTGGCGCGGCGCTGCTCGTGCTTGGCTGGGCGCTCGTGCCGGTAATCCCGCCGATCAAGCACATCTACACTCTATCCTTCACTGCGCAGGCGATGGGGTGGAGTATGCTCGCGCTCGCCGCGCTCTACGCGCTCTTCGACATCCGCTTTGCCGGGTCTGCCGCGGCGGGAAGGGCGATGTCGCTTCTCGTCCTCTTCGGACGCACCTCGCTGCTCGCGTACATGTGCATTGAGGTGTTTGGCTCTGTCTTCAACGCGTTCGGGAAAATGTTCGCGCCGGGATTCGTCCATCTCTTCGGCGAATGGGCGGGGCCGCTTTCCACCTGGCTTGCGTCGACCTTGCTTCTCGTCGCGGTTCTCAAGACGCGCGCTGACGCGTTGAATAACAGGAGGTGAAATGATGGCTGGTGACATTCAGCAGAGTCGCTTGGCGTCGCTCGACGCAGCGCGCGGCTTCGACATGTTTTTCATCATGGGCGGCGAGGGGCTTGTCGTGTCGATCGCGGCGCTTCTCGGCTTCCCCGAGTTTCACGCGTCGTTCGGCCATGTGCCGTGGGACGGTCTCAACTTCATGGATACCGTGTTCCCGACGTTCCTCTTCCTCGCGGGCGTTACGTTCCCGTTTTCCGCGGCGAAAAGCCGTGAGAGGGGCGCGACGGATTTGCAGATCGGCCTTAAGGCGCTGAGGCGTTGTGCGCTTCTGATATTGCTCGGGCTCATCCACGACGGACCGCTTCTCAGGTTCGACTTCGCGCATCTGCGCGTCTGGAGCGTCCTCGGACGCATTGGCGTCGCCTGGTTCGGCGCGGCGCTTCTCTATCTCGCCTTCAGGACGAAGGCGCGCGTCGGAATTGCCGCGGGGCTGCTGGCGTTTGTCGTGATTGCCACGCGTTTCCTTCTTGCGCCCGACGCCCCCGACGCGGCGAGTCCGTTTTCGGCCGAGGGCAATATCGGCTGCTGGCTTGACCGCACGCTTACCGGCGGGCATACATACCAGCCGCACTTCGACCCCGAAGGCTTCGCCGGAATACTTCCCGCGATCGTCACGGCCATGCTCGGCATGTTCGTGGGCGAGATCGTTCGCCGGGAGGGCCTCTCGCCGCGCCGCAAATGCATCGAGCTCGCGGGGCTCGCAGCCGGGCTTTTCGCTCTCGGGCTTCTCCTGTCGCTCGTCTGCCCAGTGAACAAGGCCCTTTGGTCGCCGAGCTTCGTGCTCGTCGTCGGCGCCTATTCAACGGTTCTTTTCCTCGCGTTCTACGCGGTCATCGACGTCGCCGGTTTCGCGAAGTGGTCTTTTCCGTTCAAGGTAATAGGCATGAACTCGATAGCGATCTACATGGCGCAGTCCATCATCGGCGCGGGCCATGCCAACGACTTCCTTTTCGGCTGGGCGTGGCGCAACCTGCCCGATTCATGCGGTGACCTCAAGCGCGTTCTCATGAATCTCGGCTACACGCTTGTCTGCTGGCTGTTTCTGTTCTTCCTCTACCGCAAGAAGATATTCTTCAAGGTCTGACCCGGGAATGACGTCGGTTGTGGATGGTCGTGCGGCTTTATGAAGAACGGGATATTAAATAAAGGAGAACGGATATGAAGAAGACGAATGTTATGTTTTGTGCGGCGCTTCTTGCGGCCTTGGCGCAGGCGGCATCGATGACCACGACGTGGGGCGAGAAGGTCACGCCTGAGAACGCATGGCGCGGCTATCCTCGTCCGCAGATGGTGCGCGCGAACTGGACTAACCTGAACGGCGAATGGGACTACGCCGTCACGAGCGTGACGAATACGCCCGGACGCCCGGAGAAGTGGGACGGAAAGATACTCGTTCCGTTTCCGATAGAAAGCGCTCTCTCGGGCGTTGGGCGGCTTCTCAGGCCCGACGAGTTTCTCTGGTATACCCGCACGATAGAGTGCGACCCGAAGCCGGGAGAGAGAATTCTCCTCCACTTCGGCGGCGTCGACTTCCGCACTATGGTCTTCATCGGGCACGACGAGGTGACGGACGTTCCGCACGAGGGCGGGCAGAATCCGTTCACCGTAGACATCACGGACTACGTGAAGAAGGGCGGAAATGAGCTCACGGTATGCGTGTGGGACCCGACCGAGGACTTCGTCAACTCGCGCGGCAAGCAGAGCTTCAATCCGTCGGGCTGCTTCTACACGCGCGTCTCGGGCATCTGGCAGACGGTATGGATGGAGACGGTGCCGGAGAACTACATAAAGTCGTACAAGGTCTTCACCGACATCGACAAGGGGACGGTGCGCTTCGAGTTCGACAAGGTGGAGGGCGCGGGCGAAGTGGAGGTGACCACGGACATGCCGAAGGACTTCGAGTGCTGGTCGCCGGAGAATCCAAAGCTCTACCACTTCACCGCGAAGTACGGCAGGGACGTCGTGAATGGCTATTTCGGAATGCGCAAGATCGAGAAGCGCAAGGATGGGCGAGGTCACATGCGCTTCTTCCTCAACAACAAGCCGTACTTCATGATCGGCACGCTTGACCAGGGGTGGTGGCCCGACGGCCTGCTCACGCCGCCGAGCGAAGAGGCGATGGAGTACGACGTCAAGGTGCTTAAGGACTGCGGCTTCAACATGCTCCGCAAGCACATCAAGGTCGAGCCGCAGCAATACTACGCGATGTGCGACAGGCTCGGGATTCTCGTCATACAGGATCTGCCGAGCGGGACCGGCAGCTGGAAGGACCCGATCAAGGCCGATACTGTCAAGCGCTATTGGCTTCAGCGCCAGGAGATGAAGGAGATGATGGACGATCTCCAATCGTTTACCTGCATTGTGATGTGGAACCCCTACAACGAGGGCTGGAGCCAGCCCGGTGAATTTCTCACGCACTCCATACTCGACTTCACGAAGCGCCACGACCCGACTCGCCTCGTGAACGGCCCGAGCGGATGCTGGGACTGGGAGGGCGGACATCTCCTGCCAGAAGGATGGCAATGGGAAAAGCGCGTCCTGACGCAGCATAAGCCCGACGGAGTCTGCGAGGCAGCGGACACCGTCGACATGCATCTCTACCGCGGCCCGGCGATGTTCGCCGTCAACGACAGACGCATCTCCTTCCTTGGCGAGTTCGGCGGGCTCGGCCATCCCGTCCCCGGCCATCTCTGGAAGGAGCCGAAGGACGGCAAGGGCAACTGGGGGTATGGCGGCGTAGACGACACGAAGACGCGCGAGGGACTGGAGAAGACGTACCTCGGCCTTATGGACAAGCTCGGCCGGCTCGCCGAATGCGGGCTTGGCGGCAGTGTCTACACGCAGACTACAGACGTGGAGGTCGAAATCAACGGACTCCTCACATACGACCGCAAAGTCCTCAAGTACAACCCCGAGGTTCTCAAGAAGGCGCACGGCGAAGTGATTCGCCGCGCGATCGAAGCGCCGTGCAGCGGTACGAAAGCATGCGGCGAGGAAGTCAAGGAGGCAAGGTGACATGACGAAGACTATGATCGCAGGCCTCGCGGCGGGGCTCGCGGCATTTTCGCTCTATGCGGCGCAGCCCGCCGCGACAGCGCTCGTGTCTGTCGATCTCTCCAAGGAGGAAGGTCCGGTCAAGCCGATGCACGCGGTAAACAACGGGCCGTCCGTGAAGAAGCCCGGCGGCGACCAGAAGAACGGGAACTTCGAGGACTACAAGGCGGCGCGCATACCGTTTGCGCGCACCCACGACTCGATCAACTGCGTCTCGGGCGGTGCGCATACATGCGACATCTCCGCCATCTTCCCCGACTTCGACGCCGACGAGAACGACCCCAGGAACTACGACTTCGTCTTCACCGACCACTACCTCGACAGCATCCGCCGCGCCGGCACGGAGGTTTTCTTCCGCCTTGGGCAGACGATAGAGCACGGACCGAAGAAGTACGGCGTGCTGCCGCCGAAGGACTACGCGAAGTGGGCGCGCATCTGCGAACACGTGATTCGCCACTACAACGAAGGCTGGGGCTGGGGTGCGGACAATGCATACACGACCGTGAACATCGCGTGGTCGAACCAGTTCAACATTGTCTATTGGGAGATCTGGAACGAGCCCGATCTCGATCCATCGGACATCGGGTTCCCGAAGAATCCGCGCTGCTGGGGCGGAACCGTCACGAACTTCTTCCAGCTCTTCGAGACGACGGCGAAACACCTGAAGGGGAAGTTCCCCGAGCTCAAGATCGGCGGACCTGCCATCTGCGGAAACTTCGACTGGGGTCGGCGTTTCCTCGGCTACTGCCGCGACCACGACGTGCCGCTCGACTTTTTCTCCTGGCACGTCTACGCTACGGAGCCCCGCCAGATCGCCGACTGCGCGGTTCGGGCGAGGAAGATTCTTGACGACGCGGGCTTTGTCAAGGCAGAGTCCATCCTCAACGAATGGAACTACGTTAAGGGATGGACTGACGACTTCCAGTATTCTCTCGAGGTGGAGTCTGGCATGTTCGCGCAGAAGGGCGCGGCGTTCATCGCCGGCACGATGGTCGACTGCCAGCCGAAGCCCGTCGACATGCTCATGTTCTACGACGCGCGGCTCAACACTGGCATGAACAACATGTTCTCCAGGCCGACCTATCAGCCGATGAAGGGGTACTATCCGTTCTACGCCTGGTCCAAGCTTGTCGACCGCGGGACGCAGGTCGCATGCACGGTGAAGGAAGGCCGCGGCGAGTTTTCGGACGCGAACACGGGAACGGTGTTCAAGAGCGAGAACGGCCGTCCGGTCGGGAGCTTCCGTGCAGTTGCGGCGAAGGGCGCCGACGGTTCGGGCGTGGTTTTCGTCGTTCGCTACTCCGAGGACAACAACGTCACCGACACTGCGGAGGTGAAGGTCGCGGTGCCGGGCGTCTCGCTCGCGAAGGCACGCTGCCACCTGACTGATTCCGTGCGCACCTATACGGAAGTCCCGCTTGATCTGCGGTCGGACGACACCGGCATCATTCGCATGCAGCCCAACTCGTTCGCCGTGGAGTGGTGACCGCCTTTCCTGAGATGGGTTCTGGTGTCTGGCTTTGACTGCCAGAGACGGACGCCGCGAATTATGGTATAATCTGCGCTGTGATAGATGCGTTGAGAAAATTTGCTGATGTTATCTCGCTTGCACAGGCGTCTCTCGGCGAAAAGGCTAAGAGGGGGGATGGTCTGTGAAGTACCGCTACCTCTACCAGACCAAGGACAACGAGAACAAGGAGGGCTGGATCAAGGCCAAAAGCCGCGAGAACGCCTATGCCGAGCTTCGAAAGGCCGGCATCAGGCCCTATCGCGTAATAGGCGACGATCCGCTGAACTGGAAGCCGTACGCGGCGGGTGCGGTCATCGTCCTTCTCGCGACAGCTCTCGCCGCCGTCCTTCTTGCCGGGCGCGAGGACCGCAGGCCGCATCCGCGCGCGCAGCTCGTCGGCGATCGCGCCGTCATCGACGCGGGGGTCTATTCCGGCTGGACGAATGTCCTCTCCTCCGCGCTGGATCTGCGTCTCGCGAAGTATGCCCAGCCCGGGAAGTTCGTCGAGGCGTCAAAGCCCTCCGAGGAGGAGTGCGCCGCTCTTCTTGCGGCGCTTGACGAGCCGGTTCCGTATGTAGCCGGCGAGCCGCCGGAGCACAGCATGCTCAAGAACATTGTCGCGAAGATGCGCGAGGACATGCGCGCCTATATCGCAGACGGCGGTGATGTCGCGGGCTATTTCGACTTCCTCGACGAACGCCAGTCGCAGGAGCGCGAGTTCCGCGAGAAGGCGCTCGACACCGTATACCGCGCCCCCGAGAGCCTTCGCGAACGCGCATGGCTCGGCGTAAACGCCCGTCTCAAGGACATGGGCATTGAGCCGCTTTCGCGGCCCGCGGGAATCCAGGACGACGAGCGGGAATGACGAGGCATGTGCAAAACCATTTCGAAGGGCTTCAATATGAAAAATGCAGAAATGTCAGTGTTGAAAAACGGCCTCAGGGTCGTGCTTGTGCCGTGCGAGGCCGAGAGCGCCGCCGTTGGCGTGTTCGTGTCGAGCGGTTCGCGCCACGAGACGGCGAAGACCGCCGGAATATCGCACTTCATAGAGCACATGCTCTTCAAGGGGACGCCGACGAGAAAGCCAATCGACATAACGCGCGCGATCGAGGGCCGCGGCGGCAACTTCAACGCTATGACTGGCGAGGAGGCGACGTGCTACTATGCGCATCTTCCCGACGACTATCTCGGCGAAGCGGTCGACATACTCTCCGACATGTATCTCCGCGCGACTATCCCAGAGGAGGAGTTCGCCCGCGAGAAGCAGGTCGTGATCGAGGAGATCAAGATGTATGCTGACGAGCCCGATGCCGTCGCGATGGAGAACCTGCAGAGGAATCTCTTCCCTAAATCGATGCTCGGCTCGCCCGTTGCGGGGAGCGAAAAGTCGCTCGCGCCGATGACGCCGGGCGACCTCAGGCGCTACGTCAAGTCGCACTACCGCGC
>Ga0256405_10010572_pt1 | contig 12131 bp, 9 predicted proteins | sample RumenRJG_02DNA_FD_189096 | JGI IMG/M metagenome (GOLD analysis project Ga0256405, IMG submission 189096) | Bovine rumen microbial communities from Lethbridge, Alberta, Canada - RJG_02 | ecosystem: Host-associated > Mammals > Digestive system > Stomach > Rumen | place: Canada: Alberta | collected...
ATCAAAAACACCGATATTATCTCCTGAACCAATCACATGCATCAGCATGGTTTTCGCCTTGGAAAGATTTGCGTTTTCTCCCAGCAAAGCAGCGGCCTTTTTTACTGCCTCCATGATTACATCCTTCCCTGCCGCCTGACCAGAAGCCATAGCCGTTACACCCACATTTGACAAACAGTTCCTAAAGTCATCGAAGCTCATGGACACAAGCGAACACTCCGACAGCATACCCAAAAGCATATGAACGCCTGCCGCGAAAGAATCCACAGTACCTGCTTCACTGCCTTCCTCATCTGACGGCAAAATCGTTACAGTATCCGCGGCATCAGCCAAAGCCTTCGTCACAACCCCTGCTGAAGTCATGACCACAGTCAGCACGTCCATGCCCTTGGCACACTCCGCAGCAGCAAGCGCAACCGCAGCATCCTTCAGATTCTGAATATCCGCCAGGATAATTGTCATATCGGTATCCCTAAACACCTCCTGCAAATCAACCTGATCATCCTCAGCCAGCTTCAGGAAATCAACACCATCCCATCCGCATCCACGCAGCCTCGACAACGCCTCCGAACCCGGCTCTCCTACACCAATCACCTTTACACTCGGCTTTCCAAAAGATTCCATTCTATCTGCCTCCTGCACATATAAGATTCTGTATTCATTTTACCGCCTATCAATATTTTCGAAGTTGCCCGTCAGGCAACCTTGAAAATTTCAGCAAAAATAACCTTAAATGCTGTTTCGCTTTCTTGTGAGTAAACAACCGCTTTCATCACAATTCTATGACCAAAGGCCATGGATCCTGCTGTGGAAACGGAAACCATAATACCATAATGTACTTCACCTCCTTTTGTTTTATCTCTCAATACGGATATCACCACACATCCTTAAATTCTTTCCAATTTATCTGATTTATTTTCAATAACTGTATCACCCATCTTCGTCGTTGCTAGTTCCGCCAATTACGCAGAAAATGCGCAACAAAAAACTCCTGACACTTAGAAAATCTAAGTATCAGGAGTTCAATGCCGCAAGCGGCATATGTTCGTTGCAACAGATTTGAACCTTGGCGGTTCGGTACTTCCTTGGAAGGGTTTCAATGCCGCAAGCGGCATATGTTCGTTGCAACTACATAAGAAATTTTAAGCGATAGCTAATTAGAATGTTTCAATGCCGCAAGCGGCATATGTTCGTTGCAACCACCAATGAACGAAAAAGCAAGTGAGTATTTGGATGCGTTTCAATGCCGCAAGCGGCATATGTTCGTTGCAACTTTTCACAATCAAAACCTGTAAGATCTTTAATTCCGGTTTCAATGCCGCAAGCGGCATATGTTCGTTGCAACGAAAAATGCTCTTGAGCAGACGCAGTTGTGGAAGTTTCAATGCCGCAAGCGGCATATGTTCGTTGCAACTGCATTACATCTTTCTAAGTCGATTGATATTACTTAGTTTCAATGCCGCAAGCGGCATATGTTCGTTGCAACTTTGTATGTTTATTTTATTAGCTTGTAATCATTATGTTTCAATGCCGCAAGCGGCATATGTTCGTTGCAACTAAAGTATTAAGATTAGGAAGAATAGGAGACGATGTTTCAATGCCGCAAGCGGCATATGTTCGTTGCAACTGTGTTAGAAATGCAGCTCCGTGTTGCTCTTTCTGAGTTTCAATGCCGCAAGCGGCATATGTTCGTTGCAACGAAGCAATTGATACGGAACTTCCTTTCATTCCTAAGTTTCAATGCCGCAAGCGGCATATGTTCGTTGCAACTGCACCCACGTGAATCCCCCATGGATACTGAACAAAAACAGGTCATTTGGAGTGAAACCGGTTTTTACACCCTTTTTCAGCATAACCGAACATGTACATCGTTTTTAAATCAGCTTTATTAATGCTGATAAATCCAGTAGCAGCAGGGCTTTAGAGTGTCCACCAGTTTCTTGGAGTGAAAGTTCCAAAACATAGGGTTTCCGGGGATTCAATTTTCACTCCTGCACTAACCTCACAATCCACATTCTATCACACACTTCCTCATATGTAAAACAGCCGCCTTCATTCAGTTTCCTGAAATCCGACGACTGTTTTCCTGATATTCAATATTCCTCTTTGTCGTTCATCCTGCCCTTTTCTTCGTTAAGCAGTCTTTCATAATCACTACGCTTCTTGGAAACCGCCGGTTCTTTAACCTCCAAAAAACCGGCTATCAGCTTGTTGGTAATTTTCCCGTTATCAGCTGCAGCCTCTGCCTGTGAAAAAAACTCTTTATCGATATACGGGAGTAAAAATTTTTTAAATTCTACAGCTTCACTGTTAACCAAATCCTGTACTACAAAACAAGAAAAATATCTTTTCTGATTTTTATTTGCCCGTTCAAAAACCGCCTTAAACAGTGCCGACACATTATTATTTTCATTATCATATGTTTCGTAGGCTATGTCATAGCTGTCCGATTCATATGTACTGTCATTACTCTTGTCTTCTTCGGCTTCAGCTTGGCGGCGCAGCTCTTCCATCTCTTCATACGAAGATGTTTTTTTTGTTATATCTGAATATCTCTTCAGCACCTCTATCATTTTTTTGCGTTCTTTAGGAGACATCTCTATATGATTACGGCTCAGTATTTCATCTATTTCATCAATGCTCAAATCATAAGCTTTTTTCCCTGCAAACCTCACATCTTCTCTTCCCAGTGTTTCTACCAGTTTATTCATGCTGCGAACCGTTTCCTGTTCACGCTTCGACTGTGAAAATCCCCTAAGATACTCTCTATTCTTCTCCTCCGCATAAGCCGCAGCATTACGCTTCTTGTAAGAGCTATTAAACATATTCATGAAATCGCCCTTTGCCGGCTCATAGGTTTTCAAACAATAATTAATTGTCTGAAATATAACCTCTGTATTGAAATAGTCTTTCGCTTTAGCTGCATTTTCTGACCACTGTTCCATTTGAATCATTTTTTGCATTACTATGCCTTCATCAGCGGACTCGTCTACTCTCATAACATATTGCAGCACTTTATCTATTATCTTTTGCTGCAAAGCTATTTTTTGCTCATCCCTGCTTTCGTAATATTCCCGTGCAATTTTATTGATTTTTTGCTGTGCAGCCTGCAGTTTAGCTAATATTTCAGTTTCTTTATTTGCCATATTATCACCATCCAGCGCAATCTACATAGATAAATCAAATATTATCTGCAAAATCCGTGCCTGCATGGCTGATAAGCGAATTCATATAGAACAATGAAGTAATATCATAATATTCCGGTTTAAGCTCCTTATCCCCGGTAAACAGATTGCCATAGCATATTTCTTTGATATCTGCGTCATCGAGACTTTGGTAAGCATAGTTCAACGCAGTAAATACAACAATGGAATTATACTTAAACCCATAAGTTATATCTGCATAAATCTCATCCCCGGCGCGGAGATAACCTGTTATTTTCTTGTACAGCGCTCTATGTGAGTCTGCAGTCAGCTTCGCTGATACCGGTATCTCAGCAAATTCCATTTTTACATCCATATCCTTCAAAAGCTCACGTACCTGCGAACAATACTCGCTGTAATTTTCTTCTGCCGTATTCCTGTTCTCGCCGTGAGCCACAATCGTAAGCAGCAAAATTTCATCTCCTGAATTACAATTATTCTCTATAGAGATTGTAATCGGATAAGCAGTTGGCAGACTATCCGGATAACACATACTCTCATATTTATATTTCTTTACCGGCTGCATTGCCATTGATGTTAAAAAAACTTTTCTCATAGATATGTCCCTCACTTCATAATCTCAAAATATAATTAACTATCTCGACGGAATATCCAGCTTTATCAATTTTTCACTGCCGGGTAGCGGCCGTCTGTATAAAGGCAGATATGTGCTCTCTACATAAAAAACATCATATTTGTTTACCGCCGCGTACATCGCCAAAGACGATGACATTGCTTTCGTCCCGCCGGTGATATCTACAGCATATTGCAAATCAGGCTGTCCCCATGCCTTAAATGTTTTGTCCGCAATATCATATATATCGCAGGCTGCACTTCTTTCTATTGACTCTACTGTGTATTCACAGCTTCCCAACTCAACAAACTTCTCCAAACGCTGAATCTGATTCTTGGTCTGTTCAGTACAGATAAAACAAATCTTACGCGGTCTCAAGGCAGAAATGCATAATGCCATTGGCTGCCATGATGTTCCAACCGTAAAAATCAGCCCATCATATTTGCTGCTGTCAGCATAGCGCTTTGAAAACAATTCAATAGATGATGGCATCAGCTTAAAATCAAAAAAATCATCTGCCTTGGCCAGTTCCTCAGCATTATTCCTTGGCATCCCCTGCCATATCCTTATGCCTTCCTCCATGTCAACCATCGGCACTCACCTTCTCTATCAAAGCCATTGCATTCATCATTCGTTCCTCCAGCTGGGCATTATCAGCAACTGCTAGCCCGCTATAGGCGTGATTAATCTGATTCCGCTGTTTTCTGATCCAAAAAAGCGCGCCTATAACCGACTCCACGATATTCCTTTCTGCCACAGATAAAACAACCTTATCATCAAGCATTTCACAAATTTTTTCCCAACGATTCTCCCATTGCTTGTTTATACTTTCCTCCGAATTTCTTTTGGCATCATCTTTTTCTTCGTGACTTTTATCTTGCTTTCTGATTCTGAAAAAAGTATATAAAAATTCTTCTTTTTCATTGGCCAAGTACTTATACATCATTTTACAATTCATGTTTTCGATAAAAAAATCCTCCGCCGATACTCCCCTATATTGCTCCAAACTTTTCTTTTCATGCCTCACAAGAGTAAATAGATCCGGATGCTGTTTTTTAAAATCACCCCATGTGAGCTTTTTTCGTTTTATCTGTTGTTTTATTCCATCAATTTTTCCGATTTCGCTAATCAACCGTTCTAATTTTTTATTGTCAATATTCTCAGGATATTCACTTTTCCCCTCATTACGCATCAGTTCTCTAAATCCGGCAAAGAATTTCGATGATTTTGCCTCGGATTGTGCATCTTTTGCTAAAGCTATGCACTTTAACCTGCCGACTGTTGAATAAAAATCATCAACAAACACATTCTCAAACTTCTTATAGCCTTTGTTGTCATTTAAGCATATATTATATATTTGCTTGGCATAGAGTGGATTAGGATAGTATAACTTAAAACGAACTACATCCTTTGGCATCCATTCGTTAAACAAAGTCATCGCCTGCTGAAGGTATCCCTTTCTTATGCACCATCTGATTATATCAATACGCGACCTGTCCTTAGACAGTAATTCCCGATAGTCTTTCTCAAGAGCTCCAAGAATCTGTGAAAAAAGCGCCTCATGAGCACTCTTCTCCCCATATGCCTTAAACTTCTCCAGGCTGTCATACAGCTCATTTAATGCCGGCTCAAACTTTCCTGTACGGCAGACCTTTACCGCATCCGAAAACTCGCGCAAAGCGTCCAAAAGTCTTCTTAGTTCATCACTCTTTTCTGCATACGGCACTTTTGAAAAATATGCATCTATTTCGCGAAGTGTTCCGTAGTTAAAGAATGAGTCCGTGCTTGACACCAGTTCAAACATTTGATGTATGCCGGACACATCCTCTATCCTGTTTTTTGACTGGTCTAAACGGTAATAATTAGCATAAACTGCCTCACCTATTTTGATACCTCTATATTTAAGGAGATGCAGTACTGACATCATAAGTATAGCTGCATGCCTCATTCCGCCCGTCAAATCAGAATGTACCACCCAGTCAGCTACCTCGTCTCCCATAAACTCATCCATGGTACTTGCCATTTTCAGAACATATTTCACCATATCCCTGGAATCGCAATTCTCATCAAAATCGACATAAGTAATACACCCTTCCAGTACAGGGTATTCCGCTATAATATTCTCTTCGAATATATCCCTTTGTTTCTTTTGAACAGTATGTCCTTCAGCGTCAGTGTACCGTATGTCCTCTTGTGTCTTTTTTGTTGAAAAGGCGAATATGCGGTCTATCTTTTCTGACGATACAGCCAATTTTCGCATAAGATACTTGACTGATGCTTCATTGGTCTGATCGCATTTTATTTTTCCATACATTTCTGTGTCATACTCTGTTGCACTAAGTCTATTTCCACTCAAATGTATCTCACTCAGAAACAACAGTACTGCATTCTTCAAAATTCTTCACCTCTGTTTCCGACATTTTTAGAACGTTCAATGACCTTCTCAACTGTAGGAAGCGCCCGACGATCTTCAAAACCTTTATGTATCTTAAATTGGATATTTCCTCTTTTATCCCTTTCATAACGCCCTTTCATAGCGGATGTTTCCTTTGTCCAACCGGGCAGCTTGGTATTATCAAAATCAAGCATATCTGAAAGCTCCTTCATTATGTGTGTCCAGTCGCTTTGCAGTTCCCCCGGTATTGATTGCTCAAACAGCTTTTTATAGGCCGATGCCTCAGCTTTCTCACATGAATCAGCCATAGTGTTTCCACTTAGGAAACTAGTATATGCTTCCTTGGATTCCACATACAGCTCATGCTTATTAAGCTTTATACTGCCCAGTCCAAGACTTTTTCCTTGTCCCAGCTTAAAAGCAATATTTTTTGACATACCATTAATGTCCAAAGTCATAACCAGGGCACCAAGCTCCTCAGGCAGCAGATTTTTGAACCTTATTCGCGAGTGAAATCTCGTATTAGCCGAAATAGGTCTCATCGGAAGACATAGTTTTTTATTTTTTTCCTTTTTGTCATCCTCTTTTAGTTCCATATCATCGGCTTTATAATCACCCATACCATTTCCCTGATGCCAATAAAGCTTGTAGCCTCTTATTTCAGCATTGCTGCTGTCCCAATTAGCCAGCTGTTTACCTATTTCGTTTTTCAAATAAAGCTGGAACGATGTCGGATTAGGCTGAAGCAATGGATGTGCCCTGAATTCCGACATAAGGTCTACTTTTTTTCCAGGCATAGCATCCTCGAAAAATACCCTGGAAGCAAAATACGGGCTCCGGCCAAATACAGCATCAGTATAGTCAATGACATCCTCGCTAAGAGACTTCTTGATTATGTCGCCAATCGTATGTTTATAGGGAATACGGAAGCACTGGCCGTGACCGAACAATTCAATTTGATTTTCATCCGGAACATAATAGCATGGCGATACTGCAGAAATATCCGTCGGTATTTGAACATTCGCCTTCAAGGCTTCGACCTTTTTCATATAATTCTTATCAACCAGATTAACTCCACCGCGATTATTATCCATCAGGTATTCATCAATATTCACAGGTATCCGTACATTCCAATCAGCATCCTTGAGGTCCAAAAAACGTATTAGCTGCTTACCTTTATCGAATTTCATATTACTATTTTTACAACGTTCTTTTTCCTTGTTATAATCCTCCAGCGTATCAAAAAGATATCCCTTTGGTTCCCCGGTTCTTTTGTCAACTCTCAACTCATATATTCCCAATGTTCCGGTCCATATATATGCCCGGCTTTCGGACCAGATAATATCGCTTTTGCGGTATTTATTTTTTTGGCTTATTATATCAGGTATAAAGTGTTTTATCGCATCCCTATAATCCCTTGCTACCGGCACTATGAAATACCCATTTTTGACCTTTACCAGGAAACCGGGGCGAACCTTGCTCCCTTCATCTGATTCAAGCCTGCTGCTATATAATTCATGTAGGTCGTGAGCCCAGCGAAAGTCCTTACCTTTAGAGGCTATCAGACGGCGAAAAAAAACATGCCTGTCTATATAATCGTCGCCAGCACGCAAAGTGCTCATTGTTATAATCTTGAAAATATGTTTAAACATCCCGCGAAGACTGCTTCCCGGCAAAACAGGGGTATCACCCAATTTAAATGGCATCCCGTTTTCATTACGAATAAATACCGGTGTCAGTGTCTCCAATTCCAAATCAATATAGCCGCTTATAGTCTCATGCTCTTCAATATAGTTTTTATAGCTTTGCTCAATATTCTTCTGCTTCTCATCCTTCAACCCTGTAATGTATTTATCCAAAGCTGAATGCATTGCCTCACTTGGCAGGCTTATGAAGTTATACGGTGCCGTAGCTGTTTGATTACTAAATTCATTGACTACCTTACGTTTATTATTATAATTATTACCTTTATTGCTGCCATTACGTCTATTTGTATCGTATCCGGTATAATGGCTGTAATCCTTGGCAGGACGTTTATTCATGCTGCCCATTCCTTCCCTCGCTAACTGCTCCAACTTTTCCCGAATATCATCTGCCATTTATCACACCTCCATTCCTTCCACTGCCAAAAAGCGGTAATCTCCATACCCTGACAGCCCCGCCTTTGCGTCTGCTTTAATGTAGCTTCGGGTTGCCAATCCGTATTTCACGGCGCTTCCGTCACTAACCGGAATATCCATACGCAGTTTACGATCAGCATCTTCCAAACGTACTCTTCCGTTTTCATATCGGATTTTTTCTCCCCAAATTGGCGAAATACTGTCAACATACCCATGCTCCCATCCGGCAGTACCCTTCTTATCTACTATACGCCGACCGGAAAAACCTTCTCCGCAGCGTACCAGGTGCAGTTCCCCCTGCTCATTAAAGGCCCTCATTTCCTGCCAAAAATCCATTACAGATGCATCGTCATTCAGTTCAATATGCCCATTTTCATATATTGTCCAAACTATACGGTTCATCATCCATATAACTACCGTTCCTTTATCCCCTATAGTTTCCCCGACTGCCTGTTCAATATCTGATATATCAGGTGCTACAGAAGAAGGCACTGTTTCCGGTATAACATCCCGTTTTATTGACAATTCATTGTATTTGGTATTTACTGTCATGTTACTGTACCTCCATAACCAGTGCCCTAACATATTCATCCAGCTTCGAAATATCACCATTTTCCGCACGTACTTCTCCCGCTTCATTAATGATGTATTCGATTCCATCAATACTGAACTTCCCTGAAAGTCCCTTTAAAGTCCCCCGACCTATGCCGGTTTCACCACCAATGGCAATACGCCCCTGCCACAAATCACGGAAAAGGAGAATTACTAAACCAATTTCAGCATGATTATTTGTCTTATGATCCGGCTTTATAAAGAATTTAACATGAAGCGCCTTTTCCCCTGCCTTATTCTGAAATACCGGCACCGAAGTGAATAACGCACTGTCCATTACGCCGCCGGTAACACGGTCAATACGATTTCTGGTTATAACCTTTTCCCTGACTGCATCCGTTAATATGCTTTCAGCCACGTAAAATCTGCTCTTGCTTCTTTTTTCTATATTTTCACTATAACCCATAAATTGATTCAAAAAGGATTCAGCTGAATTTCCCTGTCCTTGAATTTTTCCCAAAATATAACGTGCCTGATGACGCAGCACTCCTTTGAAGCTGGCTCCCGGAACTACATACTGTCCCGATGAATTTTTCAAAAAGACTTGGTCTATATGCGTATTACTTCCTTCATTAACATCCACATTATCACTGCGAATAATCATGGTACTGCGCAACGCAAAATCTCCCTCAAACACAGGCCACTGATTTGATATATCCTGTTCAGAAGCTTCCGTCATTCCATCCGATGCATCATCACCCCATGCCTCAGGTTTCATAAACCATGCCTTTACATCATCCGTGTTTTCGGCCAAATCATAAAAGCCCAGTTTACATTCCTCCAGCTTAACCAACCCCAAGCCTTTAGCAGTCATGGCACCCACCCGGATTCCATGGGACAGCTTATCCTTTATCCATATAATAGCCTTGCGAATTTCGTTCTTTTGGCGTACATACTTCTGCCGGATAACAGCTTCCAACCTAAAACAACCTTCTCCCTTGTCCACTACTTCATAGTCGTACTTTGCTCCATCCTTGGCAACCCCGGTATAATAATTGATTGCTACCCCATCCCGATAAGCAAGATTCGCACCTTCCAGAACCGTATCATATACCTGCAGCAGACTTTGGCCTTCATTATCAGCCGTGCCTCCAAAGATAAGCGCAGCTAACGGTTCATTCCTGCTCTCTTCCATCAGACACCTGAGAACACCGCACATTGATGTCCCTGGAATAAATGGCTGTTCCTTCTTATTTTTTTGAACATGTATGTCCTTGCTATTAGACGGATTTCCTCCATCTTCGCCGTTCCCGTCACCTATACAAACGGGGGACTTCACCACAAGCCTGCCGGTCAGTACAATACGGGCAATGACCGCAGCATCTCCCAAATAGTTTTTCCCTGTCATATCAGCGGTTCTCCTTCCCTTTAACAGCCAATTTCCGGCAATACCTGAACAACCATTGCCAATAAGCATAAAAATATTTTCCTGAGGATATTTCCTTGTCTGAAAGCCTCATCTCAGCTTTATCCATCAACTCACCCAATTTATTTCTGTTCAGTGCCTGATGCCATTCTTCAATATACGGCATTGGTGTGGAAACATCACTCAGCAAATCCTCAAGGGTGGAATGTTTTAAACTGAGATTTTTCATTGCCTTGTAATAAGGACTGTTTTTTCGTTCATCTAAATTGACCTTCACCTTATCGGCCAATAACTGACGATTATCTCCGTCCAAATTCATATCCCCAAGCTCCTGAAGCAGGCGGGCAAAAAAATGTGTTTTCCCTTTAACAATATTTTTCATGGACATAGCATCTTTGTAAGCAAACTGCTTTAACTGCTCCAATATATACTTCTCCACTACGCATGTTACAATATCCCTGGCAAATCCATTTTTTAGCTTATCAACTCCATTAACCGCAGCAAAACAATCAATCTGTTTCCCTGATTCCTTTACATCGCCGCGCCATACCCGCAGCTGTCCGAAGCCTTCCTGTGTGCGCTGCCCAATTCCCCTTGAAATAATGTCTTTTAGCTGACGGATATTTTCTTCTGTCCATTGATCTTTTTCCAAAGCAAAAACTGTGCCTTCCCCGAGGGCCTGTACCCTCGGTCGCTTCATCCCCCAGATATTAACAAAATTGTCAATTGTAACAACAGATGCAAAAACCTTTGTTATTTTTGCTCCTAATACATCACTTATTCCCATTTCATTCAGTGTCTCTTCAGCAGTGAAAACACAACCTGACAATGGGATAATAGGGGAAACAGCGTGTATAAACACAGCGTTTCCATTTACATAAATATCGCTCTCAACATCTTCTATGTCACCAAGTTGAACCTTAACGGCTCCATACTGTGTAAATCTTGAACGCCCGACTCTTCCCGAAAAATTCTTCTGTGGTATAGTGTCAAGCAGCTCCTGCAGTGCTTCTTTTTCTCCAATTACTTCGCCGGAGAACACCTGTCCGGGCTCTATAGATTCGTAGTTAAATACCTGTCCATCCACACTGCGTCCTGCAAGCCGCTCATCCTCACTACTGCGGCTCATATGAAAAGCAATATTCTTATGCACAGAAACGCCACACAGCTTATCCTCGCGAACAACCGCCATTCCCCGCAAAGTCTTAAAGCCCGGTCTAACGTCACCATCAGCAAGCAAATCCTGTATTTCACCGCTAACCTTATGCTTGACCAGTGAAAACGGCACCGGAAAAGCAGCCTGACCACTACCGCATGGCATTGCATTAGTAAAATTCAACCTATCAAAAAACAGCTTTCTAAAGCCTGCATCACTATGTGCTTCAGTCCCAAGATTTTTATCCTTGATATACTCACTTGCCAATATTCCACGCAGCATCGTACCAGAAATATAATCCGCACTAGGCGTAAGAACAGTATCGCCCCCGGAGGAAGTGATAATTAATGGATCTATTGCAGTAACATTAACTTTTATCCGTTTCATCATTCTACCTCCTTTGCAAAAATTCTATTTATAAAGTCCTGTTCCGTACGTTTGTCAGAAGTTATCATGGAGCAGCTTATCCTACCAAAACCACGATTGCGTTTCATCCCGGCCATGCGAAGATTTCTTACAGCCAGCGCAAGCAGTTCCAGTTCGGATTCACTCATTTCATCAGCTTCAACAACACCATAAAACTCTAAATTTTCATCTACCACTCTCATGTTCCGAAAAGAACCTTTTTCGGCCAATCCATCCTTCATCTTTGTCTGATAACGGACTGAAGTGAATTCCTCAAGTACATCATAAGGACTGATAATA